>Ga0207851_100323_pt1 | contig 28449 bp, 31 predicted proteins | sample A23E3SouthBayCA_FD_187747 | JGI IMG/M metagenome (GOLD analysis project Ga0207851, IMG submission 187747) | Aerobic enrichment media microbial communities from Eden Landing Ponds, California, USA - A23 E3 (SPAdes) | ecosystem: Environmental > Aquatic > Marine > Unclassified | place: Emeryville... | reverse complement strand
CTGCGCTTCCGACGGAGCCGCGAGCCACGCTACTGGCACAGATGACCGGCGAGCCGCTGAGGCGCTCGACCGCCTGCTCGGTAGCCACGACTATCGGAACCTCACGCCCGACGACGCCAACACCGTTCGGGAGCTCGCCGGTGGCATCGAGCGCGACGGGGCGTTCTTGGTCGTGACGCTGCGCGCGAGCGGGTTCTGTCGGGAGCTCGTCCGGCGCGTCGTCGCGCTCGTGCAGGCGGTCGCGGCCGGCGAGGACTTCGACCGCATCGACCAACTGCTCGCCGCCGACGGCATCGAGGGACCGGAGGGCGTGACGCCCGCGCCGCCCGGCCCGCTGGTGCTCCACGACGTGGACTACGACCTCGACTTCGCGGTCGACGCGAACGCGCTCGCGGCGACCCGGGAGATGTTCGCGGACCTGCGGGCGGCGCGCCGGGCGAGAGCGCGCGCGGCCGGCCACGTCGCCGACGCGCTGTGAGTTATTTTCGCGCCGCAGCGCCGGCAATCGCCCCGTCGTCCATCAACGTTTAACCGGCCTGCACCGAACGATTGCGGCATGAGTAGCGTTCCCGAACGCAGCGAGCTGTCCGAAGAGCACACGTGGGACTTGGCGAGCATCTACGCCAGCGACGACGACTGGGAGGCCGCCTACGAGGACGTCGCCTCGCGGCTCGAAGAGCTCGAAGCCTACGAGGGCCGGCTCACGGAGTCCGGGGAGACCCTGCTGGAGGCGCTCGAACTCCGCGACGAAATCCACCGGGAGGCCGAGAAGGTGTCGGCGTACGCCCGGATGCGCTCCGACGAGGACACCCGCGACCAGCAGTATCAGGCGCTGCGAGCGCGAGCGTCCAGCCTGATGGCGGACGTCTCCAGCGCGACCTCCTTCTTCGGCCCGGAGCTACAGGACTGCACGCGCGAGGAACTCCAAGCGCTCGTCGAGGATGCGCCCGAACTGGAGACCTACGAGCACTACTTCGACGACGTGCTCCGCATGAAGCCGCACACGCGCTCGGCGGAAGTCGAGGAGCTGCTGAGCGACCTCGGGGAGGTGCTGGGCGCGCCGAGTGACGCGTACAGCATGCTGACTGACGCCGACTTGGAGTTCCCGACCGTCGAGGACCCCGACGGCGACGCCGTCGAAATCTCGCAGGCGAACTTCACGAAACTCCTGAAGAACCCCGACCGGGAGTTCCGACAGACCGTCCACGAGTCCTTCTTCGAGACGCTCGGGGACGTCCGCAACACCATCGGCGCGACGATGAAGAACCAAGTGAAGAAGGACGTGAAGCTCGCGGAAGCCCGGAACTACGACACCGCCCGCGCGGCCGCCCTCGACGGCGCGAACATCCCCACGGAGGTGTACGACAACCTCGTGGACACCGTCGACGACAACCTCGACAAGCTCCACCGCCACGTCGACCTCAAGCGGCAGGCCCTCGACGTGGACGAGGTCCAGATGTGGGACCTCTACATGCCCATCGTGGACTCCGAGAGCCCCGAAATCCCCTACGAGGAGGCCAAAGAGCACGTCGTGGAGGCGGTCGCGCCGCTCGGCGAGGACTACCAGAACAGGGTCGCGGAAGGCCTCGAATCCCGGTGGGTGGACGTCTACGAGAACCGCGGGAAGCGCTCGGGCGCGTACTCCGGGGGGACCTACGACACCCAGCCGTTCATCCTGATGAACTATCAGGACGACATCTCCTCGATGTTCACGCTCGCCCACGAGCTCGGGCACAGCCTCCACAGCCAGTACACCAGCGAGAAGCAGCCCTACGTCTACTCGGACTACGAGATTTTCGTGGCGGAGGTCGCCTCCACGGTCAACGAGGCGCTGCTCGTCAACCACCTCCTCGACACCGTCGAGGACGACCACTTCCGCAAGCACATCCTCAACGAGTACCTCGAACGGTTCCGCTCGACGCTGTACCGGCAGACGCTGTTCGCGGACGTCGAGCACCGCCTGCACTCGCTGGCCGAAGACGGCGAGGCGCTCACGCCGGACCGCGTCGACGAGGTGTACGGCGAGCGCAAGGAGGCCTACTACGCGAACGCCGTCGTCGACGACCACATCCGCCGCGAGTGGATGCGCATCCCGCACTTCTACTACAACTTCTACGTCTTCCAGTATTCGACGGGCATCTCGGCGGCCGTCGCGCTCGTCCAAGACATTCTCGCGGAGGGCCAGCCCGCTGCCGACCGGTATTTGGACTTCCTGAAGCGCGGCTCCAGCGAGTACCCGCTGGAGCTGCTGCGCGCCGCTGGCGTGGACATGTCCACGAGCGACCCCATCGAGCGCGCGCTCGACGTCTACGACGAGCGACTCGAACAGGCCGAGGAGCTCGTCTGAGCGGTCGACGAACGGGCAGTTCTCTCCGCGTGCGTCAGACGCGCGAGCGCCGGTAGGCGTTCCGCCTACCCAAAGGAACTTCTACGCGCGGCCCCTACATCCACCAACGAATGTCGCGTAGTCCTTCACTACCTGACCGGCCGACGCTCGACGTCGACCCCGAGTCGTCGCCGGAAGAACACTTCGACGCGCTCCAAGACCACTACGGGGAGATTCTCGACGTCCACGAGCAGCTCCAGTCCCAGCTGGAGGACGTCGAGTCGCGCCGCGAAGAGCTCCGCGAGGAGGTCGACCGCCTCCAGCGCGAGAACGAGACGCTCAAGACCGCGTCGCTGTACCTCGCCACCGTCGAGGACCTGCCCGAGGACGGCAGCGCCGTCATCAAGCAGCACGGCAACAACCAAGAGGTCCTCACGGAGCTGTCGCCGCGGCTCGCCGACGAGCTCGAAGTCGGGGACCGCGTCGCCATCAACGACTCGTTCAGCGTGCAGCGCGTCCTCGACGACGAGACGGACGCCCGCGCGCAAGCGATGGAGGTCGACGAGTCCCCGACCGTCGAGTACGACGACATCGGCGGCCTCGACGAGCAGCTCCGGGAGGTCCGGGAGGCCGTCGAGGACCCGCTGGTCAACCCCGAGAAGTTCGAGAAGGTCGGCGTCGAGCCGCCGAGCGGCGTGCTCCTGCACGGCCCGCCGGGCACCGGGAAGACGATGCTGGCGAAGGCCGTCGCGAACCAGACGGACGCGACGTTCATCAAGATGGCCGGCAGCGAGCTCGTCCGGAAGTTCATCGGCGAGGGGTCGCGGCTGGTCCGCGACCTCTTCGAGCTCGCCGACCAGAAGGAGCCCGCCATCATCTTCATCGACGAGATCGACGCCGTCGCCGCCAAGCGCACGGACTCGAAGACCAGCGGGGACGCGGAGGTCCAGCGCACGATGATGCAGCTCCTGAGCGAGATGGATGGCTTCGACGAGCGTGGCGACGTCCGCATCATCGCGGCGACGAACCGCTTCGACATGCTGGACTCGGCGATTCTCCGCCCGGGCCGCTTCGACCGCCTCATCGAGGTGCCGAACCCGACCGAGGAGGCCCGCGAGCGCATCCTCGAAATCCACGCGGGCGACATGAACGTCGCCGAGGACGTGGAGTTCGCGGACCTCGCGCGGCAGACCGAGGGGTTCTCCGGCGCACAGCTCGCCAGCCTCGCCACCGAGGCGGGGATGTTCGCCATCCGCGACGACCGCGACGAGGTGCGCCGCGAGGACTTCGACGCGGCCTACGAGAAGCTCGTCGCCGAGGGCGAGGACGACGTCGGCCCGAACTACCCCAGTTACATCCGGTAGTCGCGGCCGGCCGGTCGGGATTGGAACGCTCTTGTACCGCGCGCCCCGACGCGTTCGTATGACCATCAGAGTCGTCTGGGGGACGGGAACGGCGCCCACGGCGATGGCGGCGTACGACGCCGCGCTCGCCGACGCGGGCGTCCACAACTACAATCTCGTCACGGTGTCGTCGGTGATTCCCGCCGACGCCGACGTGGAAGCCGTGGGGACCGCGCCCGACCTCGGCCCTGCGGGGAACCGCTTGACGGTCGTGGAGGCGCACGCGAACGCCGCGGGGCCGCGCCACGTCAGCGCCGCGCTCGCGTGGGCGGCCAGCGACGAGGGCCCGGGGCTGTTCTACGAGGTCGCCGACGAGACCGACGCCGGCGACGTGGAGTCGCGCGTGCGCGCTGGCATCGACGCGGGCATGGACCTCCGAGACTGGACCTTCGACGACGCGACAGTGCAAACGGCCAGCACGGAGGCTGAGGCCGGCGAGTACGCGGCCGCGGTCGTGCTCGCCGCCTACGGCGACAGCGAGCCGATTCTCTGAGCGCCGGAGCGTGCGAAAACCACCCACACTAAAAGGACTTTACGTGGGGGTGCCCTACTAACAGCGAATGCACGGGAACACACCGTACAGTGGTGCCGATCCGTCGGAGCCCGAACCCGACCTCACGGGAACCCAGCGCCGCGCGCTCCAAGACAGCATCTCCCAAATCGCCGCCCGCACCCGCGACTTCCTCCCCGACGAGTACGTCGTCGGCTCCGAAATCAGCACGAACTCCGGCGGCGTGCAGGTCACCGTCGCCGTCCGGCCGCCCGCCGGCAACCCCGTCAGCGCGGGGTTCACCCCGGAGTTCGACGGCGTCACCGACGACGACCTCATCCCGGACGACGACCGCGAGGAGGTCGCGCGCGGCCTCGCCGCCAGCGCCGCGCTCCAAGTCAAGCACGCGCTCGGCGACGACGTTCCCGAGACCGCACGCTGACCCCCGGTTCGCTGCGGCTGCGACTCGGCACCGGTCTTTTTTCTCCGCGGACCGACCGTCCGCGTGATGGCTGACTCGCCCGGCGAGTCGTCGGTCCGGACGCGCGTCGCGCTCGCGCTCACGTTCGGCGTCACGCTCACCGCCGTCCTCGGCGTCCTCGCGGCGCTCGCGCTCTCCGGGCCGTCGTCGGTCGCTACTAGTGCTACGTCGCTGGGCGTCGGCGTCTGCGTCGTCGCCGCCGCAGTCGCCCTTCTCGCCCGCGACGACGAAAACTGAGCTACTTGCCCCAGAAGGGGTCGCGCTTGCGCTGGATTTCGAGGTAGGCCTTCAGCGCCTCGCGCTCGTCGGCGGGAATCTCCTCGGTGAGCTCCTGTTCGAGGACTTTCGCGTGCTTCTCGGGGAGGTCCACCCAGAGCTCGTCGCCCTCCTCGATGTCGCGGCCGACGGTGGGGCCGTCGATGGAGACGCTGACGCGGTTGCCGGCGCGCGCCTCGTCGACGTCCTCGCCCTGCTCTTGGATGCCTTTCACGACGCCGACGCGGTCCAGTTCGTTGCCCTCGACGAGGCCGACCGGCGTGTTGCGCTTGAGCGTCCCGGAGACCACTTCGACGCCGACGACCGCGGGGTCGTTCTGCCGGAACACGTGGTCTTGGAGGATGCGGAAGCGCGCGGGCCGCACGATGTTGTCGAAGATGGCCTCCTGCTGGGCGCGCTCGCGCTCCTCGACGAACTCCTCGTAGCTCTCGACGAGCTGGTAGATGACGTCGCTGTCGAAGATGCGGACGTCCTCCTGTTCGGCCTTCTGCTCGGCGTCCCCGAGCACGTCCACGTTGAACCCGAGGATGGTGCGGTGCTTGTCGTCGTCGGCGGTGGTCGCCATCGCCACGTCCCGGGGCGCGATGTCCCCGACTTCCGCGGACATCACGGGAATCTCGGCCTCCTCCATAGCGTTGGCGAGCGCTTCGAGGCTGCCGAGCGTGTCGGCCTTCACGACGACGCCCTCCTCGGCGGTCTCGACGGCGACCTCCGCGATTTCGGCCTCAACCTCCTCGACGACGGCGTCGACGTCGCGGTCGCCGACCACGCGGACGGGCGCGCCCGCCATCGCGTCGTCGAGGTCGGGCGCGGCGATTTTCAGGCCGGCGGCGGCCTCCATCGACTCGATGTCCTCGAAGCGCTTCTCCGTGCGAATCTCGGCGAGTTCGCGGGGCTTCAGGAGCGCCCGCACTTCGGTGACGATGGTGTCGTTGGTGCCGCCGACGACGATTTGGTCGCCCTGTTGGATGGTGCCGTCGTACAGAATCACGTCCAGCGTCGTCCCGAACCCGCGCTCCTCGACGACTTCGAGGACGGTGCCCGCGCCGGGGCCGTCGACGTTGACCTCCATCTCGGCTTTCATGTACCGCTGGGCGAGCCCCATCAGCACCGTGAGGAGGTCGGGGACGCCCTCGCCGGTCTCCGCGGAGACGGGGATGACGCCGATGTTCGACTGGAAGTCCTGCACGCGCCAGTAGAGGTCCGAGGAGAACCCCGCGCCCGAGAGTTCGCCGATGAGCTCGTACAGCGCCTCGTCGAGCTGGCTGCGCACGCGGTCGGACTGGTTCTCGTAGGTCTGTTGGACGGGCGCGTCCTCGGTGGGATTCCAGCCCGGGATGGTGTCGATCTTGTTCGCGGCGACGACGAACGGCGTCCCCGTGTCCTTGAGGATGCGAATCGCCTCCTCGGTCTGGGGCTGGAAGCCGTCGTTGACGTCCACGACGAGGATAGCGATGTCCGCGAGCGCGCCGCCCCGCGAGCGCAGCGTCGAGAACGAGTGGTGGCCGGGCGTGTCGATGAACAGCAGCCCCGGGAGGTCGAACTCCGTGGGGTCGACGAGGCTCCCCGCCACCTCGCTGACGACGTCCAGCGGCACCGCGGTCGCGCCGATGTGCTGGGTGATGGCGCCGGCCTCCCCCTCGATGACGGCGGAGCCGCGAATCTTGTCGAGCAAGCTAGTCTTCCCGTGGTCGACGTGGCCGAGGACCGCGACGATGGGCGTCCGCAGCTCCCCGGGGTCTTCGGTGGTGTCTGCGTCGGACATAGTAGAATCCTCCGAGAGAACGGTTGTTGGCCGAACAGAACGGGCGGTGGCGTATAATTCCATCGTAACGGGCCGCCGGTGACGCGCAGTCGGCGCTCCCGATGTGTACGCAATGCCGGCCACGACGGTGCCGGTCGTCCCGAGTGACTGGCGGGCGCACGGGAAACGAACTGACACACCGTTGAATCGGGAGTGGTTCACGAACTGGGGCGTCCACGCGGCGCACTACCAGAGCATATTTCCGCAGTCGTGGAAGTCAGATTAAACATGATACGGATAAAACTGCAGCGGCTAGGGTCAGCATTCTTAGTCCTACTGTCAGTCTTCATTGTAGTTGTTAGCACACTCGGAGGGCTCTGGATAGCAGTCGTACTTGGTGGTGTGGCCGGGCTCCTGGGAGTCACGGCCTACCTCGGTATCGGCCGGTACGAAACGGAAATCGAACAGTTCTACGCGACACGAATCGATTACGCGAGCCCACGGGGGTTCGCCTACACAGTCGTCCTGATGGTCGCGCTCGCGGTGGCATTCTGCTGCGGATTCTACACCGCTCTGGGCTCCGACCTGATCGCACCCGTCTCGGAGTGGTTCACCGGGATAGACAGTCTGGTGATTCTCAGCGGCGCTGTGCTGGGGCTCGCGCTCGGAGCCGGCTACCCACCGGTGATGCAACGCCAGGACTACGCTCCGCTGCTGAGCCTCGGACAGTGGGCGAGCGAACTGGACGGCGGGCTCTTCGTCGCCGCGTGTTACGTACTCCTGTCCGGCTCCGGCCCGCTCTCCGTCCTCGCCTTCGGGGTCGCGTACTTCGGCAGTCGACTCGCGTTCCTCGGCAGCGTCTACGGCAGCGTCCGCGCCGACGGGAGCACTGCGTGAGCTGTCGTCCTCGTGCTGGCCGACTCCCGAATCTTCTCTCGTCGCTCTGGCCGGGCCGCCGTCGGCCGCCCGTCCGACGACCCCGCGGGGTTTATGTGAATCCCAGCCGAGATTCCCGCGTATGGCCGACATCCTCGCAGAGAACCTCTCCGGGAAAGCCGTGATGGGGTCGGACGGGACGGAACTGGGAATGCTGTACAACCTCACGATGGACCTCAAGAGCGGCAAGCTGGAGGACCTGCTCGTGGAGCCGCTGGAGGACTCGAACGTGACGGTGAACTTCCCGACCGACGGCGAGGGCCACTACCGGGTGCCCGTCGGTCGCGTGCAGGCGGTCAAGGACTACATCGTCGTCCAGCGATAGTGAAGGTCTTAGACGCCTCTGCGTTCATCCACGACTACGAGCCCGAGGGCGAGACGGCGTCGATTCCGGCGGTCCGCGAGGAACTGGAGGACGCCGCGTCGTACCGCTACGACGCGATGGCGGGCGGCGGTATGCAGGTGCAGGTGCCGGGCGAGGCCGCGCTGTCGGCGGCCCGCGACGCCGCGCGCACGACCGGTGACCTCGACGTGCTCTCGGAGACCGACCTCCGGCTGCTGGCGGCGGCGTACGAACTGGACGGCACGGTCGTCACCGACGACTACGCGGTGCAGAACGCCGCCGACGAGCTCGGCGTCGGCGTCGACGTCATCGAGCAGGCGGGCATCAGCGAGCGCCGCGACTGGAACTTCCAGTGTCAGGGCTGTGGCCGCGAGTTCGACGACTCCAAGCAGCGCTGTCCGGTCTGCGGCAGCGACCTCGCGCGCAAGCGCCCCCGCTAGTCCACGTCTTCGAGCCCGCTCTCGATGAGTTGGCGCAGCACTTCCTGCTCGGAGAGCCCGTACTCCCGCGCCAACTCCTCGACGTCCGCCGCGAGGGAGTCCCCGCAGACGACGGAGAACTTCTGGGGCATACCACTGGATTCGGTAGCACGCACCGTAATACTCAGTCAGCCCCGCGTCAGACGAACACTTAGGTGAACGCGACGTACGCCATGGCGAACTGCACGGCGTCGTAGGTGCCGTGGACGACGACCGGCGCGAACAGGGCGTCGGTGCGCTCGTAGGTCGCGCCCAGCACTAGCGAGACGACGAACAGCCGGCCGAGCGTCACGAGCACCGCGCCCGGGGTCGCGCCGGTGCCGGCGTACGCGAGCACGTGCGCGGCGGTGAACACGAGGCAGGCGGCGACGACCGCGCCGCGCCGCGAGTACGCGCCGTAGAGGTACTTCTGGACGCCGTTGCGAGCGAGCAGTTCCTCGCCGGGCGCGACCGCCAGATACGAGAGCACGACCAGCGGCGGCAGAATCCCGGGGTGGTCGCGGGCGGTCTCGACGAGCGTGTGCGTCGTCTGCGGGAGGTCGAGGAGGACGACGAGCCCGACCAGCGCGTAGTGGACCGCAAAGATGGCGACGACGCCGACGGCCGCGACCTTCACGTCCGCCCGGGTGGGCCGCGAGATGTCGATGCCGCCGTCGTACCACGAGGCGAACGCGACGCCCGCGAGCCCGTAGCCGACGCTCGCAACGGCCGTGTTAGCGGAGACGGTGGCGAGCGGGTCGTCGGGAACGAGCCCGAGGGCGACGGACGCCAGCAGCGACCCGAACACGAGCGCGGCCAGCGACACGCCCGCGCCGACGAGGAGGCGTCGCTCGCGGGCGCGGACCGCGTCGGCGTCCAGTCCGGCGGCCGCCGCGACGGCCGCGCCGACCGCGCCGAGACCGGCCAAAAGCGCCAGCGACGGCCCGCGCGGCAGTCCCGACGCGGCGGCGCTGACGCCCAGTCCGGCCGCGACCGCGAGCCCCACGCCGCCGACGCCCGCGAGTGTGTCGAGTCGCGGGGCGTCGACGCCGTACCGGCGCGCGGCGAACGCGGCGGCGGCCACCAGCGCGAACCCGGTGGCGGCGCGCGCCGCGAGCGCGCCGCCGGCCGGCCAGTCGAGGAACGTGGCGGCGAGCCCGACGCCCGCGACGACGAAGCCGACGGTCTGTGCGTACCGGTCGTTCACGTCGCTGGCTCCGGCCTGCTGGGACAAAGGCGTGCCGCTCCCGGGCTACTCGACGACGAGCTCGGACTTCTCGGGGAGCGCGCGCTCGCCGCTGAGCAGGCCGCGCGCGGCCTCCTTCCCCCACTCGACGGCGGGCTGGGTGAACGTCTCCACGCCGTACAGCTCGCCCGCGAGCACGCAGGCGGCCTCCATGTCGTACAGCAGGCGGCCCAGCGAGCGCTCGTCGATTCGCGGGAGTTCGACGCGGACGTTCGGCACGCCGGACTCTGCGAGGCTCGCCTCCGTCGCCTCGAACTCCGCGTCCAGCAGCGCGCCGAGGCTGCCGCCCGCGAGGTAGTCCAGTCCCTGCAAGTCGCTGTCGGGAATCCCGCGGTCGTCGCGCTCGCGAGCGCGGACGAGCGTCACGAGCTTGTCCCGCGGGCCGGCGCGGTACAACTGAAGTTGGCTGTGCTGGTCGGTCGCGCCGAGCGCTCGGGCGGGCGTCTGCCCGAGGCCGTCCTTTCCCAGACTCTCGGCCCACAGCTGCGCGAACCACTCCGCGAACGTCTCCAGCGACTCGGCGTACGGCATCATCGCGTTGACGCCCGCGCCCCGCACGTCGAGGGCGTACGCGGTCGCGCCGTACGCGTACGCCGGGCAGTCGAACAGCGACCCAGTGAGCGCCGCCCGTCCCCCGCGCGCGCCGTCGAGCATCGCCTCGATGTCGTGGCCGGCGAGCGCCGCGGCGGGCAGCCCGACCGTCGAGAGCGCTGAGAACCGCCCGGGGACACCCTCCGGCGCGTCGAGCGCGGGCAGGCCGTGCTCGTCGGCGAGGTCGCGGAGGTTCCCCTCGGGGCCGGTCGTGACGAACGTGCGCTCGGTCCAGTCCACGCCCGCTTCCTCCATCGCGTCGCGCACGACGAGGAAGTTCGCGAGCGTCTCCGCGGTCGTCCCCGAGCGGGAGACGACGTGGACGGCAGTCCGCGAGAGGTCGATGTCGCCGAGGAGCGCGGTAACGTGCTCGGGGTCGACGTTGTCGAGGAAGTACGCGTCCAGCTCCGCGTCGAGGGCGTCCACGAGCGTCGCCGCGCCGAGCGCGCTCCCGCCGATGCCGACGTTCACCAGTACGTCGCTGTCCGCGAACGGCTCGACCGCGCGCTCGACGGCCTCCGGGTCGACCGTCTTCGGGAGGTTCAGCGCCTCGTAGCCGAACTCGCTGTTCGTCATTCCGGCCACGATGCGCTCGTGTGCGTCCCGGACCCGGTCGTCCAGTCGGTCGAGCGCGTCCTCGGGGACGCCCGGCTGGGCCACCCGGGCGAGCGCGTTCCCGATGTCTACGTGCATGTGGCGTACGGGGACGCCGGCCCGCTTAAACGCTGGCCTCTCGGCTACGGCGAGTCGCCGCGCTTTTGCTGTGGTAGCGCCGAGTCTCCGGTAATGGGACGGTTCGACAGCTACTCTGGGCTGGTGACGGCGTACCCGTACGCGTTCCGACAGTCCGACTCGCTGCTGTTCCGGAGTTACGTGGTCGTCAGCACCCTCGTGGCGGCGATAGTGGTCGCGCTCGCGGTCGGCGGCCTGCTCGTGCTCGTCGGGAACACCGCTGGCGCGCGCGGCGGGTCGCTGACCCTCTCCCGGACGTTCTACATCGTCGTCGCGCTGCTCGTGTTCGTCCCCATCGTCGCGCCCGTGCTGTTCGTGGCGAACCGCCACCGACGCGACCGCGAGGTCGCCCAGCGCTACGACCCGGCGCTGGCGGTCTCGGGCTACGTCTTCGTGTTCTCGGTGTACGTCGCGCTCGTGGCGTCGATGCCCGCGAAGTTCGGGGCCGGCGCCGACGCCGTCACGCGCCCCGAGCCGTCGGGCGTCCTCGCGCCCGCCGTCGAAGCCCTGTACGCGGTGCCGCCGGTGGCGTCGCCGCTGTTCGTGGTGGCGGGCGCGCTCGTCGTCTACGCCGCGCACCGCTCCTTCGGGTCGTAACACGGAAACGGCGAGCCGGCCTAGCGACACCGATGACAGACGAGAAGACCGCGACGTTCCTCGTCACCGGCGCGGACGACGAGTCCGCGGTGCTGTCGGACGTGACGGACGCGCAGGTCCACACGCTCTCCGAGAACCCCGGGCTCGCCGAGGGCGACGTGCTGGAAGCGACGGTCGCGCCCGACCCACCGATGAACGTGACGTACAGCGTCGTCGAGGTCGCCGAGCGCAAGCAGATTCCCGTCGAGGAGAGCGACGAGACGCCCACGCCACGCTCGAAGGAGGTCGCCGCCGACCTCGCGGCCGGCGACCTCGAAACCGTCGAGCGCGCGGGCGTCGGCGAAGTCCACGTCCTCGGCGTCCCCGAGGACGGCGTCGAACAGACCGTCGAGGACGTGCTCTCCGACGAGCAGACCGTCGCGCGGGCCGCCCGCATCGGCATCGAGCGCGTGGAAGTCCGCTCCGGCGAGAACTTCGTGGCCGTCCGCTACCTCCCTTAGTTCTTCGGGCTCGGTTCGCGGTGCTCATCCCGCTCGGTAGCGCCGCCGTCCCGCTCGACGAACGCCAGTTCGATGCTCTCGTCGAGCGCGCGCTCGCCGTCGACGGCTTCCACGTGGAGCGTGATGTTCGGGCTGAGGCCGGCGCAGCCCGCGTTCACGGCCACCGACCACGTGTCGCCCTCGCGAGCGCGGTCGTTCGCTCGCTTGAGGTACGCCCGCAGGTGGTCGGTCCTCAGTTGGTCGCGCTCCCAGTCGCCGAGGCTCGCCGGGTACGAGACGGTCACCGTCGTCGCCACGGGGACGCGTAGGGGCGCCAGCGGCCTTATCGGCGTCGCCGAATTCTGTTCTTCCACAGGCGACGCCTTCAAGCCGACCGGTCGCCTACCACCCGTATCTATGATGGCGACGACACACGCGTTCGTGGGGTTGGCGGTCGCCGCGCTCGTCTCCCTCGTCGCGCCCGAGTTCGCGGTCCCCGTCGCCGCTGCCGGCCTCGCCGGCGGCGTCTTCCCCGACCTCGACCTCTACGCCGGCCACCGACGCACGCTCCACTTCCCGGTCTACTACAGCGTCGCCGCCGCCGGCGCGGGCGTGCTCGCGGTCCTCGCGCCGTCTGCGTGGACAGTCGCCGGTGTCGTCTTCCTCGCGGCCGCCGCGCTCCACGCCGGCAGCGACGCGCTCGGCGGCGGCCTCGAACTCGAACCGTGGGAGGGAACCAGCGAGCGCGCCGTCTACAGCCACTTCCACGGTCGGTGGCTCCCGCCGCGCCGGCTCGTCCGCTACGACGGCGCGCCCGAGGACCTCGCGGTCGCCGCCGTCTTCGGCGTGCCCGCGGCGCTGGCGTTCGGGCCGTCCGTCCAGCGCGTCGTCGCCGTCGCGCTCGCCGTCTCCGCCGGCTACGTCGTCGTCCGCAAGCGCCTCCCCGCGGTCGCCACGTGGCTGCTCGCGCAGGTGCCCGCCGGCGTCCGCCGCCACGTCCCCGAGCGGTTCGCGCCGTAGCCCGGCGACGGCGGTATAAGAAGCCTTAACCTCGCTCGCTCCCGACCGGCACGCATGCCCAGTTTCGAGGTCCCCGAGGTCGACCTCAGCCAGTACTCCATGCGGCAGCTGCTCGCGCCGCCGCTGGCGTTACTGGTCGTCGCGCTGGCGGTCATCGGCGCGTGGGTCGCCCTCACGGGGTCACCGGTCACCCCCGGCATCGAATTCACCGGCGGGACGGAACTCGTCGTCGAAGCCAACGCTCCGCAGGCGCAGGTCACCGCGGCGTTCGAGCAGCCGCACGACTCCGTCCGCCCCATCGGCACCGACGGCTCCCGGTACCTCGTCACCTTCCAGTCGTCGGAGCAGCAGGCGCTCACCCAGCAGGCCACCGACGCCGGCTTCGAGGTGGTCCAATCGCAGAGCACCTCGGCGACGTTCGGTAGCTCCACCCAGCGGCTCGCGCTGCTCGGCGTCGCCATCGCGTTCGCCGGCATGAGCGTCGTCGTCTTCCTGCTGTTCCGAACGTTCATCCCCTCCATCGCGGTCGTGCTGTCCGCGTTCAGCGACATCGTCGTCCCCGTCGCGCTGATGAACCTCTTCGGCATCGAACTCTCGCTGGGGACCGTCGCCGCACTGCTGATGCTCATCGGCTACAGCGTGGACTCCGACATCCTCCTGAACAACCACGTCCTCCGGCGCTCGGGGGACTTCTGGGAGAGCGTCCACCGCGCGATGCGCACCGGCGTCACGATGACCGTCACCTCCATCGCCACGATGGCGGTGATGACGGTCGTCTCCTACGTCTTCGGCATCCAACTGCTCACCGCCATCGGGCTGGTGTTGGTGTTCGGCCTCACCACTGACCTCCTGAACACGTACATGTTGAACGTCTCACTGCTTCGCTGGTACAAGTTCGAGGGGGTGGCGCGATGAGCTGGCTCCGCGAGAACTGGCGGGTCGCGTTCCTCGTCGTGTTGCTGCTCGGGTCGTCAGTCGCGCTGTTCGCGCCCGGCATCGGCGCGTCCGCCAGCGAGGACGAGGCCGCCGCCTCGCGGCCGACGAACCTCCAGTACGGCCTCGAACTCTCCGGCGGCGTGCGCCTGCGGGCGACCGCCGTCGGCGTCACCGCGACCGGCGTCGACGTCCCCGGCAACGAGACCGCGCGCAACGGCCTCGAAGCCGACATCGCGGGCGCGCTCTCGCTCGACCCCGGAAGCGTCACCGCGCGCGACCGGCCCAGCGGCGACGCCCCCGACGTGGTAGAGGTGTACGCGAACAACACCACCGCGGAAGTCAGGACCGCCCTCGACGACCTCGGGGTCGGCTACGACTCCGTCTCCAGCGGCGTCACGTCCGCGACGCGCAGCGAAATCGTCGACACCATCTCCACGAAGATCGACGCCACCGGCTTCTCCGGCGCGTCGGTCTACTCCACGGAGACCCAGTCGGGCTCGCACTACGTCGTCGTCGAGGTCCCCGGGCAGAACGCCTCGCAGGTGCGCTCGCTCATTCAGGGCCGCGGCGAGGTCGAGATGCTGGCGTACTACCCGGACGGCGGCAACCAGACGAACGCCACGGTGCTCACGCACTCTCAGCTCCAGCGCAGCGACGTCAGCACCGCGCAAGTCATCAACGACCGGCCGTCGGTCCCCGTCTCGCTCACGCAGGACATCGCCGAGGAGTTCGCCGCCGACATGCGCCAGTACGGGTTCACGTCCGGCCAAGGCATCAGTAACTGCCAGTACCCCGACGGCGGCTACTGCCTGCTGACCGTCCTCGACGGCGAAGTCGTCTACGACGCCGGCGTCCGCGCGAACCTCGCGCAGAGCTTCGAAAACGGCGACTTCGTGCAGGACCCGCGGTTCGTCATCACCGCCAACTCCATGGCGGAAGCCCGCGAGCTCCGCGTGAACCTCCAAGCCGGCGCGCTCCCGACCGACCTCAGCTTCCAGGACTCCTACTACGTCTCCCCGAGCTTCGCGGAGAAGTACAAGCCGCTGTCGCTCGTCACGGGCCTGGCGGCTGCCGTCGCGATGGCGCTGGTCGTGTTCGCGCGGTACGGCGACCCCCGAATCGCGGTGCCGATGGTGTTCACGGCGCTCTCCGAGGTCGTCATCCTGCTCGGATTCGCGGCCGTGAGCGGGCTGGCGTTGGACCTCTCGCACATCGCCGGGTTCATCGCCGTCATCGGGACCGGGGTCGACGACCTCGTCATCATCGCCGACGAGGTGATGACCGAGGAGGTCGGCTCCCAGCGCGTGTTCCAGAGCCGCTTCAGGAAGGCGCTGTGGGTCATCGGCGCGGCCGCCGTCACCACCATCATCGCGATGAGCCCGCTGGCCGTGCTCAGCCTCGGCGACCTCCGCGGGTTCGCCATCATCACCATCCTCGGCGTGCTCGTCGGCGTGCTCGTCACGCGGCCGGCGTACGGCGACGTGCTCCGCCGCCTCCTCACCGGCGAGCACTGACTCGGCCGTTCTTCTCCGCACCGCCCCCGGGCGCCACGCTTAACCCGGCTACGGACGCAGACGGAGTATGACCGTAGATACGCGGCGCGCCGCCGCCAGCGCCACCATCAGTCTCACGGGCGTCGCCGTCGTCGCCGTCATGCTGCGCCACGTCCTCTCCGCACAGCCGCCGCTGTCGGGGGTACTGCTCGCCGGGTTCGGCGGGGTCGTCGGCGCCGCGCTGGTCGCCGCCGGCTACGTCGTCTACCGTGCGGGCTTCACGCTCCGGCAGACGCTCGGCATCGCCGGCTGGAACGTCCTCGGCATCGTCGTCATCGGCGCCGCGCTCGCGCTGCTGTACGCCTACCAGTCGGCGGTCGCCGCACTCCCCGCCGCCCCGGTCTTCTCGGGCACCGTCGTCGTCGCGGTCAGCGCCGTCGCGCACGTCCTCATCGGCGTCAACGACGCGCGCCGCATCCGCGCCCGCCAGCTCGCCCGCGAGCGCGAGAAGCTCGACGTGCTCTCCCGGCTCGTCCGCCACAACCTCCGCACGGAAGCCCAGCGCCTGTACAGCTACGCGACCCGCGTCCGCGCCGCCGCCGACGACAGCGACGACATCGCCGACGACGTCCACGGCTCGGGTGAGCGCCTCGCCGCGCTCCACGAACACATCACGACCATCCGCAACCTCGTGGACGACCCGCCGGAGCGCCGGCCCTACGACGTGGACGGCGCCGTCGCCGCCGTCGTCACGGACCTCCGCGAGGAACACCCGGACGCGACCATCGACGTGACCACCGGCAACGCGACGGCCGCGGCCGGCGACTACCTCGAAGACGCGATTCGGGAGCTCGTCGAGAACGCCGTCGAGCACAACGACAGCGACCACCCGTGGGTCGGCGTCGAGGTCACGCAGGCCGACGGCCGCGTCCAAATCGCCGTCCGCGACGACGGCCCCGAGATTCCAGACATCGAGCGCGAGACCGTCACCGGCGAGCGCGAACTCACCCAGCTCAGTCACGGCAGCGGCGTCGGCCTCTGGCTGGTGCGCTGGATCGTCGACGCCTACGACGGCCAACTCCGGTTCGGCGACCGCGAGGACGGCAACGAGGTCGTGGTGTCGTTCCCGGCTAGAAGTCAGTGAGCTTCGCCTCGGTCGCGCCCTTCGCGTCCAGCCCGAACTCCGACAGTTTCACGAACTCCATGTCGTTGTCGCGGAGCGCGCGCCGCACGCGCTCCGAGGCCGACGGCGCGACCAACATCCCGCGCACCTCGTCGTTGCTCTCGGCGTACAGTTCGACGTAGCGCTTGAGCTGGTCGAAGTGGTTCAGCGTCGCCTGAATCCGCTTGACCTCCACGACCACGGGCGTCCCCTCGCTGTCGACGGCGTAGAAGTCCACGAACCCGTACTTCGTCTCGCGCTCGTGCTCGACGATGCGGATGCCGTCTTCGAGGCTCTCGGGGTTGTTCTGGATGAACTCGTGCATCTCCGCCTCCGTCCCGGACTCCTCGTAGGTCGCGCCGTCCTCGGCCTCGAAGCGCGTGACGCCGTACGCTTCGAGGACGCGGGCCTCCACGCGCTCGCTGGGGTTGCTGCGGCGCGCCAGCAGGACGGCGTCGCCGTCGCTCTCGCGGGCCTCGACGGTGCCGCCGCCCGGCATCCAGTTGACGGGCTTGTGGCCGGTCGGCTGGTGGACGAGGAACGTGCCGTCGGGCTTGGCGACGAGCAGGCGGTCGCCCTCGCCGAGGTAGCCGCTGGTGCGGCCCTCGTACTCGACCTCGCAGCGGGCCTCCACGGTCAACACCGCGCCGTCCCGGAACGCCGCCTTCGCCGCGGCGACGAACGCCTCGGGGTCGGGCGCGTCCAATCGCTGTACGACCATCGTCTCCCGCGGTTACCGCGAGCCACCGATAAAGCTACGGATTAGAACTCCCCGAGGCTGGACTGCTCGGCGGCCGCGAGCGCGTCCCGGCTGGTCTGCCACGACTCGCGGGCGCACGCCGGTAGGGCGCCGTGCTCGCGGACGTACTCTTCGAGGAACTCCCGGGTCGCCGGGTCGCTCGGGTAGCCCGACCCCACGTCGCCGTACTCCGCCGCGAGGGCCGCGACGTGTCCGTCGCGGGCGACCTTGGCGACGATGCTGGCCGCCGCGACCAGCGGGTACTCGTCGTCCGCGCCGTGCTCGGCCGTCACGTCCACCTCCGCGGGCACGCCCTCGGTGACCCGCCGGCCGAACCGCGCGGCGTCCACGTCGCCGGCGTCCACGTGCCCCGCGAGGCCGTCCTCTGCGACTTCGGCGAGCGCGTCCGCCTGCGCTTCGACCGTGAGCGCGTTCATGTCCGTCTCCGGGTCGTCGATGCGCTCGACCGGAATCTCGGCGACCCCGACCGCGAAGCCGTCGCGGATGCGCTCCGCCAACGCCTCGCGGCGCGCCGCTGACAGCCGCTTGGAGTCCTTGACGCCGTCCGGGAGGTCGTCGGGGTCGCCGGCGACCGCCGCCGCGAACATCGACCCCAGCACGGGCCCCTTCCCGGCTTCGTCGACGCCGAACGCGGTCATTCCCGGAAGTATTGTTCGTCCTCGAACTCGTCGCGCTCGCCCTCCACGGTCACCACGTCCAGCGCCGTCACGGTCGCCTCGACGCCGAGCGCGCCCGCGAGACTCGGCTCCGTGCGCCCCTCGTCGCTGGAGACGAGTTCCTTGATGTAGAGGCCGCCCTCGCCCTCCACCTCGACGACAGCGTGCGTGTCGTCGGTGAGCTCGCCGGTGATGTCGTACACGTCGCGCTCGCGGACCTTCTCCGCGCGCCGGTGCTTCACGCGCTGGGGCGTCTCCTGCTGGATGGTCGCGCCGTCCAGTTCCAGCAGCGCGGCCTCGAAGTCGTCCTCGCCGACCGGCGCGTCGAACTCCACCTGCGCGCGGTAGCGCTTGCGCGCGTCCAGTTCCTTCACGCGCGCCACCATCTCGTAGGACGCCAGCCGCACGCCCTCGACCTCGACTTTCCCCTCGGCGTACTCGTTGATGGCTTCCTCCAGCTCCTCTGGGTCGGGGTGGCGCTCTTGGGGCTCGTCGACCTCGACGACGAACGGCCGCCCCGTCCCGAGCATCAGCGCGTCGATATCCTCGCGGCCCGCGCCGTGGAACGACGCCGACTCGCCGTCCATCGCCTCGATGACCGGCGGCGCGGTCAACTGCTCGACGCTCTCCGGGTAGAGGTAGCCCGTGCCGTCGCAGTGCGGGCACGGCGAGTCCACCAGCGTCCCAGTGCCGTTGCAGTCCGAACACGGCCACTTCGTCTGCGGAATCCCGCGTTCGAGCTTGCGGTACCGGCCGTAGACGAACGCCGAGTTCACGGTCACCTCGACGGTCTCGTCCTCGACGTCCAGCACCGCGAGCACGTCCGGTCGCTCGAAGTCCACGCTCGCGCCCGTCCGCTGGCCGACGCGCTTGCCGACCTCGCGGTTGCACTCGGACTTGAACAGCTCGCCGGCGTCCTCGTCCAAGTCCGCGAGGTCCCGCAGCATCGTCTCGTTCTCCTCCACGAGCGGCGGCGCGCGCGTCCCCACTTGGTACGTGTCGAAGCGCTGCTCGCCGAGCGCCTCCACCACGAGGTCCGCAAACTCGTCGAAGCGCCCCGACGCCCCCTCGCAGACCCAACACTCCGCCGGTTCGACGGCCTCGTAGGGCTCGTCGTCCTCCAGTGCCACCGTCGTCCGCAGCGCCCGCCCGCGCTCGGCGTTCGTCAGCCCGAAACTCCGCTCCGCGAAACACCGCCCGACGCACGCGTCACAGATGGGGTCCTCCGCGAGCACCCGTCGCGCGTCCTCTACGATGGTCATGTGCGTGTTCTCGGGGTCGGGTGGTACGTATGCTTCGGTCCTTGGGTGGGTGCGGTCAGGGGAACTCCTCAGCTGAATGTTCCCAAGCTCAAGATGAGAGACACAGTGATGATCCCAATGACAAAAATTCATTGCGTCGGTATGGAATTTGGCCTACTCAGGATCTACTAAAGTCAGAACTAATGCAAGTACGTCAGGAATACAGTCTTTCACCGAGCTTATCTACATCATTAGTGTAATTCCGGATATAATCTCTAATCTTTTCTCGTTTTATATGTTCTGAGTCTTCTTTGTGGATGTTTGTGGCCGCTTCTAAATCTTCGTGAAAAGCAATTAGGTTAACTTCAGATTCAACAGAACCATGGATCTTGACGGAAAGTGAAGTAATGTACATGTGAGTAAGAATTTCCCTAGATGAGTTATCTTCCTCAACCCTGACTCTGTTACCCCATTCAGGCTGGAATTCGCTGTTAATCTCGTCTATTATGTCTTGTATGGGATCTCCGTCTAAATCAATAACTAAGTGCGAATTTAATCCCCAGTCATATATTTCAACAATCATCTCCGCAAACATTGGGATTAGTTTTGGCCGCCCACCTTCAGATTTGTAAAGATATTTATATTTTTGACCTATCTTATGATGGTGAAGCCTTCTATTCTGCGGCAGATCAACCATCTCATTATTAAAAACATCATACTCATCGCCAGTTAGTGTTGAATTTTTATGCAACTCGGATAAGAATAATAAATCATTGAATCCCTCAGAGAAAACTACTACGCTCATATTAGATTCCGCGGAGGTCAACATCAAGCATTTCCACTTTATTCTCAGCCCTGTCGTAGTCGAATTGGCGGTTAAGGTCGTCCCTCAACTGAATAAGTTGAAATTCCTCCCTTAGAAAATCCTCATTTTCGCCTTTTACGTGCGGTGAGAAAAACGATTTAATAAAATCAAGATTGTGGGTGCTGAGGAAAATTTGACGACCGTTTTTCCGGGATATATTAACTAAGTGTTCAGCCATCTGTTCCACATATCCTGGGTGCATGTGGTTTTCTGGTTCTTCCAGTAGCAAAACCTGCTCCTCGTTCTGTTGACTATACAATTCCCATAGAACACCAACAAGATTCTTGAAGCCTTCTCCCATGAAATCGAATGGAACGGTGGTGGGATCCTCTTCCTCATCTTTTTGGAAGACAATCTGACCAAATGAGAAGTCTTCAAGATCATCAATTATTTTATTTTCTTTTAAATACCTCTCAATTTTAGCCGCCTTCACTGCATTTCTCTCTTTATTCAGATCAATTTCATTTGGTGAAACAGCGACATCTTCAACGTATCTCACACCCGAAGTTTTCTCAGGCTCGTTTTTTACAAACCAGCCACTCCCAAACCGAGGTATCAGGGCAGCGTGGAATCGGCTTCTGAGTTGTTCTGCTAATTGTTGAAAATCTGAATCGGATACTTCTGAAACTTCCTTTGTCTGAACTTCTATTTTATCCATAACTCGACGGATTGCCGACTCGATGATTTCTCCCCGTATCTTGTTATAGAAATCTCCCAAGTAGATATATGGGAATTCCTCATCCCCTAATTCCAGTATGACTGCGCTTCCTTCCGCTTCTGCAATGATCTTCTTTTCAGGTAGGTCAGAAACGCTCTCTCTCAAAGCATTCGCACTTATTCGACTTAAGTCAAGATCTGAATCACCGATTATCTTGGCTTTCTGACTTTCGCTAATATTGTAGGGGTATTCTCGATTGAGATCCAGAACTTGTTCAATCGCCTGAGTGAATATGTCCACTAACTCTGAATTTTTCGGTTTCCGGATCTGAAGGTGAGACGTTTTTTCCAGTCCTTCGCCGATTCTGAAATCATCAATTGTTGGCTGGGAAGGTTTGTATTCTATTTCTATTTTGCTGGGGCCGCATTGATTTCTAATCAGTTTTCCAACTTTACCCTCATATCTTAATAAATTGCCTGGATTAAACTGGATATCGACCGATTGCAGTAAAGAAGTCTTCCCAGCGTTATTCCTTCCTGTGATTATATTGACCATCCCAGGATCCACCTCCGCTTCTTCTATACCCTTGAATCCTGAAACTTGGAGGTGATTGATCCTCGTCATTGGACTGGACTGAGTATTTGCGAAGGAATGCTTTGAGTTCTTCGCTTATTATAATAGGAGTCTCTCAGAAGAGAGTCAGTACAGTCCCTTAGGGTAATCTGGTAAGAGTAGCGACTTGGCCCCTCTGAACCTGATACACGTAAGTACCTTTGTTTGCTGCTGCCCTTCAGCACCCACAATAACCGGCATAAAAGTCGTTCAGTCCTCTCCTTACTCGTCTTCGTCCTCCCCGTCGGGCAGCCGTGCGACCGCCTTCTTCCACCGCTCTTTCGCGGCCAGTCCGGGGTCCGCGACGGGGTCGTAGGCGATGTCGTAGCGCGACCGGAGGTACGACGCCTCGACCCGGCGGCTCCGCCACATCGCCGCGACGAGGCCGAGCACCACGAGCACGAACAGGGCGACGAGCGCGACGCCCGCGGCGTCCTCGGGTGGCCAGACGACCGGGCCGACGAACACCACGAGCGCGAGCAGCGTCACCGCCTCGAAGGCGAGCAGGAGCACGCGCCCCGAGAGTTCGACCGACCGGCTCATCACGTCGGAGTGTCGGCAAGCGGCCACATAGGCCTTGTCGCGCGCGGTCGCTGGATGCCCAGTCTCGAACCCGATGCACGTAAGCCCGCCCGCTCCGACAGTCTGGCCATGAGACAGTTCGTCGTGCTCGGCCACCGCGCGCCGACCGACCCCGACTTCTCGCTCGACGACCTCGCGGGCGGTGCGGGCCGCCTCGACGTGCTCTGCCGGTGCGTGAGTTCGGCGCTGTTCCTCTCGCACGGCATCCGCGACGACGTGGAAGTCTTCCTCGTGCTCGGTGACGAGGTGACCGTCCGCATCGACTCTCGGGACCTCCGGTACATGAGCCCGGACGAGCGCAACGTCGCCGGCCTGCTCAAGCAGGCGCTGGAAGCCAAGAACCGCGCTATCGGCCACCGGGAGGCCGAGTCCACGCCCGGCATCCACGTCTCCAAGCGCGGCTTCGCCGCGGTGCTCGACGGCCTCGACGGCACCGTCGTGGAACTCCACGAGGACGGCGACCCGCTCGCCGACGTGGCGCCACCCGAGAATCCGGTGTTCGTGCTCTCGGACCACGAGGACTTCACCGAGGAGGAAGCCGTCCGTCTCGCGGACCGCAGCGACCAGCGGGTACGCGTCGGCCCGGAAGTCCTGCACGCCGACCACGCCATCACGGTCGCGCACAACTACCTCGACACCGACGGCTTCACCGACTACTGATGCGGGTGAGCGTCGTGGGAGCGAGCGCTCCTTCGGATGCTGCCGTCGAAGACGCCCGCGAGGTCGGCCGGCTGCTCGCCGAGCGCGGCCACACCGTCGTCTGCGGCGGGCTCGGCGGCGTGATGGAAGCGGTCTGCCGCGGCGCGAGCGAGGCCGGCGGCCACACCATCGGCATCCTCCCCGGCGAGGACCGGGACGCCGCCAACGAGTACGTCGAAACGGCTATCGCAACCGGGCTCGGGCACGCGCGGAACGCGCTCGTCGTCATGAACGGTGACGCCGTCGTCGCGGTGGACGGCGCGGGCGGCACGCTCTCCGAAGTCGGGTTCAGTTCGGTCTACGACCGCCCGATTGCGGGCCTCGGCGCGCCCGACGCGCCCCACGTCGAAGCCGTCGGGACGCCCACTGACGCCGTCGAGTACGTGGAAGCGCGCGCCGACTAACGGCCACAGCGTTCGATACTCACGTCGCTGGCGCTGTTCGCGCACGAATAGCGAGAAAGACAGAGAGAACCGCAGAACGGAGCGGGGCTTATTCGAGGTCGAAGCGGTCGAGGGTCATGACCTTGTGCCACGCGGCCACGAAGTCCTCGACGAACTTCTGTTCGGCGTCGTCGGCGCCGTAGACGTCCGCGATGGCGCGGAGGCGGGCGTTCGAGCCGAAGATGAGGTCGAAGCGGGTGGCCTCCCACTCGACCTCGCCGGTCTCGCGGTCGCGCACCTCGAACAGCTGCTCGTCGTCGTCGACGGCCTCCCACTCGTAGTCCATGTCGAGGAGGTTGGCGAAGAAGTCGTTCGTGAGCGCGCCGGGGTCGTCCGTGAAGACGCCGCGGTCGGCGTCGCCGTGGGTCGCGCCGAGCGCGCGCATCCCGCCGACCAGCACCGTCAGCTCCGACGGCGTCAGGTTCAGCAGTTCGGCCTTGTCGATCATGCGGTCCTCGGGCCGGTCGTCGTAGCCGCCGCCGAGGTAGTTCCGGAACGCGTCGGCCTTCGGCTCCAGCGGCTCGAAGGAGTCGGCGTCGGTCTGCTCCTCGGTGGCGTCCGTGCGGCCGGGCTCGAACGGCACGTCGACGTCGTAGCCGGCGTCGGCGGCCGCCTCCTCGACGGCCGCGTTCCCGCCGAGCACGATGAGGTCGGCCAGCGACACGCGCACGTCGTCGTCGCGGGCGTCGTTGAACGACGCTTGGATGTCCTCCAGCGTTTCGAGGACGCTTTCCAGTTCCGCGGGCTCGTTGACGTCCCAGCTACGCTGCGGTTCGAGGCGGACGCGCGCGCCGTTGGCGCCGCCGCGCTTGTCGCTGTCGCGGTACGTCACGGCGGACGCCCACGCGGTCTTGGCGAGCTGCTGGCGGGACAGCTCCGAGTCCAGCAGTTCCTCTTTGAGCTCGGCGACCTCCTCATCGCCGACGAGCTCGTAGTCGGCGTCCGGAAGCGGGTCCTGCCAGATGAACGTCTCCTCGGGGACCTCCGGGCCGACGAGGCGCTCGGGCGGGCCCATGTCGCGGTGGATGAGCTTGTACCACGCCCGCGCGAACGCCTGCTGGAAGTCGTCGGGGTTGTCCTGGAAGTGTTCGAGGACCTCCCGGAAGTCGTCGTCGTGCTTCAGCGCGACGTCCGTCGTCAGCATCATCGGTTCCTCGGTGTCGTCGGGGTCGTGGGGCTTCGGCGCGTCCTCGACGCCGTCGCCGACCGGGCGCCACTGCCACGCGCCGCCGGGCCCCTTCACGGAGGTCCAGTCGTGGTTCAGGAGGTTGTCGATATACCCCATGTCCCACTGGGTCGGCGAGGAGTTCCACGGCCCCTCGATGCCGCTGGTGATGGTGTCCGGGCCCTTGCCCTCGCCGAGGTCGTTCTCCCAGCCGAGGCCCTGCAGGTCGATGGGCGCGTCCTCGGGCTCGACGTCGACGTGCTCGTCGGGGTCGTCCGCGCCGTGGACCTTCCCGAACGTGTGGCCGCCGGCGATGAGCGCGACCGTCTCCTCGTCGTCCATCGCCATCCGCGAGAACTCCTCGCGGATGTTCGCCGCGGAGCCCTCGACGTCCGGCTCGCCGTACGGCCCCTCGGGGTTCACGTAGATGAGCCCCATCACGGTGTTCGCCAGCGGGTCGCGGAGCTCACCGGTTTCGTTGTCGCCCTCGAAGCGCTCCGGGGACGTGGTCTCCCACTCGGTCTCCGGGCCCCAGTCGACGGCGTGGTTGGGCTTGAACTCGTCGTCGCGGCCGCCCGCGAAGCCGTACGTCTCGAAGCCCATCGTCTCCAGCGCGACGTTCCCCGCGAGGATGATGAGGTCGCCCCACGAGAGCTGCTTGCCGTACTTCTGCTTGACCGGCTGGAGCAGGCGCCGCGCCTTGTCGAGGTTCACGTTGTCCGGGAAGCTGCTCTCCGGCGGGAGCCGCTGGAGGCCGCCGGACGCGCCCGCGCGGCCGTCCGCCGTCCGGTACGTCCCGGCGCTGTGCCACGCCATCCGGATGAACAGTGGCCCGTACGTGCCGTAGTCGGCGGGCCACCACTCTTTGGAGTCCATCATGACCTTCCGGATGTCGTTTTTCAGCTGCTCGTAGTCGATGTCCTCGAACGCCGCCGCGTAGTCGAAGTCCTCGTCGAACGGCCCGACCTCGTGGCCGTTGTCGTCGAGCACGTCGACGTCCAGCAGGTTCGGCCACCAGTCGTCGACGCCTTTCGGGTCCCAGTGCTCCCCGCTTCCCCCGTCGGGTCGCAGGTCCTCAGTATCGGGTTCGGGTTTGTCGTCACTCATCGGAGTTCTACCTACTCGTAGCCACTCGTGGCTCCCAGTTAACGATACCGTTGGCATCTGCTAACTCCAGTGGGCGCGCTCGCGGCGCCGCCGTCGCGTGTTCTCAGCCCCCACGGTTCGATGATTCGGAAGCGTTAAACCGACCACGGACCAACGATGGACTGCGGGCCGGTGGGGTAGCTTGGTATCCTTCGGCCTTCGGGTGGCCGTAACCACGATTCAAATTCGTGCCGGCCCACTGGGTACATACCCGTTTTCCCGCATTCTCTGATACTTAGCGGCCGCTCTGCGGGGTGGTCCGCGTGAGCCGGTACCTGCGGAGCGTCGTCTACGACCGCTCCAAGGTCCGCCACATTCTCGAAGTCTGCCCCGCGTGCGAACACGACTTCGACACGGGGGAGTCACGCCATGAGCACATCGCCGACCACGACCCCGAAGACTTCGGACTAAACCCGCTCGGCGAAACCTCTCCCGGCCACGACACCCCTCTATTCGGAGGTGAGGCTCGTGGCGACTAACGAGTTCGTCCGCGCGTCGAAACGCCGGACGGACGGCGGCCCACGAGTCCGGCGCGAAGACTACTGGCAACGCATCGCCGAGGACGCACCCGAAGCCGACGAGTGCGCTGTCTGCGGCGCCGAGGGGCCGGACTGCCGGCTCGTCTGCCTTCCCGACCGCGACCGCGAGAAAACCGTCCTCTGTGCCGCCTGCCGCCGCCTGTGGGGTGAGCACGTTGCCGAATAAGGATTCGTCCGGTCCCGTGATTGCTCACTTGTTCGCGGACCACGGCGTCGAGAGCGAGGCGCTGGCCGCCTACGGGACCGTCGTCCGGGTCACGCGCGACCCGCGTCCCAACCCGTTCGTCGCCGAGACGGTCGCGCTTGACCTGATGGAGACGGCGCCCGCGGGTCGCGTGGACCTCGCGCTCCTCCACCCACGATGCACGGACGTTGCGGACACGACGAGCATCAGCGGCGACCCCAGCGAGTACGCGAACCAGATTCCGCGTGCTCGGGAGATAGCGGAGTCTCTAGCGGAGGACTACATCATCGAGAACAAGCCCCGCGACGACCTCCGCGACCCGACCGTGCTCAATGGCCGGATGTTCGGCCTCCCCATCGAGTACGAACGCGCCTTCGAGACGACGTTCCCGGTCTCGACGCCGCCGCGAGAGCGCGCGCTGGCCGAGAAGACGGTGACGCCGTACTACTACTCCGACCGAACGGCGGAGTGGTGGGCGGCGACGAAAGGGTACAGCGCCCCACAGACGACGAAACAGCACCTCGCCAAGAACTGCCTCCCGCGGGTCTACGTCGACCACCTCGTGCGGTCGTGGCTGGAAGCTCGGAATCCGCAGGACGGGACGGTTCCGCAGGACAACAACGGCCGCGCTCCTCGTGACCTCGCGGACGACCAAACCACGCTAACGGAGCTGGTCGCCCGTGAGTGATGGATTCGACCGCGGTACCTCGCATCCAGTGCTCCGGCGGGGCTACTGGATGCAACTGTGGGCCGCGCTATACGCGCTCACGGCGGTCTACCCGAACCCCGGACTCACCGCGGCCACGACCGCCCTCGCCGCCGTTCTCGCCGCACTCATCTACCTCACTCGGCCGCCAGCGTGGGGTGGTCGCACGTGAGCCGCGCGCGCACCTCCTCGAAGGCCGCCGGCGAAGCCATCGAGGCCGAAGTCCTCGAACACGTCGACGCGCTCGAATACGTCGGCGACTCCGAAGCCGAGTGGCACGACGCCCGCGTGACTGGCGTGCTCGACGGCCGGGACACTCGCCTCGGGAGTACGCCGCTGCTCGCCGACGGGACCCAAGTCGAAATCAAGGCCGCCCAGCGCCGGCTCGCCAGCGGCGCGCGCGGCCGGTACTTCATCCGCCAGCGCCAGCACGAACGCCTCGTTACGGAGTGCGCGGCCTACCTGTTCGCCGTCTACGACCCCCGTACCCAGCGCGTGCTGGCGATGCTGGCCGTTCCTGCCAGCATCATCGACGAACTGCTACCGGACGGGTGGACTGCGGTCGCCGGCGACCGCGCTGAGAGGGGGTATCGACAGCTCGCGTGGAGCCGGCTGTTCGACCCCGAAACCGTGGAGGGGTCGCCGTGAAGACTGTCACCCCGCAGGCCCACGAGTTCGCCGCGAACTTCCTCTACAACGACGCCGGCCTGCAACCGTGGTTCGCCTGCGACGCCATCATCAAGAACGCCGACGGAGCGACCGACTGGCGCGACTTCTCCCTCGGCGGCGACCGCTATCAGGCACAACTCTACTACCAAGACTCCGGTATCGACCACCCCGGCGACACCACGCCCGCCGGCACTCCCGTCAAAGTCGAGACTATCCGCGAGTTCCGCATTCAGGTCCGTCGCCACCCCGAGGAGGACCCACTCGGGAACCCGGACGCCGACGAGGGCGGCGAGCAGACGGCGAACTTCCATATCGCCCCACGGTGGCCCGGGATGACCGCTACCAGCGACGACGGCGACAGCTACGACATTCCCGTTCCCGACGGCTTCGGGGAAGGCATCAACGTCGCCGTCAAGGGTTCGAACATCCGCTTCTCGACGTACGCTCCGTTGGTTCGTATTGCGGCCACTGCGCTCGGTCTGAACCCGGACTACTTCACCGACCGCCACCCATCCAGCAACATTCAGGACGCCGAGCGCTATGTCCGTCTCGAGGCCGACGAAAGCGGTCCCGTCCACGCCCGCAACGGTCCGATTGCCGAACTCGGCCACCTGCTCGAATCCGACCGCTCGGGCTACCGGAAGCTCGTACAGGACGACACCGAGCAGGCCGGTCACTACCACACCGCGACGCTCGGCCCGAAGCGTGTCCGTGAGGCGTTCCCCGACCACCGCCTTCCCGTGGAGGTCAAGCACTACTACGGCCGCGAGAGCGCCAGCATGGACGCCGACGAGACGCTGGCGAACCCGAA
>Ga0207851_100321_pt1 | contig 28782 bp, 25 predicted proteins | sample A23E3SouthBayCA_FD_187747 | JGI IMG/M metagenome (GOLD analysis project Ga0207851, IMG submission 187747) | Aerobic enrichment media microbial communities from Eden Landing Ponds, California, USA - A23 E3 (SPAdes) | ecosystem: Environmental > Aquatic > Marine > Unclassified | place: Emeryville... | reverse complement strand
CGGCGGGGTGCGCAGTGGCGAGTCGACTGTCCGAAGACGAGGACAAAACCGTACTGCTCCTCGAAGCCGGCAAGCCGGACGAGAAACCGGAGATTCACAACCCGACGGAGTTCCCCGCACTGATGCGGTCGGAAGTCGACTGGGATTACTGGACCGTTCCACAGGACGGTCTCAACGGTCGTGAAGAGTACTACGCACGTGGGAAAACTCTCGGTGGGTCCTCCGCGATCAATGCGATGATGTTCGTCCGCGGCAACTCCGAGGACTTCGACGAGTGGGAAGCGCTCGGAAACGAGGGCTGGGGCTACGATGAGATGCTGAAGTACTTCAAACGACTGGAGGACTTTGAGGGAGGGGAGAGCAAGTATCACGGGGTCGGCGGACCCATCCGGGTCGAGCAGGAGTATCCGTACGGTGAGGTCACGGAAGCGTTGATCGACGCCGCCGAAGAGGTCGGTTTCGAGCGCAACGAGGACGTCAACGCCGGAAAGCAGGAGGGAATGGGACCGCTCCACCTCTCCGTCAAAGACGGAACGCGGCAAAGTACGGCCGTCTCGTATCTGCATCCCGTACTCGATCGGGAGAACCTGACGGCCCAGACCGGCGCGCAAGTCACCCAAATCGAGTTCGAGGGCGACACGGCCACGGGCGTCAGTTACGTGCAAGATGGGTCCTCCTACACCGTTGACGCGACCGACGAGGTCATCCTCTCGGCCGGGGCGGTCGACAGCCCGAAACTGCTTCTCCTATCGGGCGTGGGCCCCGCCGACGAGCTCGCTGAACACGGCATCGAGGTCAAACACGACCTCCCCGGCGTCGGGAAGCACCTCCAAGACCACCTCGTCGCATCCGTCTCCTACGAGTTGGAAGCCGATCCCGAAATTACGGACGGCGAAGCCCTCTGTCAGGTGACGGGATTCGAACGGTTCGATCCCGACCTGCCTCGGCCGGATATCCAGTTTTTCCTCGCCCGGGTCTACTTCATGCGGCACGGCTTCGATAACCCCGAGGAAGGGAACGGGATGACGCCCAGCGTCGTGCTCCTGCACCCCGAAAGCACGGGTGAAATCACGCTCGCCTCGGACGATCCGTTCGACGATCCGGTCATCGATCCGAACTTCTTGGCGGAAGAAGAGGACCTCGACAAACTCGTCGAGGCAGTCAAGCGGGCCCGCGAGATCGGTCACGCGAGCGCGCTCGACGAGTATCGCGGCGAAGAGGTGTGGCCCGAAGGAGAAGTCGAGAACGACGAGGACCTCCGCGAGCACATTCGCAAGACGGCCCAGACGAACTACCATCCCACCGGAACGTGCAAGATGGGTGACGACGACATGGCCGTCGTCGACGACGACCTACGCGTTCACGGGTTGAACAACCTCCGCGTCGTCGACGCGTCGATTATGCCCGAGATCACCAGCGGGAACACCAACGCCCCGACAATCGCGATCGCTGAGAAGGGCGCTGATCTGATCCGCGGGCACGACTAACCACGTCGGCACCGCAGCGATATTTTGATTCTCTCAAAGAACTGTGAGAAGGCGTAGGCAAAAATATAACACGTGTACGTATATTATAATCTGCCTAGTGGACGAGTATCACGGTTGATGTCGCATCTAATTCACCACAGAATTATCGTAGTGAGGGCGATACCTGGATGAACCGTTCGAGTTTGTGTTTGGCTCAGTCAAAAGACATCCTTCAGGCGACGACCAAGCTCGATCGAAATTATAATTCAGATTTATTTATATTTAATTAGCCTGTTAAACAGAATATTGAAACTCCACGATGTACCCGACTAATTCGTATATATATAGGACAAAAAGGATATTCGAATATCCTAATTATACCCAACTTCGTGGATCGGGCACATTGGTAGCAGTGATATTCCGCGAGAAATCCTACGATGGTACCGTATCGAACGATAGTCGGGATCCACTCCGACTTCATACGATGTTGACTCCCGCCGACATACCCGATCTGGAAATTGAGCGTTGAAATAGCCGAATCAGTCGGTCAACTTGGCTTCGACACGTGAAACCGCACGGGTAAGCGATTCGACGGCCATCTCGCGGTCGGAGGTCATCAGATCGTCCGAGGGACTCGACACCGAAATCGCACCGAATACGGTTTCGTCGACGACGACAGCCATCCCGATGGCGTAGATTCCTGAAATGCGCTCGCCCAGATTGGTGGCGTATCCGCGATTTCGCACATATTCGATCTCGGTTCTGATATCCTCGATCGATTTGTTGCCGCCGGCATTCTCGATGATTTCTGTGGTCCGGTCGTCGGGAAGCGCAGCGAGGATCGCCTTTCCCGCCGCTGTCTCCGTGATCGACGACCAGTTGCCGACCAGTAGGTCGGGGTTGTGTGTGGGACGTGCTCCGGCACCGTTGACGAACATCAGTTCACCCATCTCTTCGACGGCACCCCAGACCGTCTTTCCCGTCCGATCGGCGAGCACCACGAGTTCGCGCCGGGACGCGAGATAGAACGGATCGCTGGATTTCACAGCCGTACCGAGATGAAACCACTGGTGAGACAGTCGGTACGTCCCATCATCGTTGACGGCGTATCCGTGCGCCGCCAGCGTCTGGAGATGTCTGTGTGCCGTACTCTTCGTGAGGTCGAGTTGGTCTGCAATTTCGGTGACGCCCACCGGTCCCGTGCCCGCCATCGCCTCGACGATTCGAAAGAGCGTCTCGTCGGCCCCAACGAGATTCCCGGTCATACCGATTCCTCGTAATCGGCGGCGATAAAACCCCGGCCGTAGCGAGTGGGCGCACAGACGGTCCGAATTGCGAATTTCGGGGGATCGTCCGCTGCTCGCGCAGGATACAGGAGAATATGTTCGGGGGGAAAGCCTTCCGGACGGACAATCAATTTCCGCCGATGACCACAGATTCGACCGCGAACGTCCCCGGCGACGACCACGAACATGCGAACCACGACCTCGACGCGACGCCGGTCACGGGCCACGTCCACGACAACTCTTGGTCGGCGAATCTCGAAACCCCCGAGCACGCCGAAGATCGAGAACTCCTCGTCGAGCAAGCGCTCTCGGCGATCGATCACACGGCTGCGGGCAATCACGTGAACCTCGTGACGCACGGCGATCAGGGACACCCCCGAGAGTACCTATTCGACGTGTTGGCGGAGCGGTACGAAGACGAGATCGAGTGGTCGTACGTGGACCGATGTGGGTGCGGCGGTCACGTCCTCCGCGTGCAGGTCCACCGCTGAACCAGCATCAGTCACGCGTCCACCCGTGATCGACGATCGCCGAACAAATTCGGGGTGAGTGATTCGGTACCGGCGTGAGAACGAGTTAGTATGTTCGGCGTTTCCACGTCTCTCGGCACGGACGAATCGCCCCGTGACTCCTACGACGAGTTCGTTCCGTCCCACCTCCCGGAACCGGGACCGTTCCTCTCGGGACACAGTGTCCTTAGCGGTCGGTCGCACGGGGCGTTTCACAGGCTGACGCGTGATCTCTTCGAACGACGGACCGTGTACGATATGACGTTCGGATACAACCTCGCGCGGTTGAACCTCGACGGTCGCCACCCCGATGCGGGGTATCGCTACGCCGAAGAACACGGCGACTCCAACACGTTGCGTGCGGAGTTCACGCCGACGACGCCGTTCTGTCCGCAGAGTCGAACGCTCACCGTCGGCTCATTTCGAGCGTGGAACGGACTCACAGAGTGGCACGAGTACGACCTCGTTCGAGTCCGGGTCCACCCGATGCACCAGAACGCCGAAACGATCAACGAGGAACTAGAGCGCGTGGAAACGAAGTTTCGGCAGCTGGGAACACTGCCCGATGCAACGGAATCGTTCGGCGAGGCTGGGAGCACTGTCTGATGAGATGAGCGACGTTTGCACGCCTTCGCTCGCTCGTCCGCTGGAGGTGGGGACGTTGGGTGAGCTGTTGCACTCACATCGGTTATGCGTCGATAGCGTCGGTTAACTGCGCTCAGACGGAAATGTTGCGAGCGTGTAGTCGTGAGTGAGCGTGACTAGCCCCGGTGATGCGTGTCCATACACTCTGAAATCGAACAGTTTTTGACTGACCGGACAGTCAGTTTTGATATCCAGATGGAGCGCAACGAATGACTGAGGACACGGCGACTGAGATTCTACACGCTACTCACGACGCGCTGTGTACGCACGGATACGCGGAGGTGACGATGCAGGATATCGCCGACGAAGTCGGGCTGTGCAAGGCCTCGATCCACTACCACTACGACGGGAAGCACGATCTGCTGTTGGCGTATCTCGATCACCTCTACGAGCGGTTCACCGAGCGAATCGCCAGTATGGACGAGGGGACTGCCGACGAGCGTCTCTACTCGCTCGTCGATACCTTCATCACCGATCGCGAAGACGCCCCGGCGTTTCAGACGGCACTGCTGGAGATCAAGGCGCAATCGCCGTACGATACGGCGTTTCGAGATCGATTAGAACGGTTCGACGACGCGTATTCGGACGCGATTCGTGGGATTATCGAAGACGGGATCGAATCGGGGACGTTCAGTGACGAGGTCGATCCCGACGCCACTGCGTCCTTTCTCACGACCTTCGTCAACGGCGTCCAGACGCGACACGTCGGCGTCGGCCACTCGCCAGAGAGATCCGCTGCCGTGTTGCGAGCATACATCGACGAGATGCTTTGTCCGCCCGAGAGCCCCACCGCCGACGGCGAATCACAGACCGACTCGACCGGGATGAGGGGCGGGATCGAATGAGCCTCCTCGATCGTCTCGGCTCGCTGTTCAAAGGACCGGAGGAACTGAACCTGACCAGCGGCGACATCGCTCGGCCGTTGTTCTATCTCTCGTTACCGATCGTCATCACGAACCTGCTGCAGACGGCGTACAACCTAGCCGACACCTTCTGGCTCGGTCAGTACAGCACGGAAGCGTTGGCGGCGATCAGTTTCGCTTTCCCGATGGTGTTTCTCCTCATCTCGCTCGGGATGGGTCTCTCGGTGGCCGGGAGTGTCCTCGTCGCCCAGCATACCGGTGCGGGCGAACCGGACAAAGCCGAATACGCCGCGTCGCAGACGGTGGTGTTCGCCATCTTGGGTTCGATCCTGCTCGGCGCGTTCGGCTACTACGCAGTGGGACCGTTCATCGGCTTCCTCGGTGCCTCACCGGACGTCCTGCCGCTCGCGACGGGGTATATGCAGGTAATCTCGGTCGGGATGCCGTTCATGTTCGGATTCTTCGTGTTCATCGCACTGATGCGCGGATACGGCGATACCGTGACTCCGATGTTGGTGATGTTGGGCTCCGTCGTGCTGAATATCGCGATCGACCCGCTGTTGATCTTCGGCTTCGAGAGTAACCCGCTCTTCGGGATGCTCGGAATGCGCGGCCTCGAAGCGTCACTACTGGCTTCGACGGGATACACGGGGTCGGGCGTCGCAGGGGCGGCGATCGCGACGATTTTCTCCCGCGCACTGGCGTTCATCGTCGGGATCGCCGTGATGTTGGAGGGCGTCCGCGGCGTGATGATCCACCCGAGTCAGATGCGGCCGAACTTCTCGTACCTTCGTCGGCTTCTCGACATCGGCCTCCCGGCATCCGTCGAGGTCACCGGGCGCTCGCTCTCGATCAACCTCCTGCTGCTCGTCGTCGGGATGTTTCCCACGACAGTCGTCGCCGCGTTCGGTATCGGCGTTCGCGTCTTCTCGGTCATCTTCCTCCCTGCAATCGCCGTCGCTCGCGGCGTCGAAACGATGACCGGACAGAATATCGGTGCCGGAAAACCTGATCGTGCCGGAACGGCCGCCGACTTCGCGGCGAAAACGATGTTCGTCGCCCTCACCGCGATTGGCGTTGTCGCGATCTTCGTGGCAGAGCCCATCGTCGCCATCTTCACGAACGACCCGGCGGTGATCGAAGAGGGTGGCAACTTCCTGCGGTGGGTCGCGCCGAGCTTCGGCTTCATCGGTGTGATGCGCGCGTACTCCGGAAGCTTCCGCGGTGCCGGGAAGACGCTGACCGCTGCGGCGATCTCGATATTTATGCTCGCGGTGATTCGGATTCCGGTCGCCTACTTCACGTCGTTGAATATCGGGGCCGAGGGAATTTGGTTGGCGTTCCCCATCTCGAACGTCGCCGGGGCTATCATCGCGTTCATCTGGTATCGTAGGGGCACGTGGCGCACGGGATCGGTCAGGCGACCGACGCCAGCCGACGACTAGCCCACCAACGCCGCCAACCCAGAGGAACGGGCGGACAGTCGCGTCAGTGTTCGGTTCGGATGGAGAACTCGAAATCTCTGGTCGTGTGGATATTCTACCCGGGAGTTCGTGTGAGCCCTCTATGCTCTTACAGCCTGTCCTCGTCGAGATCGCCGGGGTCAGACGCCGTGTCGAAGAGGTTGTTCTCCGCGCCCTGCATAAAGTCGTCACCGGGTTCGCTGTCGTCGACGACGTCGACGTTGTAAGCGTCGATTCCCATCGTGAGAAGCTCTTCGACGGCCTGCTCTTCAGTGACGAACTCCTCGTCGACTAACTGTTCGAACTCGCTCAGCAGTTCGTCTGGCAACGTGACTTCGACGATTGGCATTGCCCGTGGTTCGTTCCCGGGGTACTTGAGTGATGGGCTTCGGGAGACTGACGACGCTGCCGATCCGTCGTCGGAGAGACGGACTGCACTGGGCCGCTAGATACGCAATATATCACAAATAGGAAGGTATATAATAAATCGTATGATTAGTGTGGGATTCCTCGACTCCGTTTCACTCGCTCCGCAACGCGTCACTACCATATTTACATTTCCTCGGCGTAAGGCAATCCTATGAACGACACACTCGATCCCACCCGCTCGAAAGTCGGCCGCCTCATCGACACATACGGAATGGACGGGATCGGTCAAGAACTCGAAGACCGATGGATTGGCGACGGGTACGAGAGTCAAAGTCTCAGATCGCTCGCGGATTGGTTTAACCGCCAACTACTCGCCGCCAAACTCGAGGGGGCTGGCGAGACTCCGATCGACGGCGAGGTCGCGAACCTCTACCGACTGCTCACCGAAGACGACGTCACCGCTGGAATGCGAATCGACGCGGAGGCGACGCTCGAACGACACGGGATCGATCCCGAAACCGTGCGCGACGAGTTCGTCTCACACCAAGCGGTCCACACGTATCTCACGGAGTTCCGAAACGCCTCGAAGGAGCGGCCGTCCGGCGATCGAGTCAAAAAGGTGCGAACCACCGTTCAACGACTGCAAAGCCGTCTCATCGCGGTCATCGAAAACAACCTCTCACAACTCAGAACGACCGATCGGTTGGTACTCGGTGAGTTCAACGTCCTCGTTGACGTGCAGATCTTCTGTGAGGACTGCGGCGCGAGCTATTCGATCACTGAACTTCTCGACCGCGGTGGGTGTGATTGCCAAGGCGCATCCGATACTACCGAATGAGACTGAACAGCGAGTGAATCCCCTCCAAGAGCGGTTTCAACCCGTTTTACGTGCGTAACTCCCAGAATCAGTTATTCGTTCCGGAACACGATTCCTCGACGATGTGCGGAAACCGACCGAACCGTTTCTCCCATCTATCGGGCTACGGCGCTGTTTTGTCGGAATAACATTACAGAGGTATTTTTGTAATAGAGTGGCAGTGTCACGGAACTCATCGAGTCTTTTTCGATACTATCGGACGATAATTTCAGAGTGCGACCGATCACGTAGCGTCACCCTCGCGCATTTCCAGCTTCATCGAGTGTAGAGGGGGATGTGAGTGGGTCAATTGGAGTTCTCCCGCTCGGTCGTTCGCACCGATATTCGGCATAATAAATCCGACAGTATCGGATCAATTCTCCCTTCTCTTCGGCGGAATACTACGAACGTCGCGATCACGGTCTGTCTCTGGAACGACGACAAAAGAAAATCTATCGTAGCGTTTGCAAGTCTTCACTCACTCGATCGCACGACCGCGTGGGACCTGATGAGCAATCAGCTGCAAACGCTACTATAATATATGTGGGTAACGAGATTCTGCTATGACGGAGACAAGCGAGAACGAGCCGTCGCTTTACCGCGTCGCGACCGTAGACGACCTCGAATCCGGGGCGTCCACGGTTGTCGACGTCGACGGCGAACAGGTCGCACTCTTCAACGTTGACGGCGAGTTCCACGCGTTGAGCAACGTGTGTCCACACCAAGGAGGGCCCCTCGGCCAAGGCCGCGTCGAGGATAACTGCGTGTACTGCCCCTGGCACGGATGGCAGTTCGACGTCGAAACGGGGGAACACGTTCAGGGCGAGGACACGGTCGGAACGTACGACGTCGTGGTCGAAGACGACGAAATCCTCGTTCGGGTGTAACGACGCGAGCGGTTCAGTCGCCGTGGTCGTCGTTGTCGTTACCGGCGGAGAGAACTGTCTCTGTCGTCCCCGGAACGGAAAAATCGAGGATGTTAAGTACTGAACTTCCGAGAGACACTGTATGAATAACACGGTAATTGATGGCGAATGGCATAGCGCGGAGTCCGGGGCCGACATCCGCGAATACATTGCGGACGACGAAATGCGGGAGAACGAGAAACAGGGGTATCTCGCCGGACCTGAGGAGTGGGGCCCGATCCAGTGGGACGGTTGGGACCGCAGTGCGGGTGGTCGGACCGAAATTAACATCCACTCACCCGATATCACCCACGCCGAAGACGTCGACCCCGTCCGAGAACAGCTCGGCATCGACACTGTCGTCTTCTCGCCTGGCCAGTTTCGGATGACGACGATTCCCGCGCAGGACAAACAGGTGATGTATATGCGTGCGTTCAACGATCTCACCGTCGATCGGTTCGCTCGGGGAGACGGGACGTACTACGCGAAGCTCTTTATTTTCGGGGACCACCCGGAGGAAAGCGCCGAGGAGATCGAACGGTACGGCGACGAGGACGGGATCGTCGGCGCGATGATCACTGATGTCGGACCCACGTTCCCGATGGGGCACAAGAGCTACGAACCCATTTACGAAGCCGCGGAGAAACACGATCTTCCCATCATCCTGCACTCGACGACGGGCATCGTGCCTGGGTTCCCGATAGCCGGAATGCAATCGAAGAACTTCGCGGAATTCCACACGCTCGCACACACCATCCCCAAGATGTGGCACGCGAACAGCCTGATACTCCGCGGAATCGTCGAAAAGTACGACGTCGACTTCGGGTTCTGGGAGGGCGGCCTCTCGTGGATCCCGGCGCTGGGCGAACGTCTGGATCGCGAGTACCTCGAACGATCCAGCGAGTTCGCCGAGCTTTCCCAACTGCCGAGCGAATACCTCTCGGAGTTCTACTACGGCACGCAACCGCTACCGGAAGAGGCAACGAAGATGGTCGATGTCGTCGATCTCATCGAACGGGCCGATCTCGAAGATCAAGTCGTCTACTGCTCGGATCGCCCACATCAGGATTTCGACGCGCCCGCAGCGGTCGATAATGTCGAAGGTCTGAGTGATGTTCAGAAGAATAAAATATTCGAGGAGAACGCTCGCGACCTGTTCGGCATCTGAGCATCGACGTCGTGTTCGGTGCTGATCGCGACGGTTCGCCGGGAGGAGATCGACGCGGACGCGACGAAGCAACGCTGAAGCAAATGGGCTCCTTGGTTGGAGATCAATGGCACTCCAGTATCCGACGTTCCTGATCAATTTCAAGCGATACGAGGGAACGGCCGGCGAGGACGGTCTCGAACGTGCGAAGACGGTGGAGGCCGTAGCGGAGCGGACCGGTGCGGCGTTCGCCGTCGCTCCGCAAACTCCCGATCTCTTCCGGATCGCGTCGGTGACCGACCTGCCGATCGTCGCCCAGTCCGTCGATGCGGTGGAACCGGGTCGCGGTACCGGGGAGGTCGGCCTGCCGGCCATCGAGGCGGCGGGGGCAGACGGCGTTCTCATCAACCATCCGGAGTCGCGAGAGACGCTCGCAGACGTCGAAGCGACCGTGCGGGGCTGCCGAGACCGCGCCCTCGAATCGATGGTCTGCGTCGACAGCGTCGAGATGGGTCGAGCCGTGCTGGCGTTCGATCCCGACTGTCTCCTGTTCGAGAACCCCGCAGACATCGCGACCGGCCGCTCGCTCGCCGTGACAGCGCCCGAGCGCGTGGAGACGTTCGTCTCGATGGTGCGAGAGGAGAACGCCCGAACCCGTATTCTCCTCGGCGGCGGGATCACAACTCGGGCCGACGTGACTGCGAGTCTAAAACTCGGTGCCGACGGGGCTGGCGCAGCGTCGGCATTCACGAACGCGGCCGATAGGGACGCGTGGCTCACTGATATCGCCGAAGGTCTGCTCGATGGGGATGGTTAGGACGGGCACGGCCCGTTGCGATCGGTCGAAACCACAGACCGCCCGGTCAAACACCCACTCTTAAGCAATGGGTGAATAAACCGACCGACTATGCAACTCACGGCTCGCGAGATTGATATCGGGACCCGTACGCCGACGGTCTTACTCAATTCGACCGACGCGAGCGAACTGGGCGCTCATCCGCTCGATCGGGTGCGGATTCGGCACGGTCCCGATATGGCGACTGGCATCGTCGAAATAACCGACGACCTCGTCGATCCGGGGTTGCTCGGAGTTACTCGGCAGATAAGCCACATCACGGGCGAAGTCGAGATCACGCTCGCCTCGAAACCGGATTCTGCGGCCTACATCACCAAGAAGCTCGAGGACGTCGAACTCGAACGCGAGGAGATCGACGCCGTCGTTCGCGACATCAATCGGGACCTGTTGAGCGACGTGGAACTCGGGGCGTTCGTCTCCGGCGTGTACGCCCACGGCCTCTCGCGCGCGGAGATAATGGGACTCACCGACAGTATGGTCGAAATCGGGGAGACCATCGAGTGGGATCGGGAGCCGATCGTCGACAAGCATTCGATCGGCGGCGTCGCCGGAAACCGCGTCACGCCGATCGTCGTCCCGATCGTGGCCGCGGCTGGCGTGGCGATCCCGAAGTCCTCATCCCGAGCAGTGACCTCCGCGGCCGGAACAGCGGATACGATGGAGGTGTTCTGTGACGTTTCGTTCTCCGTCTCGAAGATGCGAGAGCTCGTCTCGGAGACGAACGGATGTATGGTCTGGGGGGGTGCTGTCAACCTTTCACCAGTCGATGACAAGATCATCCGCGCGGAGACGCCGCTCTCACTGGATCCACCGGGGCAGGTGATCGCGTCGGTACTCTCGAAAAAGCGAAGCGCCGGTGCCACCCGCGTCGTCATCGACTTGCCGTACGGTGAGGGAGCGAAGGTCGAGAGCCTCCACGACGCCCGCGAGATGGCCGAGGATTTCACTCGCGTCGGCACCAACCTCGGTATGTCGATCGAGTGTGCGATCACGCGGGGCGAACAGCCGATCGGGCGGGGAATCGGTCCGGTGCTTGAGGCGCGAGACGTCCTCGACGTCTTGGAAGGAACGGGACCGGCAGATCTCAGGTCGAAGAGCCTTCGTCTCGCCCAGATACTACTCGATGCCGCCGGAGTCGACGAGACTGCCGCGGAACTCCTCGAAACGGGCGCTGCGGAGTCGAAATTCCGCGAGATCGTCGGGGCGCAGAACGGCGACCCGGACGTGTCGACCGAGGACCTGACGCCCGGGCCCTACGAGGAGACCGTCCACACGGAACGGGAGGGCGTCGTCACGCACGTCGACAACAAACTCGTGAACGAACTCGCTCGACGGGCGGGCGCGCCGAAAGACCACGGTGCGGGCGTCTATCTCCACTGTCGAACGGGGGACGAACTGATCGACGGCGATCCGCTGCTCACGCTGTACGCAAAAAAGCGGGAGAAACTGGAACAGGCGCGGACCTTTTGGACGGAGAATTCCCCTGTCAGGGTCCACGAATCCGGTACGGTGCTCATCGAACAGTGGTGACCTCGGTCAGGTCCTCACGCTGAGACCCCCGAACAGTTTCGATGGAAGGTCCTGTGCGAGGAGGAACTGGTCCTGAACGTGGTCGGGGTGCGGACAACACCCAAGCTAATCATCCGTGCTACCGTACGTTAGCATATGTCTATTCAGGTGAAGACCGACGAGCGCGTGACCGTGCGTAACGTAACTCCCGAGGTTTCGGAGACGATCCCGGCGGACGTAGTCGACGGTATCTGTACGGTGTTCGTCCCTCACACGACGGCCGGAGTCGTCGTCAACGAGGCGGAACAGCGACTTCTCTCTGACATCGAGAGGGCCCTCAAACGACTCGTACCGAGAACCGAAGAGTACGGCCACGACTCGATCGACGACAACGCCGACGCCCACCTTCGGGCGATGCTCCTCGGAGAGAGCGTCTCGGTACCGATCGAGTCCGGGGAACTCGCCTTGGGCACTTGGCAGTCGATCCTGTTCGTCGAGTGCGACGGACCGCGAACCCGCGAATTCGAGGTGGTCACGACGACGACAGGAGCGACCGAGTGATTTCGGTACTAGAGAGACGGTTTGCAGGTACACATTCCCCGGATTCGACCCGACAACGACGTAGTCCTACGTGGTCGTCATAAACAAGCCGATCAAACGGAAGAATCATACCTGAACTGTAGGGACAGACAACCCCACGAATCGAGTTGGAAACTGTCTCTCTCGACGGCGAATAGTAATTTGTAGTTTGTAATTTGCTAGCTAGCCCAATCTATCATAGTAATTAACGCAGTAGAAATCTACATTCTTAATCGATAAAACGAGAAGATCGAATTATCCGCCGAATAACCGGCTTTCATTGTCGGTTACTGTGAACGATATGCGAATATGATCTCTTCAAATAGAATAGTATGTTCTCTGATGATTCTATCTTCGGTACCAACAACAATTTGACGGGATAGACTAATACGTAGCGGGCCGACTACGAAATTGCGATGTCGCAACGAGACACAGCAGTCAGATTCGAAACGGTCAGGAAACTCGACGCGTCGAGGCCGACGTTGATCGAAGGGCTCCCCGGTCACGGGTTGGTCGCGGCGATCGCGGCAGATCTCATTACGAGACAGCTCGACCTCGACCTCCACGGTAACGTCATCTCTGCGGATTTCCCTCAGATCGCCTCGTTCAAAGACGGTCGTACCCGTGATCTCGTCAGAGTGTACGCCGGAGCGGATCCAGACGTAATGACACTACAGAGCGACGTGGCGCTGCCCGGGCAGTCGTTCAGAGCGCTCAGCCGGTGCATCCTCGACGACCTCGCAGAGGAGTTCAGTCGGGCGGTGTTTCTCGCCGGCGCGCCCGCTGCATCCGAATCCCAGATCGGTGACGTCTTCGGCATCGCGACGACGGACGCCATCGAGTCCCAACTCCGTGCGGCGGAGATCGAACCCGCGCCGGGGATCGGACTGCTGGGCGGTATCACCGGTGCCCTCGTCGCGGAGTGCAATCGGGCAGACGTGCCGGCCGCGGTGTTGGTCGTGAAAGCGAACCTCTACCTTCCCGATCCGGCCGCCGCCCGTGCTGTGATCGAACACGCACTCGAACCCTTAGTCGATTTCGACGTCGACACGACAGAGTTGGAAGCGCAGGCTGATCAAATCCGATCACAGATGGAACAGATTGCACAGCACTACCAACAGATCGCCGAAGCACAACAGGCCGAAATCGACGAGCCACGGGGGCCGACGATGTACCAGTAGGGACCGCGTTCGATCGTCGAGTGACTGTATGCAGTGACTACCGCTCATAACAGACGTACTTTTGTTACCAGTAAGAGATGGTTTCAACAACGGTAGGTCCCTCTTAGCGATGTTACGAGGACCGCCGCTTCCCTCATTTTCTATCGAAGGAAGGCATCAGCTGTGGCGACCAAAATACGAAAATCAGCATCTGGCACGTAGAATTATCAGACACTCTCCCGAACCACCGACCGAAGACAATAACCGTAACAGACGTTTCTCGAACAGGTGTACTGACGGCGAATCGCGACCAATCTGCAGGGAACCTCGCGAGTGTGATGAAAGAAGAGGACGTCGGGAGCGTCGTCATCGAAGAGGACGGCCGTCCCGTCGGTATCGTCACCGACCGTGATCTCGTCTTGGACGTGCTCGAACCGCGTGCGGACCCGACGAAGGTGACCGCCGGAGACATTATGACCGATACTCCCGTGACGGTCACCCACGACGTCGGGGTGTTCGAGACGATCAGGCTGATGCAAGAACACGCGATACGGCGAATGCCGGTGACCGATGAGAACGAGTCGCTCACGGGAATTGTGACGTTGGACGACCTCGTCGTACTGCTTGCCGACGAGTTGGATACGCTCGCAGGAGTCATCGAAAGCGAATCACCGCCCTACTGATGATTCTCGAACACTCTCGCGTAAGACATAGTGCGTTGGCCACCCCGCGAACACACCGGAAATCGAACCGAGCGGAACGTCGCATTGAGCGCTGTATGAACCCGAACACGCGAACCGACGATCGCTGCCGAATTGGTCGTGGTTACTTAAGGGTGAAGAGGGGGTGGACTGATTTTGTGTGTTATATACAGGAACTACCTCAGCTTGTGGAACTGCGTCGACGAGAAATGGGGAAGATTAAGCGCGGGGGGACTCCGAAGGATCGCTTTCCGAGGATTACGCACAAAGCAAGCAGTCGTAAGGCACAGACGACCGAACAGTAGTTGCGACCGAGAGGCCCGTGGAGATAGGAAGTATCATACCTCGAATTTCGAGTGCTACGGTCTTCTACGAGAACCGGGATACTTCCAAGTATTCGAATAATTAAAACAGAAACATACTCTGTGCCACTTATACAATCGACCCTTGGATTCGGGGGAACCAGACTACGGTCGTTTACGGATGCTTCAATCAGGTATTTTTTGAATAAAATCTAAGCATCGTCCGAGAAAGATATATTATTCAGGTATTTAACCAGTTCACAGAATACGATCGACGCAGGAAAAAGAGAAAAATCCGATAGTGGATTTCAGATACTCGAACGGTCAGATCCCCCACATTTTGCGATCCTCTGCACACCTTCAGGTTACGATATTCTCACGGGTGGAATAATATTGACCGTTAGAGTGGTAGTATTTATAGTAGCGTTTGCAACTGATTGCTCATCAGATCGCACGTAGTCGTGCGATCGAGTGAGTGAAGACTTGCAAACGCTACTATAGTTACGCGATTGCGGCCGGAAAACCGCTGGCGGGTGGGAGTCTCACGAGTTGAACGAGCGGGACGTTGATGGATGCGACGCGTCCATCAGGACTGGAAGGGGCCGTGCTCTCGGCGTTAGCAAAAGCGAAGCTCTTGCTCGCCAACCAAAACGCTGTGCGTTCTGGTGACGTCCCCGTGAGCCGGGCGACGTGAGGCCGCAACGACCCATCGAGTCGAGATCGCGGGGGGACTTCCGAAGTCTTCTCCGCACCAATCTTGATGGAATCACTCCGAATTAAACAGTACCTTTGAGCCACTACCGAAATATGTGTAGACGATCATCCAAGGTGACTCTGACCTGCCTAGATATGCTACTGTATGAGTATAATAACACACGTACATATGTTATTTTGTGCAGGGTAGTGGCACAGTCACAAAACCGCTGGTGCTGTGTGAGTAGGGAGTGTGGTTCACACCTCTTAGACTATTCGAATAATTAAAACTCAGATTGATCAGTAGTTCTCTTATCAAATGGGATTAATTTTGAAAACTGATAGATTCAAACTCAGTCGAGTCGGGCGGTTCATCGATGTTACTAAAACGGAATGACAAGCAGGATGTGGAAAAAACAATCAAGCATATCTGAGAATAGTTATAAATAATTGCTAGGGTATGGAGATACTGTTGATGGATCTATGGGGATATTTACCACAAATCCCCTTATGAATGTACTTTTCTTACATTATTTTATTCCCGTATTAACATAGGGGGGAGTCGCTTGGTTAGTGCTGGATATGGGTTATTTATTTCGAATAATTCGAATATATTCCCAATTGCAATTGTATATGAATCTCGGTACTATTTTACGGGTAGTGTTTAGTTAGGAGCATTGAGCCAAGCGGCAAATGCCTGGAGCCAATTTTCGGCAGTTTGCGGCTCAACGTGGCTGAAACAGTGTGAGAACGAGGAGGTTCGGTGTTTGAATTCTCGGAAAATTCGTTCGATGGCGTTCCGATTTCCATTCCGTTCAGTGTGAAATCGGAGCCCAGCTCGGGCCAGCGCAGTTTGGAGGTTTTGAGCTCCATCGACCAGAAACACGGCGGATTCGACGTCGTGGTTCTGGCGAATTTCTCGGAAAATCTCGGTTAATGCGGTCGTTGTTGTCGAAAATAGCGCAAATGAAGTAACTCGTTTATGTCTGGATCAGCGGCGGCGTACAGCCAGAATTGCTCGTCATTGATTCGAATCACAGTTTCGTCGAGCGCGACGTGATTCGGGCTTCGATCCTCTTCGGGCTGTAACTTGGCCTTTTGCACCCATCGTGGGCAGTGTTCAAATAAGCAATTGCTGGCCCACCAATCCACCACGGGTGGGATTGAAAGGGGCCGCGCTCTCGGCGTCTCCACGAGCGAAGCGAAGTGACGGTGAACCCCGACGAAGCAAGGACCGCAGGACGGAGTCCGAGGACCACAGCAAGTCGCGGGCAGCTAGGGACCGCAGGTCCCTCGGACAGCCAGCGGTTTCCGCTGGACAAACCAAGAGCGCGGGGCGTTCTGGCTGTGTACAGTTGCCGTCCCAACACTCTCAGTCTTATCTGAACAGTAGCGACAATTCAAGGGGCAATATATTTAATGATCGACTTATTCTAATGGAGGTATGGCTCACAGCCAACGTGACAGTTTACCACGTCGAAGAGTACTCCAAGGGCTATCAACCCTCGCTGCCGCGGGTCTAGCCGGGTGTGGTGGAAACACAGATTCGAACGGGCAGAACAACGGATCAGGATCCGACGGTCAGGACAGTGGGTCCGGATCCGGCAACCAAGATCTCGGTGAACGGGTCCCGGAACCGGTTACCGTCGAATACTACGCAAACATCAGCTGGACTTCGTATCAGGAGGCGATGGCACCCGTTATGACGGAGAATATGCAGGAGCTCCTAGGGATCTCGGTAGATATACGCCCAGTAGCCGCCGGTACGATGATCGAAAACGTCATTACAGACAAGCGAAATTCTCACTTCTCGTTTTTTAGTTCGGGAATGAACCCGATGCGTCTCGATCCGGACCTAATGACTCGCCGGTGGGCCATTGATTGGGCTGGGGGCAACGGACAGTCCAACCTCGCGAACTACGCGAACTGTAGCTACTCCGAGCCCGCATTAGCGCAGGGAGAGGCAACCTCCCAAGAGGAACGGCGGGGGCTGGTTAATGAGGCCCACTCAATTATGAGTGAGGATCTGGGACTGATACCCGTCTTGCCGAATATCCTTCGCGGGGCGTACAATGAAGAGCAAATCGAGATCGGTGGGCTCGGTCAGACGGGGATCCACACCACGGCCCCGTATCCGATGATCAAGTCATCGCCTAGGGAAGGTGATCGTATTTCTGTGAACGCATCTCCCTCGTTCCTGCGTGCGAAGAATTACTTCAAACAGTCCGCGGGGCCAGCGCTGGCGCGACTGAACACGTTTATTCACTCTCCGCTCGCTGAGTATAACGCGGAATTCGAGCTGATACCGGTGCTAGCTGAGGACTGGGAGGTCACCAACGAGGCCAAGGAGGTCAACATCACTCTCCGCTCTGCGACGTTCAGTAATGGTGACCCGATAACTCCGGAAGACGTCAAATACACGTTCGAACACGTGTGGTCAAACGTGGGCGTATACCCGTACGCCGATCCGCCCGAGAGCTACGAGATCGAAGTCACAGGGGAGAACTCTGTCAGGTTCACGTTCGACAGTCCGCAAGTCAGCTTCGTGGCGACACGACTGCCACGGTGGGGGATCGTGAGTAAGTCCGCGTGGACTGAAGCGGGCGCCAACGAGGACCCCGAAGGGTTCACACCTCCGTTTGTCAACTCGGGCCCGTTCACCGTCGGCGAGTGGACGGCGGGCGAATTCCTCTCTCTGAACCCACGTGAGGAAACACACCCAGTCCACAATCCGGATCACGGAGTCGATTTCTCCGGCTACTCGGAGGAGTCGGCCAAGATGTCGGCGTTTTTGGATGGAGCACTCGACATTATTGTCGGCATCTCCTCCGGGTCTGTTGAGCGGATCAACGAAGAGTTCTCCGCCGGGCAAACGGTGATCAATCCGTCGATGTGGCCGTTCTACCTTGCCCCGCAGCACCCGATGGCACCGGTGAAGTTCCGTGAATTCCGCGCGGCCGTCGGGCAGTGCTTCGATCGGTCTCTAATGAACGAACTGGCAGCGTACGGAAACGCCGACCCCGAGCAGACGCTGTATGCAACCGTCTTCCTCCAGCCGCACCCGTGGCGGCCACCCGAGGATCAGCTCTATCAGATGACCGACGACGTCACGGGGGACATCGAAGGCGCCCGCCAGCGACTTCGGGACGCTGGCTGGGGATGGGACGATCAGGACAATCTCCGATATCCCGCAGACGCAGACACCTCTCCGCTCTGGCCACAGGGAGAAACTCCGGAAGCAGCTCCCGAGAACTTCAGCTGCATCACTTCGAGTGGGGAAGTGTCCTTCGACTGATTCGATCGGATGGTTCGATCCTCCCTGTCCGGTTTTTGAACGGTTGCGCGCGCCTACAGCGTCTCAATAGACCCACACTCGTCTGGCGGTATTACACCAATAACCAATAAAAATCTTTAATGCACTCTATCTGCAATCCAAGCGCTATGGGTGTCGCATCGCGCTCGGTGAGAACTGGAAAAGAGACGATCTCAAATTATTGGCAGGACTCTGATTTCCGAAAAGCACTCCGGGAACGATCGACTCAAATCGCGGTTCTCTTCTTGCTACTCCTGCTTTTCCTTGCGGTGTTCGGCCCGACAATCGCTCCATACGAACACGACACGCGGATACGCGCCGACGACGGTGGACTTCTCCGATTGGGTGAGCCTTCACTCGATCACCCGCTCGGTACGACCGAAAGCGGTTACGACGTACTTTCGAGACTGATCGTCGGTGTGAGGCCCACCGTTATCACCGGGTTACTCGGCGGGGGGATGATAATCACGATCGGCTCTTCGGTCGGTTTAATATCCGGATACGTCGGGGGGCGAGTTGACGACGGCCTTATGCGAATGACAGATCTCGTCTTTGCGGTCCCTCTCATTCCGTTCGCCCTCGTTCTTGTCTCCGTGATTGGAATGGGATTCTACCAGTCGATCTTCGTCATCGGTCTCGTCCTCTGGCGAGGGACTGCCAGGGTCATACGATCACAGACGCTTCAGGTTCGAGAGCGCCCGTTTATTCTCTCCGCCAAAGCAGCCGGTGCGGGCACGCCGTATATCATCATCAAACACGTGCTTCCGAACGTCCTGCCGATGGCGTTCCTCTTCTTCGCGCTCGGCGCGGGGTACACGATCATTCTTCAGGCTGGTCTTGCATTCTTGGGCGTATCTGATCCGACTGTCCCCTCGTGGGGCATTATGATCCGAAACGCGTACGACTCCGGGAGAATGCTATCATCTCTCCCCTGGGCGGTCGCACCGGGTCTGATGATCTCGTTCACCGTGCTCTCGGTGTTCACGCTGGGACGGGGGTACGAAGAAGTCGCAGGTGAGGGTGACGACGGCGACGCTACGGCCTACGCGGCCGCATAACAGATTCTAACACAATAATGAACGAGCCACTACTCGAATTCGACGACCTCACGATTGAATACGAAACCCGCAACGGAGCGATCACCGCTGTATCGGATGCGTCCTTCGCGATCCACCGCGGGGAATACTTCGGCCTCGCGGGCGAGTCCGGATGCGGGAAATCGACGGCCGCCAAATCCCTCCTGAACATCCTCGACGACAACGGACAGATCTCTTCCGGTGCGATCAGGTACAAGGGAGAAGAACTCCAGAACAAATCGGAGAAGTATATGACTGAGCACATCTACTGGAATGAGGTCTCCTACATCCCCCAAAGCTCGATGGATTCGCTCGATCCGCTGAAGAAAATCAGCAGGCAGGCCGTCGAGATCGCGCAGACCCACACAGATATGACCAAGCAGGAGTCCCTCGAGAAGTTCAAGGAGATGTTCGAGATCGTGGGGATTCAGGAGAACAGAATAGACGATTACCCCCACGAGTTCTCCGGTGGGATGCAACAGCGTGCCATCATCGCTCTCGCGTTGTTTCTGGAACCGTCTCTCATCGTCGCGGACGAACCGACGACGGCCTTGGACGTGATTATGCAGGACCAGATCTTCAAGTATCTCGATAGGATCAAAGAGACGACCGACGTGAGTATGATACTGATCACTCACGATATCAGCGTCATCTTCGAGTCCTGTGATAGCTTGGCCATTATGCACAGCGGGCAGATCGCGGAGACCGCTTCGTGTCGTGATCTCTTCGACACCCCTCGTCACCCGTACTCGATTCTACTCCAGCAGGCCTTCCCCGACGTCGACCACCCCGATCGCGAACTGCAGACAATCGACGGGTACCCACCGCAGTTGGGCGAGGACGTGGACTTCTGTACCTTCGCGGATCGGTGTCCTTGGGCGGTGTCCGAATGTCGCGATGCGGCCCCACCGCTCGAACGCATCGAGGACAGCGAGACCGGAAGGGACCATTACGCTGCCTGTATTCGAACGGAGGAGGTGCGTCGCTCCTACGAGGGGGACGCCACTCCAGCGGAGGTTGACAATGACATCTGAAGCGCTACTCGAGACCCAAGGGTTGAAAAAGTACTTCAATAGCGGTAAGAGCCTCAAAAACTGGCTTCTCCGGGAGGAAGAAGAGAGCGTACAGGCGGTCGACGACGTGAACCTCCGTGTGGAGCCCGGGGAATCGATCGGCGTCATCGGCGAGAGCGGGTGTGGGAAGACGACCCTATTACGGACGCTGATGGGGCTCTACGATCCCACGGAGGGTGACATTGTCTACGACGGGAAGAAGATGTCAGACTTCACCAAGTCCGACTGGAAAGCGTACCGTCGGAACATCCAGATCATCTTCCAAGACCCGTTCAACGCGGCCAATCCCAAGATGAAAGTCAAAGCATATCTGAAAGAGCCCCTGAACCTGCACGGGATTCCTAACAAGGAGGAGAAGATCCGGGAGACGCTCAAGCAGGTGGAACTCCGACCGCCGGATCGGTATCTCAACCGGTATCCCGGCGAACTCAGCGGTGGCGAGCTGCAACGAATCGGTATCGCTCGCGCCCTCGTCACCGATCCGGACGTCATCCTCGCGGACGAGCCGGTTTCGATGCTGGACGTCTCGACGCAGGCGGCGGTCCTCAAACTGCTGTCGAGGATTCAAGACGAGTACGACGTCTCGATGATCTACATCTCACACGACCTCTCGACGGTTTCATACGTGTGTGATACGATCAACGTGATGTACCTCGGTCGGATCGTCGAAGAGGCTGAGACAAAAACCCTCCTCGACTCCCCGAAACACCCCTACTCGCAGGCGCTCATCAACGCGATTCCACGACCGAACCCGTACAGCGACCGTGAACGGACCCAGATGGAGGGGAGTCCCAGGGATCCGGTCGGCTTAGACACCGGCTGTCGTTTTCGCGACCGGTGTCCGGAGCGGATGCCTATCTGCGAGCAGAAGCCGAAGTTCGTGGACGCCTCCGACCCGGACGCACAAGAACACGGCGTCGCTTGTCACCTCTACTACGAACACGAGGAAGCCGAGCAGGCAATGGGTGACCAGCAGATCATCGGAGGTGGGAACTGATGGCTGGACTGAGTATGAGGTACTTCCTGAAACGGACTGTCGAGACCGTCTTCCTCATCTTATTCGTACTGACATTCTTGTTTTTCTTCTTCCGACTGATGCCGGGTGATATCAGTGATCAGCTCATCTTCAGTGGCGCCAGCCCCGAAACCGTTGCACAGTTCGAGCGGCGGTGGGGACTCAATCAGCCGCTGCACGTTCAGTACTACCGGTACATGGTGAACCTCCTGCAGGGAGACGCCGGCATCTCTCTCCAGTACCGCCAGCCGGTCATCGAATTGATCCAACGGGGTGTGTTCAACTCACTCATACTCGTCGGACCAGCGATCACTGCGGGGTACATTATCGGATCGGTGTTCGGGGTCGTTGCGGGTACGAAGCGTGGCTCCATCACGGAGAAGTACGGAATCACGTCCCTCTTTTTCATCGGAACGTTCCCCTCGTTCTTCACCGCGATTGTGCTGATCGCGATCTTCGCCAGCTATTTCGGATGGGTTCCGACCGGTGGGCTCGTCTCCTCGGAAGTCCGTCGACTCTACAGCGGCGGAAACTGGTGGCGGATGTACTTCACCGCCGATTTCTTACACCACTACATCCTGCCGTTCTCTGCGATCACGCTTCGGTACACCTACCTGCCGGCGTTAGTGATGCGGACGAACGTCGTCGAGGTCGTCAAACAGGGGTTCACGGAGTATCAGAAAGTCACCGGGCTCCCGAAGACGAAACGGATGTTCAATATCGCGAAGCACGCCTCGCTTCCGGTGATCACTCTATACCCCGCCTCGCTCGCGCAGGGCTTCGGTGGCCTCGTGCTCGTCGAGACCGTGTTCAATTGGCCGGGGATCGGGTACACGCTCGTGCAGGCAGTGTTCGCCAGCGACTATCCCGTGCTCCAGTTCATCTTCTTCATCGTCGCGACGTTCATTATTATCGCGAACTTCGTCGTCGACATCGTCTACGGGTGGATCGATCCACGCGTTCAGATTGACGAGTGACGAGTGAGCGGGGGTCCGCTCTCGGCGCATCTCTCTTTTTGCGAAACGACACAGAGCAGTGGTATTTCGGGCGGGGGACGGGAGGTTCGACGAGCGGGGGATGGGACTCGACTGTACCGTGAATCGACGGCGTGGACTCCGCCTGACCCGGTCGTGTTTAGTTAAGCGATTGCGGCCGAAAAACCGCTGCGGGGTGGGACTGGAAGGGGCCGCGGTCTCGACGAAGACGGGCGACGTAAGGACCGCAGCGAGCCCATCGAGTCGAGAGCGCGGGGGCTTCCGAAGTCTTCTCCGTACCATTCTCGGCGGTTTCAGTCTTAACTAAACAGTACCCCTGACCCACCAGCAAGAGATATATACTGGTAGCTGTTTCTTTCGACCCGTGACAGTAAGTGAAGACGGGACTCCTCAACTCGTCAAGGAGATGGTGGACGCTGACGTCCTGACGGACCCAGCAGAAAGCTATCGGTTCACGCAGGAGTTCACAGAGCGGTGTGAGACGTTCGAAGCGGAGATCGAATCGCTGTCGCGATCGCAGCTCCGTGATGAGCTTGCACGGTTCACCTCTTCCTCGGCCGAAACGGACGCGCTACTCGATGTGAGCGATCGGGCACCCTCGACGCTCGCGGAGTTCCTCGCGCTCTCCGAGATCGCCGAAGAGGGAGCGCTCACCCAGACCGACGTACTCACGATGGTATCGGCTTTGGATTCGTTCGGTGAGGAGACACCGCCGTCGGATGGTTCTCCAGAAGCTTTCCTTCCGGTATCCGGAGAGCGAATCCCGCTTCTCGTTACGATCTACGGAAAAGCGATCGTCTACGTCTGGCTGGACGACTGTGATCCATGCGAGACCGTTCGAGCCGATCTCGACGAGATCTTCGACGACGTGCCCGATGATATGGCCCTCTTTTCGGTGTACGGCCCGGATCACGCCTCGTTACTCGCCGAGGAGTACGACGTGAACGGTGGCCCGGCAGTACTGTTCTTCCGCGATAGAGAAATCGACGCACGGCTGTACGGTGCTCAGTATCAGGACGTGCTCGATACGGAGATCCGCAAGCACCGGGACCTCTGATCTGTCGTCGAGAGACCGCCGACAACTCGCGGGTATCTTTTCCGCTCTCCGCGCGTTGGGAGCGTTGTGGACGTACGATACACTGATTTCCGAGAGGACATTCCTTGCTGATCGAGACGCAGAAATCTGGAGACAGGATACGCTTGGACCGGCCGCTCAGGGTTCGATGACGCCGACTCCGTCCTCTACCAAGATGTCGGTCCCGAACGGTTCCGACAGCTCCTCGACGTACCGGATAATTGCGTTCGCTTCCTCCGAGGTGGGGCGGGCGGGAATGCCGGAGTGAGAGACGGGCTCCGTCTGAAGTCGAGCGGGCCATAGCGTGATTTGTTTCACTCCTCGGTCCTCGTCGAACTCGCAAACGGGCACGATGGGGCGTCGGCCGTGTGGCGTCCCCAAGTACCCATCCGACGGCACCACCGCCTCTTTGTATCCGGTCGGACGGGCGCGCTGACCGTCCGGTGGTGAGGACGATCGCGGGTCGCCCTCGAGTGTGTGTGCAAACCGCTCGTAAAACTCCGCTGGCAGTCGGTCAACCGTGTTGTTCGTCATCATCAGGTCGCCGGGGTCGTAGAAAATCGGCTTTCCTCGGTACAGTTCGATCGGACGGAGGACGTGACTTCCCTGTCCGATGAACAGGTCGGTGCCCGCGTCCACGCAGTCGCGAGCGAACTGCCGGACAAACTTCGGCGGGTCGGCGAGCGTCCCCGAAGAATCCCACTCGTGGGTGTGCAGGTGCGTAATGACGAAGTCGGCCTGGCGTGCAGCGGTTCTGATCGCCCGCAGATTTCCCCGTCGGTCGCGGTCGTCGGCAACCATCCGGGGCCTATCGACGTCCGCTTCGGAGAACTTCGTGAGCGTATTGTGCAGGCCGGGCGGATGCAGAGCCCATTCGCCGTCAGCTAATTCTGTGACCCACAGTCCGAGGCGGGCTGCCAGCGTCTTGATGCGTTGGAGCGCCTCGGGAGGGACCGCGTAGTGGAAGCCCAGTGGATTCAGCCCCGGTCGTCCGTGGTGGTCGTCTCTGGTCTGCCCTGCGCGACTCCACGGTGCGAACGACGTCGTTGCGGAAACGAGCGCCACACGTCCGATGTCGGTGTCGAGAAACACCGGACCACGCGCCTCACTCAGGTCCTCGCCCGTTCCTGCGATGGGCATATTCGCGCGCTCGAACGCGTCCCACGTGTTCCTTAGCGCGCCGTATCCATAATCTAACGCGTGGTTCGAAGCGTGAGAGACGATATCGACCCCGAGCCACTCCAGTTCAGCCACCGCGAAGTCCGGCGATCGCATCCACGTCCCCCCCGCTTCGGCTGCGGGATGAACGCTGTCGCCGTCGTAGTCGTGAATGACCGTCTCGAAGTGCGTGAAGCCGACGTCTGCGGACCGGAATATTTCGGCGATAGCGGCGACGCCCGAATCGTCTAACGACGAGATCCGCCGCGTGAGGATCGTATCCCCCGATACCGCGATCGAATCAGTCACAGGCAGTTCTCCCGATTGTCTCGATCATCCGAACGAGAGATGGGACACAAGTATCATCGTATTTCATATCGTCATTCCGCTACGGCGAGCGTACGGCCTACACCTCGATATTTATTCCGACGTTCTTCGTCTGCGTATACGTACGGATCGCCTCTAGCCCCTTTTCTCGACCGATACCACTCTGTTTGAATCCGCCGTGCGGGGTCGGTATGCCGAACGCGTAATACTCGTTGACGAACACCGAACCCGCTCGGACGTCCCGCGCAAACCGAAGGGCCCTCCCGACGTCGCTGGTGAAGATTCCGGCCGCCAACCCGTAGTCGGTGTCGTTTGCGATCTCGAGCGCTTCGGCCTCGTCGGCGAACTCCGTCACCGTCAGGACCGGTCCGAAGATCTCCTCTTGGGCGATGCGAGTGTCGTTCGCGACGTTGTCGAAGATCGTCGGCTCGACGAAATAGCCTTGACGATCGACCGTGCCGCCGATGATCGGTTCGCCGACCTCCTCGGTGCCGATGTCGATGTAATCGGCGACTCTGTCGTACTGATCTTTCGAGACAAGCGGCCCCATATCCGGATCCGCCATCGCCGGTCCCAGTGTCAGTTCACTGGCCGCGGACACGACGCGGTCGAGGAGTTCCTCGTGGATATCTTCGTGAACGAGGAGTCGGGATCCGGCCGTACAGGACTGTCCCGTGTTGCCGGTAAAGATCCCCCGGACGATACTGGGAACAGCGGCGTCCATATCCGCGTCGGGGAAGATAACGTGTGGACTCTTCCCTCCCAGTTCCAAGTGCGGTGCTGCGATGTTGTCGACGGCGAGCCGAGCCACTTCGCGTCCCGTTTCGACGGATCCGGTGAAGGTGAGGCTGTCGATATCGGGGTGTCCAGCCAACGACGCACCCGCGTCGGGGCCCAACCCCGGAACGACGTTGAAGGCGCCCGGCGGAAGCCCGGCCTCGACCGCCAGCCGGGCGACTTCGAGAGCGCCGATGGGCGTCTGCTCGGCGGGCTTGTGGACGACCGTATTGCCGAACGCGAGGGCGGGGGCGATGGAGCGACCGATTATACTCGTCGGAAAGTTCCACGGCGTGATGTGCGCCGTGACGCCCATCGGTTCGCGCATCGTGAAATCGACGTACTCCTGCCCCAGCGGAATGGTGTCTCCTTGGACTTTGTCCGCGAGACCGGCAAAGTACCTGAAGTAGTCGATGCACTGTTCGATGCTGCCTATTGCCTGCGTGTACGGCTTACCCGATTCGAGTGCCTCGATGATGCTCAACGTCTCGTCGTTCTCACGGATGGCGTCGGCGACCCGATCGAGTATTCTCCCGCGCTCTGTCGCGTCGGTCGAACGCCACTCAGATAACGCTTCTCCGGCGGACTCGACGGCCCGATCGACGTCCTCGCTCGTTCCGGCGTAGACTTCGACCAGTTCCTCTTCGGTCGAGGGGTTCACGACGGTGAACCGATTTCCGTCGAGAGGATCGTGAACGTCGCCGTCGACAAAGAACCCGTATGAGTCCCGCAACACGTGCTCTGGTGGTGTCGATGGTACCATATCATATGGATGTTTCATTCACTGCATTTATAATTTGTCGACAGCGAAATCTGAGACCGGGAACGGCGGGGAACGTCTCTCCCCTAGCTCGGAGTGACATAAACATTTAATGTGAACGGATTCCCGCGTACCCCTATGGGGAAAACACAGAAAGCATCTCGCACGGCGTATATGGCGCTGACGAAATTCACGGACGTCCAAGACGGTGAGAACGTCTGTATCATCGCCGACGAGTCGGGAATGGAGGAAAACGGAGACATCGTGGAAGCGATGTTCGGCATCGCGAAGCAGCGGGGCGCGAACCCGAACGTGGTCGTAATCGAGGACGTGGGGCCCGACCAAGGGGAGGACGACGTACTGACGGAGGCGGCCATCGCCGGGATCGAGGCGGCGGACGTGCTGATCGGAATCACGCTGACGTCGATCTCGTCGGTCACCCACCACGAGATTCCGGACACTTTACGCGAGCAGGGCGAACACCGGGGTCTCGTTATGGCCAAGCGGTCCTACGAGACGCTGACGAGCCCCTTCACGCTCGACGCCGATTACGAGCGCATTATGGAGATCGAGGACACGATCGGTGAGATTCTCGCAGACGGGGAGGAGGCTCACGTGACCAGCCGGAAGGGGACCGACGTCACGATGCGCATCGACGAACTCGGACAGCCCCACGGCGGTGGCGGTGGCAGGTTCGCCACCGAAGCCGGGGGGTTCACTACTATCACGTGGGGCGAGGCGGGACAGGCGCCAAACGCCGGGAGCGCCGACGGGACGTTCGTGGTCGACGGCCCGGTCCAAGACCACGGCTGGCCAGATCCGCCTCTGGAGGTCGAAGTCAGAGACGGCCGCGTGACTAATTTGTCCGGAAACAGCGAGTTCGCCCGTATGGTCGGCAACACCGTCGAGGAGAACGAGAACGGGGGCAACATCGCCGAGTTCGCACTCGGCACGAACCCAATTCAGGTGGAGTCTGACGACGAGAACATCGTCAAGAAGACGCTGGGAACGTTCCACACGGCCATCGGCAGCGGTGCGGCCTACGGTCAGGACGTCCACTCGCCGGTCCACCACGATCTGGTCCTCCTGAGTCCGACAGTCGAGATCGACGGACGGAGTATTCTCGACGAAGGCGAGTACGTGCTCTGACGTCGGGTCAAGACGGCTGTTGCGCGCGAGTGAGGAATCCCTCGAAACGGGTACCCGAAGGAGAGTCCAACGAGTAGCGCCCGCAGATCGGTCGACAGTGGTCCGCAGTAGGGTGACTGCGGCGGTATCTCAGATCCCCGTCCGAGTTCCGGGGGCCATCGACGGAGACGGATCGCGGTGAGCCACTCTGTTTTCGACGAACTGCCCCTGCTCGTTGACGTCGTAGTGAATGAACATTCGATTCGTCGCCTGTTCGCCCTCCTTCAGCGATCCGTAGTGGAAGTTCGGGAGATCTTCTAGGGCGGTGAACGTGCTCTTGAGTTCAGTCGCGATGTGTCGTTCTTCGGGGTCGCAGAACACCATCTCGATCTCGATTTCCTCCTGTACGACCGCCATCAACCCCTCGAAGAACTCGATCACGTACTCCCTCCCGTGGACGTTCTCGCGGGGGCCGGGGAGAACGAGCGTGATGTCTTCGGCCCAAAACTCGCTCGTCGCTTCCAGATCGCCGTAGTTGTACACCGCGATGTACTCGCGGAAGTCTTCTTCCAGCATACGCGAAGAGGCAAGTCGTATCTACATATAATTTGGGTCGTCCGCGACGGTACTGTTTAGTTAAGGCTGAAACCGCCGATAATAGTTCGGAGAAGACTTCAGAAGCCCCCGCGGTCTCGACTCGATGGGCTCGCTGTGGTCCTCGGCGCTCGCGGTGCTCGCGCCTGCGGTCCTAGCGTCGCCCGTCTTCGTCGAGACCG
>Ga0207851_100320_pt1 | contig 28795 bp, 28 predicted proteins | sample A23E3SouthBayCA_FD_187747 | JGI IMG/M metagenome (GOLD analysis project Ga0207851, IMG submission 187747) | Aerobic enrichment media microbial communities from Eden Landing Ponds, California, USA - A23 E3 (SPAdes) | ecosystem: Environmental > Aquatic > Marine > Unclassified | place: Emeryville... | reverse complement strand
CCCGCCGCGGGCGACGTTCGTCGTGCACGACGCCGCCTCGTGGCTCGCCGGCGACCCCCGAGACCGGGTCGAGACGGTCGCGTCCCCCGACACCACCGTCCAGGCCGAACTCGTCAACTCGCCCGGCAACCTCACCGACCTCGGCGTCACGCTGCTGGAGGCACTCGAGGCCCACGCGGCGCACGATCCGCGGACGATTCTCTGCTTCCAGTCGCTGACCGTCCTCCTGCAGTACGCGCCGCTCGACGAGGTCTATCAGTTCCTGCACACGCTGGTCGGCCACTTCGATCGGTTCGACGCCGCGGGCCACTTCCACCTCCATGAACGCGCCCACGATGCGGAGACGATCGACACCCTCCGCCCGGTGTTCGACCGGGTTCGCGACGGCGACTGAGGGCTCGCATCCGCGTCACCCGACTGCCGTGTAGCCGAAGTAGAGACCGAGGAGGAGACAGCCGCCGCCGAGCGCCTGCACGAGTCGCCGCCAGCGCGTGGGAACGGCGTCGCTGCCGTACTCACCGCCGCGGCCGTCGGGCCGCCGGCCGAGGGTTTGTGTGCGCACGACGGCCCCCGGCGCGAGGAGACAGAGCACGCCGAGGAGGACGCCGAGGACGGCCGCCAGGAGCGTCCGGACCTCGGTCATCGACTCCGGAGGCGTTCGATCCGTTTCTCGACCGGCGGGTGCGTGGAGAGGAGGTTCGCGAGGCCACCCCGGTCGTCGAAGATACAGAGGGCGGCGGCCTGGTCGTCCACCGCGCTCTCCCGCCCCTCGGCGCCGCGGCTGATCTTCTCCAGGGCGCGCGCGAGGGGTTCACCGCTCCCGATCTCGGCGGCGGCGTCACTGTCGGCGACGTACTCGCGGTAGCGCGAGATGGCGAAGACGAAGAGCATCACCAGCATCTGGGTGAGTTGGCCGACGACGATGGCGAGGAAGAAGTCCGCGATGTCGTTGTCGCCGGTCAGCAGGACGGCCCACTGGGCGACGATGGCGACGATGGAGGCGACGCCCTGGCCGAGCACCATCATCACCACGTCGCGGTTGGCGATGTGGGCGAGTTCGTGAGCCAACACGCCTTCGACCTCGTCGTCGTCGAGCGTCCGCAGGAGTTCCTCGCTGACGACGACGGTGCCGGCGCCCTTCCGACCGACGGCGAAGGCGTTGGGCACACCCATCCGGGCGATCATGAGCCGGGGTTTGTCGATGCCCATGTCGCGGGCGAGCGATTCGACGCGATAGTGCAGGTCGGGGGCACGCTCCTCGGTGAGGTCTTCGGCGCCGACGCTCCGGAGCGCCATCCACTTGCCGAGTTTGTACTGGACGCCGACGAAGAGGACGCTCCCGAGGAGGACGAGTGCGAGCGGCCAGTCGAAGATTCCCATGACGACGACCGCGGCGACCGCGTAGAACGCGAAGAGAATCGATCCGACGACCGCCATGCGGGCTTTCAGTCCGACGTGGCGCATACCCGCCTGTCGGCCGTCGAGCCACTAAGGCTCGGTGGTTCGTCCGCCGCGTCGACCCGAACGCCTCCGCGACCTGGTGAATGTCTGACGTACCTTTATACGTCCGGGGCCACCCCATACGGGCATGAGCAACAGGGTGGAGGAGCTCGAATCCCAAGTCGCGGAACTGCAGGCCGCCGTCGACGGCCTCACCGAGGAACTCGTCGAGACGCGGGAACGCCTCCGACAGCTCGAAGCCAACGAGGGCGTCGACAACTCGCGGACGCCGGAGCGTCGCGAGTCCGCCCACGCCGAGGTCGAACACACGGACGCGGCCGCCGAACGGACGCCCGACACAGGCGCGGCGGCCGGTCCCGACGCCGAGACCGACACCGAAGCCGAGGCCGAGGCCACGCCCGACGAGAGCGAGGCCGAGGACGACGACGGCTCCGACGGGAACGACATCATCGTCGCCTGATCGGGGTCACCGCCCCCCATGCACATCACCGAGCTAGTACTGGACGACTTCAAGAGCTTCGGCCGGAAGACGCGCATCCCCTTCTACGAGGACTTCACCGTCATCACCGGCCCGAACGGCTCCGGCAAGAGCAACATCATCGACGGCGTCCTCTTCGCGCTCGGGCTCGCGCGCACCCGCGGCATCCGCGCGGAGAAGCTCACTGACCTCATCTACAACCCCGGCCACGAGGACGACCAGGACCGGTCCGGCCCCCGCGAGGCGAGCGTCACCGTCGTCCTCGACAACAGCGACGGCACGCTCGACCGGTCGCAGGTGGTCAACGCCGCCGGCACCGAGGACGTGGGCGACGTGGACGAAATCGCGGTCAAGCGCCGCGTCAAGGAGACCGAGGACAACTACTACTCCTACTACTACCTCAACGGCCGGTCGGTCAACCTCTCGGATATCCGCGATCTGCTGGCGCAGGCGGGGGTGACGCCCGAGGGCTACAACGTCGTCATGCAGGGCGACGTGACCGAGATCATCAACATGTCGGCGGGCCAGCGCCGTACGATCATCGACGAAATCGCCGGCGTCGCGGAGTTCGACGCCAAGAAGGAGGACGCCTACGAGGAACTGGAGACCGTCGAGGAACGCATCGACGAGGCGGACCTCCGGATCGAGGAGAAGGAGAATCGCCTCGACCAGCTGGCGGACGAACGCGAGACGGCGCTCGAGTACCAGTCGCTCCGCGACGAAAAACAGGAGTACGAGAGCTACCTGAAGGCCGCCGAACTCGAGGAGAAGCGGACGGCGCTTTCGCGGACGAAAAAACACGTCGAGGCCAAGGAACAGGAGCTCGCCGACCGGCAGGCGACACTGGACGAGAAGGCTGCCGCCGTCGACGAACTGGAGGCCGAACTCGACGACCTCACTCGCGAAATCGAGCGCAAGGGCGAGGACGAACAGCTCCAGATAAAGGGGGAGATCGAGGAGATCAAAGGCGAGATCGGTCGGCTGGAAGCGACCATCGAGAACCAGGAGGAGAAAATCGAGGCCGCCGAGCAGGAGCGCCGGGAGGCGTTCGTCACGCTCGATCGCAAGACCGAGGAACTCGACGATCTGGAGGACGAGATCCGGTCGATCAAAGTCGAGAAGGCGTCGGTGAAAAGCGACATCGAAGAGAAGGAGCGGGACCTCGCCGACGTCGAAGAAGCGATCGAGAGCGTCGACACCGAGTTCGACGAACTCAAAGACGAACTCGCGGCGCGCAAGGCGGAACTGGAGGAGAAAAAGACCGAGCGCAACGACGCGCAGCGCGAGAAGGACCGCCTGCTCGACGAGGCGCGGCGACGCTCGAACCGGATCAGCGAGGCCCAGGAAGAGCTGGAGGCGGCCCACGACCGGGTGCCGGAGCTGAAAGCCGAGCTCTCGGACCTCCACGGCGAACTCGACCGCGCCGAGAAGAACCGGGAGAAGATCGACTCGGCCATCGAGGAGCTCCGCGCGGAGAAGGCCGACCTGCAGGACGACCTCGACGAAATCGAGGACGACCTCCGCGCGAAGCAAAACGAGTACGCCGAGCTGGAGGCCCGCGCCAGCCGCGACGGCGACGACTCGTGGCCGCGCTCCGTCACCACCGTTCTGAACGCCGGGATCGACGGCGTCCACGGCGCAGTCGGGCAACTCGGCGGCGTCGACGCCGAGTACGCCACGGCGTGTGAGACCGCCGCGGGCGGCCGGCTAGCGAACGTCGTCGTCGACGACGACGGCGTCGGCTCCACCTGTATCGACTACCTCAAATCCCGGAACGCCGGCCGGGCCACCTTCCTCCCCATCACGGAGATGGACCGTCGGGGGCTCCCGTCGACGCCCGCCCATCCGGGCGTCGTCGACTTCGCGCGCAACCTCGTCGACTACGACGACCGCTACGCCGGCGTCTTCTCGTACGTCCTCGGATCGACGCTCGTCGTCGAGGACATGGACGCGGCGCGGGATCTGATGGGCGACTACCGCCTCGTGACGCTGGACGGCGACCTGGTCGAGAAAAGCGGCGCGATGACCGGCGGCTCCGGCGGCGGCTCCCGCTACTCCTTCACCAAGAGCGGGAAGGGGAAACTCGAGCGCCTCGCCGAGGAGATAGAGAGCCTGGAGGACGACCGCCGCCGCGTCCGCGAGGAGATCCGGGACGTGGAGTCCCGTCTGGACGACGCCCGCGACCGCAAGAGCGACGCGACCGACCGCGTGCGCGACCTCGAATCGGAGATCGAGGACCTCCAGGGCGAGGTCGAGGCGGCGTCGACGGAGATCACGAAACTGGAGGACGAACTCGACGACCTCCGGGCCGAACGCGACGAGGTGGACGCGGAGATGAGTGACCTCGAGGCGCAGATAACCGATCTCGACGCCGAAATCGAGGGGGTCGAGGACGAGATTGCGGAGCTGGAAGAGGAACTCGCGGACTCCAGAGTGCCCGAACTCACGGCGAAAAAGGAGGGCATCGAGGACGACATCGAGGCGCTTGAGGATCGGATGGACGACCTCGACGCCCGCCTCAACGAGCGACAGCTCGAAGTCGAGTACGCCGAGGAGTCCATCGACGACCTCGAATCGACCATCGAGACGGCCCAGAACCGGAAGGCCGAAGCGGACGAACGGATCGAGGAAGTCGAGGACGAGATCGAGGACCACGAGGCGACCCTCGAGGAGAAACGCGCCGCCATCGAGGAGCTGGAGGACGAACTCGCGGACCTCAAGGCGGAGCGGGGGGACCTCCAGTCGGAGCTACGCGAGGCGCGGTCGGAACGCGACACCGCCCGCGAGCGCGTGGCCGCGGTGGAGTCGAAGATCGACGACCTCGAGGAGAAGACCGAGCGGCTGGAGTGGGAGGTCAGCGAACTCGAAGGCGAGGTCGGCGACTACGACCCCGCGGAGATTCCGGACCACGACGAGGTGGAAGCGAACGTCGAGCGTCTCGAATCGGAGATGGAGGCATTGGAGCCGGTCAACATGCTCGCCATCGACGAGTACGACGAGGTGCAGGCGGCCCTGGAGGATCTCCAGGAGCGCCGCGACACGCTCGTCGACGAGCGCGACGCCATCGCGGAGCGGATCGAGGGGTACGAGGCACGGAAGAAGGAGACGTTCATGGCGGCGTTCGACGCCATCGACGCCCACTTCCAGGACATCTTCGAGCGCCTGTCGGCGGGGTCGGGCGAACTCCACCTGGAGAACGAGGCCGACCCCTTCGAAGGCGGGTTGACGATGAAGGCCCAGCCGGGCGACAAGCCGATCCAGCGGCTCGACGCCATGAGCGGCGGCGAGAAGTCGCTGACGGCGCTCGCCTTCATCTTCGCCATCCAGCGCCACAACCCCGCGCCGTTCTACGCGCTCGACGAGGTGGACGCCTTCCTCGACGCCGCCAACGCGGAGCGGGTGGGCGAGATGGTCGACGACCTGGCGGGCGAGGCGCAGTTCGTCGTCGTCTCGCACCGGTCTGCACTCCTGGACCGCTCGGAGCGCGCCATCGGCGTCACCATGCAGGGCGACAACGTGAGCGCCGTGACGGGCATTCGGCTGGACGGCGAACCGGAGGTGCCGGCCGATGACTGAGCACGACCACGTCCCCGACGACGTGAGTCTGCCGGGCACGGACGACGACGAGGTAGAGCCCGTCGAGGTGCTCGTCCAGTTGGCCGAGGACGGCGAAATCGACCCGTGGGACATCGATATCGTCGACGTGACCGACGCCTTCCTCGACCGCCTCGACGAGACGGACCTGCGCACGTCGGGGCGGGCGCTGTTCTACGCGAGCGTCCTCCTGCGGATGAAAAGCGACGCCCTGCTGGACGACGGCCCGGACGAACCGGAGCCGGAGCCGGAGCCGTGGGAGGTGGCGATGGAGGGCGGTGACCCCGACTTCGACGGACCGGACCCCATCGAGGCGCTGGACGACGAACTCGACCGGCGGCTGGATCGAAAACACGCCCGCGGATCGCCGGAGACGCTCGACGAACTCGTGCGCGAACTCCGCGAGGCGGAGCGCGACTCGTGGTGGAAGGAGTCCCGTTCCTACGACACCTCGCGGTCGCCACAGGGGTACGACCGCGGGACCCAGACCCTCGACTACCACGCTGCGGACGACTTCCGCGAGGGCGGCGAACCGACCGAGGACGACGTGACCGGCACCACCCACACCGAGGACATCGAGACGACCATCGACGCGGTGCGGGAGACGGTGCGCACCCACTACGACGCCGGCCGTGCCGAGGTGCTGTTCGCGGAGGTGCGCGGGGCGGGCGGCGCGCCGGTCGACACCTTCCTCGCCCTGCTCTTTCTGGCCCATCGCGGCGAGATCACGCTCCGGCAGGACGACCTGTTCGGCGACCTGTGGATTCGTGATCCGTCGGCGCCGACGGTCGGCGACGAGGCCGTGGCAGACTGAGGATGCCTCGCTAGTCGCGAGGCATCCGAGCGGACCCGCGGGTTCGTCGTCGTTGGGCGACGACGCCGTGGCGGACTACCGCGTCGGCACGTTGTCGGTGACGACGAGCAGGATGACGAGCCCCAACACGGCGAGGAGTACGACGGCGACGCGGACGTCGAGGAAGAAGTTGGCGGCGGCGACCAGCCCCGTCTCGTGGGCGAGTTCGACCGTCTCGCGTTTGGCCACCGCGTACGGCGGGATGTGGACGGCCGCAAGCACCGCGACGACGACGACGAGCAGGTAGTCGAGACCGTCTCTCTGTCGCATTCGTCGACCCTCGACGCCGCGGTGGCTTAAGCGTCGTGGCCCGATTATCACTGGTGGTCGTGGACGGGGCGCTCACACGGCCGGCCGCTCGTCGAGGACGAGTCGAATCCCGAACCCGATCAGGACGCTCCCGCTCAGGAATTTGATCGCCCGGCTGGCGCGCGCGGAGTCGAGCAGGCGGGTCCGGACCCGCCCGGCAAAGAGCGCCACGCCGACGAGATACACGAGACTCAGCCCCGCGTAGACGGCACCGAGTATCGACATCTGGAGCGGGGCGTTCGCCGAGGGGGGCACGAACTGCGGGAAGAAAGCGAGGACGAAGATGGCGACTTTCGGGTTGGTGACGTTGATCGTGACAGTGAGGGACCGAAGGTCCCTCTGGCAGCCGGCGCTCCGCGCCGGCGACGGCCCGGCGGTACGACTCGGCGAGCGAGCGGGACTCGGCATCCACCGCGTCGAACGTCTCGTCGCTCAGGAGTAGTCGCACGCCGAGATAGCAGAGGTAGGCGGCGCCAGCGTACTTGACGAGCGTGTAGGCGTGGGCGCTCGCACGCAGGTGGGCCGACAGGCCGGCGACGGCGGCGGTGTGGAGGAGCACGCCCGTCGCGGTGCCACAACCGGCGACGACGCCCGGGGTCCGGCCGTCGCCGAGGCTCCGCGTCAGCGTGTACATCGTGTCGGGGCCGGGCGCGAGGACGACGAGGGCGGCGGCGGAGACGAAGGCGGCGAGGGTCGCGGCGGTCGGCATTCGCGTCGAGATGCCGGCGGCCGGGATGTAAGTGTCCCGTTAGACGACGACCCCCGACTCCAGCACCGCGATGAGGACGGTCAGCACGGGCACGCTCAGAAGCGTCGTTACGAGGACGGTCGTGCTGACGTACTCGGCGACGGAGAGGCCGCTGTCGCCGGCGGACTCGCCGCCGAACTCGACGACCAGGAGCAGGGGCGTGATGGCCGCGGGCGTCGCACACTCGAGGACGAACGTGCGTCCGACGGTGGGGTTCTCGAAGCCGATCAGAAGGGCGATGCCGGCGCCGACGAGGGGGGCGACGCCCATCTTCAGGACGGTCGGAATGCCGACTTTCGAGAGCGCCGTCCCGTAGTCGGTGTCGGCGAGTTGGATGCCGAGTATCAGGAGCATCAGCGGGATGGAGGCGTTGCCGACAAGCTGGAGCGTCGCCATCGCGGTGCTTCCCGCGGGCGGGACGAGGTTCAAATATCGGGCGAGGAGGGCGGCGGCGACGGCGTAGACGAGCGGAATCTTGAGCGCGCGCTTCATGCCGCCGAAGCCGCGGGTGCCGCCGCTGCGCTGAGCGACGTAGATGCCGCCGGTGTAGAGGAGCACCGCCTGGACGGTTAGGTAGACGACGGCCGTACTCCGGCCCTCGGGGCCGAACGCGAACTCCGAGAGCGGGATGCCGTAGTTGCCGGAGTTGGGGAAGGCGCTCACGAGGACGAGCGCGCTCAGGATGGGTTCGTTCTGGCCGAGGAGGCGCCCCACGACCTCGGCGATCACGATCATCGCGAGCAGGTACGCCGCGGTGGCGACGCCGATGCGGGCGAGCGTCGCGCCCCCGAACGAGGCGGTCGCGATGCTGTGGAAGATGAGCGCCGGGACGAGGACGTACACCGTGACGGTGTTGAGCGGGCCGATGTCGACGTCACGAAAGCGACCCAGCGTGAACCCCACGCCCGCGAGGGTGATGATGGGTAGGATTGCCGTCGCGAAGATGGAGAACAGGGAGGTCACGCCGGCCCTCCGTGCGGCGCTCGGCGGGCGTGGCGGTGGCTCGACGGGGTGACGGTCCGGGACACGTTACGCGAGACGCCAGCGGTCGGTGCCAGCGGGCTCGATCACGTCGCGGCGCTCCATCTCCGCGAGGACTTCGTCGAGACGGTCGGGCTGGGCGATCTCCATCTCGATGCGCTGGATATCGTGTTCTGCGGCGAGGCGCTTTCGGATCGCCTCGCGGTCGAACGTCTCCGCCTCCGCTCGCGTCATGACGCCCGCGATCAGGTCGATCAGGTCCTCGATGAAGTTCCACGGGTAGACGATCCACGCCCACTCGTCGAGGCGTTCACCGACGAAGTCGGGGTCGAACTCGCTGGTGTGGAGCAGTTGGAGCGTCGCCGTCCGCACTTCGTCGGCGTCGCGGTCGGTGACGTACTCGTAGGCGTGGTGGAGGGATTCGCCCGTGTCGGCGATATCGTCGACGATCAACACGTCCTTCCCCTCGACGCTCCCCTCGGGCATCGGGTAGCGCACTTCGGGGTCGGCGCCTTTCGCCGCCGTGCCGACGTAGTGTTCCATCTTGAGGCTGGTGAGGTCGTCGAGGCCGAGGAAGTCACAGCAACACCGGCCGGCGAACCAGCCCCCGCGGGCGAGGGCGACGATCACGTCGGGGTCGAACTCCGCGGCGCGTACCTCGTCGGCCACGTCCCGGCAGAGGCCGTAGATGTACTCCCAGTTGGTGATCGTGCAGGTAAAATCGTCCGGGAGGTCGCTCATAGCCGCGATTCCGACGGCCGGCGGGTAAGGGTTTACGGGTTCGGCCGCGGCGCGACTGGCGTTGTCGATTCCGTTGTGATCCGATGAACCCCCGGTCACTCCGTCAGCAATGGCGATGGGCCCCGTCCAAGGTTCAGGAGGACTTACGTCAGTGCCTCCGCATGAGTGTGGAAGAGGGGGAACTGGATGCAGCAATTCGATGATCGGATCTTAGAGCATCTTGCGAACGTATCCAAAGCGAGCGCGTGGGAAATCGCGCTTGAGGCGGAGATGCGGAACAAGCGGCGGTGGATCGAACGGCGGTGCTGGATGCTGGTGGAAGCGGGGTTCGTTGACGTGTACGAGCGAGGTGAACTCGATAATCACTACGAGATTACGACGTGGGCAGAGTTGCGGCGGCCGGCTCCGAGGACGAGACCACCTGATAAGGTGAGACCCGGCTGGTGTGCCGGCTTTGGCTAAAAGTAGCCGTCAGAACGACCCACGATCAAGAGCCATATTATACTTGTATTCGACTTCGCTGAGTCGACTACCATCGGTTGACCAACGGCCTTTCCTCAGCTTTCTCGATATGGGTATATTCCAGTCTTCCCTATTCGAATTGGAGTGGAATCTTCACACCGAGCAATGCCCTACCGATATAATACACCATAGACTCCCGATCCTCATCGATACCGGAGCGTCAGAACCGAGGTTGAACGCTTGGAAGGTTGCATTTCAACGTCGATTGAATGTCTCTTTCACCAACCACTCATCAGATTCTTCCGTAATGAAATGTTTGAATTTCTCTTCTATTTTCTTGCGAGCATCTTCCTCAGCAAAAGGCTTTGGACCGCTTATTACGATCCGTTTTGATTGGAACTCTTCTCGAAGTGGAATGTCGAGTTCACCCGATTTTGGAGCGGTTTCGTGCCAGTATATTTCCTCATCTCGGCCTTCTTTTATCCACTCTTTATTTTCTCTTTTTTCTTTTGTTATATATGTTGGGATAGATATGAACATTTGTGGAATCATTCGAAAGTGATTGTAGAGATCATCAGAAAGATCGGAATAATCATTCAGATCACTGCACATCCCGTACTTATCATACATAGACCGACGATATATGTTGAACAAGTCTTCATCATCGATTACTTTTTTCCAGAACAATTGCTCTACATTTGTTTTTTGATGGTATCGGTCCAGTAAATTCTCAACAAGAATAAATAGATATTCGTCAAACGGAAGGCCCCCATCAACAGTATTGAGAATTTCACGATACTTTTTAGCGGTTCGTTTATCAAATCGAAACGAGCTGCTGAAGTCTATTTCATCCAGAATCCGCTTATTTGCCGTCTGGATTCGGTTATCGCGATCTTCAGCAGGGTAATTTAGTTCAAATTCCCAGATTGGTTCATGAAAGGAGCCAGTGTATACATCACGCACAAGTTCCTTGGATATGAACGGTCGATTGATATCATTAAAGAATTCAAACAGTCCATTATCAGTTAGTAATACAATCTCTTTCATTATATCACTATCTGGATATCCATTCTTGCTATTTATGCCGAAATATTCCAAGAAATAATAAATACCATGCGTGATCATTTCGTCAACAGCTATTTTACCAGCTGTTTCGTAGAAATTAGCGTAAAGATCCCGTCTCTTTTTGATCAAGTCCTCTATTATATTACTACTCTCTTTAGGCCAAGTGAGTCCCCGAACCGGAACATTAGCGTCGGTATGGATAGGATTGACCTCTACAGACCTGATTAGTCGACCCAGTTCAGTTTCCTCAATTGGGCCAGTTTGCTTGAGGTTATGTGTATCGCGGAATAGATAATCAAGACGATCGGCATCCAATTTCGAATCAAGAACTTGGGATAAATAATAAATTTGACCGTACTGTCTTTGCTTTTCTGGGTCATCAGACTCGACAAAAAATTCCAAAATCTCTAAAATTTCGTCAACACGATCTTCAGGGAGATTTCTTTGAAGTATCTGATACAAGATTGTCCCTTCGGAAAGTTGATCAGATAGCAAATTCTTATCAAGCTTTTTATTATCAAAAGAAATGTCAGTGAATTGATTTTTGAGCAAGCTTAAACTATGACCGAAAGGCCCGTGGAAGGAGTCGTGGATATAGGCATAGGTATATGCTGCTTGTTTAGCTTCCTCGGGAATTTCGACTCCGTCGCTTTCAATCGCCCTAATGAACGCCTTTGTAGTAGCGGTAACTCCATAGCTGTGTGAAAGGCGCGTATGCGTTGCGCCCAAATTGCGCTGAAGATATGTGGTACTAAGCTGATGTATGAAGTTCATCCGATTAAAGAAGGGATGATGTAGTTTTTCACGGACAAATTCTGGAACCTGATCAGAAACAAAATTGACAGATTCGATTTCACTATTACCCCAGTATTTTGCGGGGTCTGATCGCCAAACTTCATTATGTTTCTGAAGAATCAAGAGTAGATCTGTCTTGGTCAATTGAGATCTATCTATCTGATTGTACTCCTCAATCAGTTCCTCTCTCGCGGCAAGTTGACTTGCAAGTGTATCTCTGTCGTTACTCATGAGTCTGGAATAAGTGGCTGATTATCTAGCATTTCGAACAATTCACTAACCGTCTCTGGTCGTAACTCGCTTGGAAAAGGCAACTCATCCTCTTCCTGTAGGAAGTCTTCCACTCCCTGCTGATCAAGTCCCCGCTGGCCATATTCGTAATACAACGTGCGTGCTATCTGTTGGTTTCTGTCGATTTCAGAATAGATGCTCTGTGCTGCTTGTCGGTGTACCCAACTGGAGTGGTTAAAGAGAACAGATATCGTAAATGGTGAAAAAACCACGAGTACCGCTATACTACGAATTAAAGTGGGGATATCAACCGTCACATCCGCGAAGATCGTCGCTATACCAAATATCATAGCCAGTATCTGTGAATATCCATCACGATTACGGACAAGATTATCAAGGCGAATCAGGCTCTGGACGATCTCCATTGGTTACATTTTCAATTACATTCAAGAAATCTTGCGGAGGAGGCGATAGGCGGGCAGACATATGCCCAGTTCCAAGGGGACGAACACTGGTACCCCCATTCTTGGTGTTAACCTCAACTTGTAGAGATTTTTCAAGATGTTCTATGTCTTCTCTTAATCTGCGAGAATATAGCTCTCCGTTCTTTTGAGAAATATTAAAGAATTCTTGATTCCACTCCTTCTGAATCTGATCCATGTCACGGTGAATTTTCTCAAGCTGAATTCCTTTCTGATCTGTTTCTACCGTTGCCTTGCAGAGGTAGCTTAGTACGGCTCTGTCTGTACGGTCGATGTTGACAGACATATCACACGATGCGAAGATATGGGTTAAAAATTTTACTATGGCATTGGACCACCGATTAGGTACGAGGATACACACACGGGATTTCGCGCAGAGAAATCGCCAACTCTCATTTTGCACACAAACCGCACCCCCGAGACCGACGAGCGTGTGCAAGATCTCGCCTCAAGCGCCCCGATCTCGGCGACGACCGCACCACCCCTGCAATAGGTACTTAACTAAACGCCAGTCAGCAACCGCAGCGAAACACTCTAGGAACCGGCGTGTGCAAGATCAGCGTATGCGCATAAGAATGACCGACGAGCGAGAGGACCGACTCCGCCGACTGATGCAGGCGACGGGTGAGTCTACCAAGTCGGGCGCGCTCGCCGCCGCCGCGAAACACTATCTCGCCGATCTCCGGAATAAGAAACAAGTCGCGGACGAGTTTCATACTGAACTCGTTGGGGAACTCCATACACCGTGGCTACCGTTAAATCGTGAAACACGAATCGGTGCCGAGGAGTAGTCGCCCGGACCTCTGCCTTGTTGAAACCCTCAATCGGTGAGAGGTTTCAACAGCCGTGCTGAATACAGGGCGCGTATACATCGATGAGATGGGAGAGCGCGCTCCCAGCCGGCTTGCCTAGGTTCTGTCCTTGACCGGTGTGTGTTCGTCGTAGTACCGCATGAGGATGGCGAGGTAGAGTTCAGTCCTACTACGAGAATCAAGATTACGCCCTCCAGAAGAGTTCATCTACGTCTCCGCTGGTGGTGTAGAACGGTACTGGAGCGTTGCTGACCCGGCGACCGATATAGCCTCGGTTCCTCTGCTCCATCTCAACGAGCAGGAGGGGGGGTATCGATTCACCTGTGGGTGGCTATCAGTCGATGAAGTCCAAGAGGTCGGTTCGCTCCTGTTCGAGGTCTAGACAGTAGTTGGGAACCTCATCAAGCGCCCGCACCCGGACGTGGTCGTTTCGCCCATCGGTGTCTACGAGGGGTGAAGTATGCCGGATGAGTCCGTTGACGACATTGTCATAGGTACTGCGAGGGACAGTATCGTCCTGAGCGAAATACTGCTGGTAGAGTTGATCCCGGCTGACTTCTTGATCGGGTTCCCGGGTGACTCGCTGGAGGATCTCGATAGCGATGTCTCTGAGGTGCGCCGACGTCTGCCCCGAGGAAACATCGCTCCCTGACACTCAGTTAACTGGTGCTGCCTTGGCGTAATATGCGTACTGGTACTTGATATTCACAGTTCCAATAGACTTATGAACTCGCGAATACTCATACCTAGTATGACGCCAGCTGATGTTGAGACGTGTACGGGCGCCGAGAAGCTCGTGGACCTGCTCAACCAGAAAGGGCTGGTCAAGCTGCTTGACGTCTTCCTGACTCGTGGTACTCGTCCGGTGACGACCGAGCAGCTAATGGAGTTCACTGGTCTCAGTCAGCCGACTGTGTCCCGAGCAACGCGTACGCTTGCTGAGAAGGGCATCATCGAGATGACCGACGATGGGAAGCAACGTGCGTTCACACTCGACAAGTCCCACCCTGCAACGCAGGGGCTTCGCAAGGCGCACATGCAGCTCCATGCGAACGTCACCGAGATCCAGGCGGCAAGTGACGAGTATGATACTGACAGCGAGCTGCATCACGAGGGGTCGCCCTTCGTGGAGCTGTTCAGATATCCGACGAACGTCAAGCTGCTCGCGGCCCTGCTGGAGCACCCGGACGCAGAGCTACAGGCAGCACAGGTAGCTCGTGCTGCAGATGTCGATCCCGCTACTGTCAGCAATAACATCGACTTGCTGTGTGAGATTGGTGTCGTAACCAAGCGGGACTACGACTGGAGTACCGACCCGAGGTATGCCCTGAATCAAGGGCATGCGGCTGTTGAGGGGCTCCTCCAGGCGTGTGATGACCTCACACCTGCGGACGACAGCGACCAAGAGCAACACGACCTGCTGTCGCAGATCACCGCTACAAGTGAGTCCGACGCGGAGTCAATCACTGGTGGCCTGCCACTCGAAGAGATAGAGGAACTCCTCGCAGAGATGGAGACAGACCATTCCGCCATCGTAGACGCCGATGACGGGGTCGAGCGATCGCTCAGACACCAAGCTATCCCTGGAGACCGCGATGATTACGCCGACAGATATCAACTACAGGTGTTGGCACAGGTGGTCGGGACCACCGCCACAACAGCACCCGATACGGAGTCTATGTCTACGACCCGAGATGATTCTGGTGGACGGGCGTCGTCTGAGGGCGATGACGACCGGTCCTTCCTCCAGCATCGAAGCGGAAGTTCGACGGTCATCAGTGTATGACACAGTCTGAAGCCGAATTCGTAGAAACCACTGAGTCGCTTGAGTCGGCTCTTCACGACATCGGATATACTGAAACACAAATCATCGATTCGACCGATGACCCCGCAGATACCGATGTAGATGAAGAGGGCGTTGACCAACGACTCGTCGTCCTGGTCAATGCAGACGCGGGCCCAGATTTCGTTATCGTCGCAGAAAAGTCGAACGAGTTCTTTCAGGTCCAGTCCACTTACGGCCTGTGGAAAGAGCTTGCCGACCAGCTGTCACAGGAGCAGATCGACGAGCTCGTTCCTGACGAGTACGTTGACGAACTCCCGGAAGAGCACCCGGTGCGGGCGCAGGTTCCGCCAGAGTTACGCAAGGAGGATGACGAGCGCTTAGCCATTACGGCCGCGTTCGAACTACTCGAGAATCTGGATGTCGATACTCGACGGAAGCTCATCTACAGACTCTCGGATATTTTCACCACAGCGGAGACGAAGCACGTCGTCGACTCCACAAGTCCAGACGGTGGTGTCAGCGGATTTACCGCATTCTATAAAATCTTCCCCTACGAAGAGCAGTTCAGTCTCCAAGAATTGAACGACGTCGTAGAACGAGTCCGGATGTCCACACACCGTGCGACGATGTTTCTCCGGTACTCTTTCAACATTGGCGTCGACATCAGCCGTTCAACGGCTGGCGACGCGACAGACCCGTCCGTCCCGGAGGAATCCGGGGCACCAGTTGAACTTGACTGACGGTGCTCCGTGATTGTGGTCGGTTAGGTTCGCGATTTGAACGCCGCTTCGGGGATCTCCCAGTCGGTCTCTTCGACGAGGTCTTCGATATCCTGCCTGATCGCATTTCTCTTGATGGATCCGACCGTCACGTCGTTGCGGTTGGTGAAGTCATCGGACGACAGCGCGTACGCCCGGTCCAACAGAAGTTTGAATCGCCGATCAACGGGATTCGTAAAAATAACGACGAATCCGAACTGGACGGTACCCTCGGTACGATCTTCAGAGGGATCTTCATCGACAAGGAGCGTCCTGAGTGCTGGCAGAAATGACTGGAAGGTTTCTGTCCCGTTGATGAACTTCGTAAATCGTGGCCGTGCACGGAGTAGTGACAAGCCAGCGGTCTTCGAGAGTAACGCTCCTTCACCGACCTCTGGTTGCGTCTCCATCCCGTCGACTTCCAACGGGACGACGCCGTGGGTGAGTGGCTCGTCAAGTTCGAAGCCAGAATAGTTTAAGAGGCACACGAGCTGGATCTGTTGGGCGATCTCCTCGCTGTGATTCTGGAGACCGACACTCACCCACTGTTCATTTTCCGTTGTCACCGATACGTCGAGTTCACCGTTGTCGGTCATCTCTGCAGTCGGGCGACCATCGTGTAGGCGAACCCCTGCCGGGCCGGCGGCGAGCAACGGAATGTGACTGCCCTCCATGATCTTGGCCTGCGTGTCTTGGATTTCGGCTTGCTCGGAGAGGACCCGATTCTGACTCCGATAGATTGCAGCCAAGAACGCCGACAGGGCGAGACTCCCGAAGAGTCCGAAGGCATTGATACAGAGTTCGGCTGCTGTCAAGGCGGCCGATCGTTGGGGCGTATCTGTCGTCTGAGACTGTGCTAGTGAGTCGGCGAGGTCGATCAGGACTCGACCGACGACCTGGTCTTGTAGGAACACGATCGAAGCGGCTGCACCGAGGAATCCGAGTGCCGCCACCGCCAGGATGATACCGGCTAAACTCAGGAGTACGACGTATTTGTCCTTGGACTCGGAGTCTTCCTCCCTATTAAATGAATTCATGGGGTGGACGAGTGGCACTACCCCATAGAGCGAGAACAGTCATTATAAAAAGGATGGTTCCACGGGTATGTCACAGAAGACTACCTAAGCGCCGGCACTCGTTCGGGGCTGCTACGATTGCTTACGGTGCAATTCCGTGCATACCGTGGTACTATAACTGAAGATAACCCCTCTCTTCTGTGAGTGTGGATTTATATTCATGATTCTAACATAAGTACGCATAGCATCAGTATCTGCCCAACGCCGACAAAGAAACTGGAACAGTAGTCTGGAGACGGTCCAAATAAACCTCCGACTAACCGAGGCCTTCCTCGAAGATATCGACGCAACGTGGCAGGAGCAGGGATTCAATTCGCGGAGCGAGTTCCTGCGATATGCCGCTCGGGATGCGATCAAGCATCCTGAATTCTCCCGGGAATGGTGGAAACAGATCGCGACGAGCGAGCATGAACTCCGCTCGGGCGACGCGGACCTGATCTCACGCAAGGAGGCCGTCGACAACGACGAGTAACTGAAACCGGACGTTCACACGACGCCCGAACCCCTAGCGTCTTGATACCGCCGGCCCACGCCGATAGCATGGGCACACGTCGCACCCTGTTGATCGACGCGTTCGCGGACGAACCGCTCGCGGGCAACGCCGCGGGCCTCGTCCCCGACGCCGACGGCCTCGACGCCGACCGGATGCGGGCCATCGCCCGCGAACTCAACGCCAGCGAGACGGCGTTTCTCACCCCCGACGCCGACGACGACGTGGACCGTCGCATTCGCTATTTCACGCCCAAGCAGGAGGTGGATCTGTGCGGCCACGCCACCATCGCCAGCCTCGTCCACCTCCACGACGCGGGCGAACTCGACGCGGGCGAGGGGCGACTGCGGACGAACGCGGGCGTCGTCGACGTCGAGGTGACCGACGACGGCGTCGCGTGGATGGGAACCAGCGAGCCGTCGGTCGAGGTGGTCGACCTCGACTACGACCGCGCGGGCGAGGCGCTGGGAATCGACCCCGCGGCAATGCGGGACGTGGGCGCGGACCTCCCGGCCGCGGTGGCGACGGTCGGGTTGCCCTTCCTGATCGTTCCCGTGAACTTCCTCGAACGGCTGGGGGATGCGGCGCCGGAGATGGCCGCGGTCGAGGAACTGGCGGCCGAGTACGGCGCCACCGGCGTCTACGCGTTCACGTTCGACGCGCTGGACGCGGAGTCGACGCTCCACGCCCGGATGTGGGCGCCGGGCGCGGGCGTGCCGGAGGACCCCGTCACGGGGACGGCCAGCGGCGCCTGTGGCGCGTACCTCCACACCGTCGACGCCTTCGACGATCCGCCCGGAGAGATGCGGTTCGAGCAGGGTCACTTCGTCGACCGCCCCGGCGTGGTCCGGGTCGAAGTCGACGACGGCGACGTGCGTGTCGGGGGACGGGCGGTCACCGCGCTCGACGGGATGCTCGCCGTCCCACCGGCCGACGACGACGACATTCTGGAGGCCTGAGACCCCGCGTTACGCCGTCGCACACCTCGCCGTAGTTGCGCGCTTCGAAACCTTCTTTATCGTACTGGTGGGATTCGTGCGTACGAAATGGCTGTAGCTTGGCTGGAGGACGTACGTTCTGCCGATCTGGGGACGGTCGGTGGTAAGGCGGCTTCGCTCGGCGAACTCACGGGGGCCGGACTCCCCGTCCCACCGGGATTCGTCGTGACGGCCGGCACCTACCGAACGTTCATCGAGGAGGCAGGCATCGACGAGGAACTGTTCTCGGCGGTCGACGTGGACTCCGAGGACTCCGAGGCGCTCGAAGCGGCCCACGAGCGCGCCCACGAACTCATCGTCGAGACGGAGGTCCCCGAGAACGTACGTGAGGAAATCATCGAGGCGTACCGGTCGATGGGCGACGGGAAGACGTTCGTCGCCGTACGCTCCTCCGCGACGGCGGAGGACCTGCCGGACGCCTCCTTCGCCGGGCAACAGGAGACGTTCCTCAACGTCACCGAGGAGAACCTGGTGGACCGCGTCCAGGAGTGCTGGGCGTCGCTGTTCTCCCAGCGTGCCATCTACTACCGCAACCAGAAGGGGTTCCCCCACGACGAGGTCGACATCGCGGTGGTCGTCCAGACCATGGTCGACGCCGAAAAGAGCGGCGTGATGTTCACGAGCCACCCGTCGACCGGCGACCCGCGCATCATCATCGAGGCGGCGTGGGGTCTCGGCGAGGCCGTCGTCTCCGGCGCCGTCTCCCCCGACAACTACGTCGTCGACCGCACGACGGGCGAGGTCGAACAGGAGACCGTCGCGACGAAGAAGGTGATGCACGTCAAGGACGACGAGACGGGCGAAACCGTCGAGCGCGAGGTGCCCGAGGACAAGCGGGACCAGCGCGTGCTCGAACAGGCGGAGATCGACCGCCTGATCGAACTCGGGCGGAAAGTCGAGGACCACTACGGCGACCCGCAGGACGTGGAGTGGGCCGTCGCGGGCGGCGAGGTGTACATGCTCCAGTCCCGGCCGATCACGACCATCGACGACGGGGCGAGCGAGAGCGAACGCGAGAGCGAGGAGAGCGACGACGGGGACAACGAGTACCTGCTCTCCGGGCTCGGCGCGAGTCCCGGGACCGCCTCCGGCGAGGTCCGCGTCGTCACGAAACTCGACCACCTCGATCAGGTGGGCCAGGGCGACGTGATCGTCACCGAGATGACGATGCCCGACATGGTGCCCGCGATGAAGCGCGCGGCCGCCATCGTCACCGACGAAGGTGGGATGACCTCCCACGCGGCCATCATCTCCCGCGAACTCGGCGTGCCCGCCGTCGTCGGCACCGGCGGCGCGACGCACACGCTGGAGAACGGACAGGTCGTCACCGTCGACGGCGAGATGGGAGCGGTCCGCGAGGGTCGCGCAGTCGACGAACCCGCCGCCAGTCCCGGCACCGACGACGACGCACCGGTCGGCGCGAAACCCAAACCCATCACCGCGACCGAGGTGAAGGTGAACGTCTCCATCCCCGACGCCGCCGAGCGTGCCGCCACCACTGGCGCCGACGGCGTCGGCCTCCTCCGTCTCGAACACCTCGTCCTCTCGCTGGGGAAGACGCCGGAGCGATTCATCGCGGACGAGGGCGCCGAGGCGTACGTCCAGGAACTCATGGACGGCATCCGGCAGGTCGCCGAGGAGTTCTACCCCCGGCCCGTTCGTGCCCGCACCCTCGACGCCCCGACCGACGAGTTCCGCCAGTTGGAGGGCGGCGACGAGGAGCCGAACGAACACAACCCGATGCTCGGCTACCGCGGCATCCGTCGCAGTCTCGACCGACCGGACGTGTTCGAACACGAACTCGAGGCGTTCAAGCGCCTCTACGAGCAGGGGTACGAGAACCTCGAGATCATGTTCCCGCTCGTCACCGACGGGTCGGACGTGGCCGCGGCCCGCGAGCATATGGAGGCGGTCGGCATCGCCCCCGAGAAACGCGAGTGGGGAGTCATGATCGAGACGCCGGCCAGCGCGTTCGGCGTCGAGGACATCGTCGACGAGGGGGTCGACTTCGTCTCCTTCGGGACGAACGACCTCACGCAGTACGTCCTCGCCGTCGACCGCAACAACGAGCACGTCTCGGACCGGTTCGACGAGCTCCACCCCGCGGTGCTCGACATCATGGGCGACACCATCGACGTCTGCCGCGAGGCGGGCGTCGACACGAGCATCTGCGGGCAGGCCGGCTCCCACCCGGACATGGTCGAGTTCCTCGTGCGCAAGGGGATCACCTCGATCAGCGCCAACATCGACGCCGTCGGCGACGTGTTCGAGGAGGTCGACCGCATCGAGGAGCGGCTGATCCTCGACTCCGTGCGGTAGACCGGAACGCAACGGCTAAACGGGACCGCTGGCTGTGTGGTGGCATGGAGCCGGCGGTCCCGCAGCCCCAGACGTTCGACCGCGTTCTCTCCAGCATGTGTACCCGGCCGCATCCTGCAGCGCGGGCGGCCGCCGAGCGCTTTCTCGCGACGAACCCCGGCGACCCGGAGACGTATCGCACCGTCGCCGGACTGGAACGGGACGTCGTCGGCCGGCTGGGCGAGATGACGGGGCTCGATCGGCCCCACGGCTACGTCGCCAGCGGGGGGACGGAGGCCAACATTCAGGCGGTGCGGGCGGCGCGCAATCTTGCCGAGACCGCCGACCCGAACGTCGTCGCGCCCGAGAGCGTCCACTTCAGTTTTCAGAAGGCCGCGGAAGTCCTCGGCGTCGACCTGCGGACCGCGCCGGTCGACGCCGACCGCCGGGCCGACCCGGACGCGATGGCCGAACTGGTCGATTCGGACACCGCGCTGGTCGTCGGCGTCGCGGGGACGACGGAGTACGGCCGCGTCGACCCGATTCCGGCGCTCGCGGCGCTGGCGGCGGACGCCGACGCCCGCTTCCACGTCGACGCCGCGTGGGGTGGGTTCGTCCTTCCGTTCACGGATCACGAGTGGCACTTCGGCCACGCCGACGTGGACACGATGACCATCGATCCGCACAAACTCGGGCGCGCGGCCGTGCCGGCGGGCGGGTTCCTCGCCCGCGACGCGGCGACGATGGACGCGCTGGCGGTCGAGACGCCGTACCTCGAATCCACGTCCCAGGCGACGCTCACGGGCACCCGGAGCGGCGCGGGCGTCGCGAGCGCCGACGCGGCGCTGTCGGAACTCTGGCCGACCGGCTACCGGGAGGCGTACGACCGCGCGCAGGCGAACGCCGACTGGGTCGCGGACGCCCTCGCGGCCCGTGGCTTCGACGTGGTCGACCCCGTCCTTCCCCTGGTCGTGGCCGACCTCCCCGAGACTCTGTTCGACGCGCTGACCGAGCAGGGGTGGCGACTCGCCCGGACCGCGAGCGACGAACTGCGGATCGTCTGCATGCCACACGTCACTCGCGAGATGCTGACTGCGTTCGTCCGGGACCTCGACGACTGTCGGTCGGGCGCCGACGGAACCTGAAAGACTTACGTCATCCCCGTCGGAGAGGGAGGTGTGGAGACTCTGGTCCCCCTGTTGGCACTCGATTCCATCGGTCTGCCCGGACTCGACTGGCTGACGCGCCTCGTCGAGACGGCCACGGGGTGGGGTGGACTGGCGATCATCTTCGTCTACTCGTTTCTCATCGCGTTCGCGCTCCCGGGCGTCAGCGAGGTGGTTCTGCTGGCGCCGCTGGATCTCGGCCTGTCGACCGAGTTGCGACTGGCGCTGATCATCCTCACCTCCGCGGCCGGGAAGGCCGCCGGGAGCGTCTTCGCCTTCCACATCGGGCAGGAAGCGAAGGAGGCGGGGCCGGTCATCAAGGCGCTCCGCCGTTCCCGGTTCGACGTGATCGGCTGGTCCGAGCGCCGGACCGTCGAAATCGCGCGCCGCTGGGGGTACGCCGGCCTCGCACTCGCGCTGTCGGTCCCGTTTTTCCCCGACACGCTCTCCATCTACGCCTTTGCCGTCCTCGAAGAGGACTACTACCGCTTCGCGGCCGCGACGTTCGCCGGGAGCGTCGGCCGGTTGCTGGTGACGCTGGGGCTGAGTGCGGGCGTGCTGGCGGTGTTATAGCTGCCTTGATCGTTGCCGTACTGACGTTGGATTTAATTCGACGTGTCGGTGTTGATCACACAGCGTGATCGATGATATAGAGTCCGAGATTGCTGACGCCGTTCAATACTACTGGGCAACGAGATCGGATCAAGCCGAGGCCCAACAGGCGTCAGATAACACTACCAGGGGACAGCGGGCGGAGGTCCTCGGCGGGCAGCAGATGGATAGCTTCGCTGGACTGGTCGAAGACATTCTGGTCGACGCCGGTGTCCCAAGATCCTCGGTAAAACACGACTACTATGCGACTCTCCCTGGTTTTTATCGGGCGGAAAAAGAGTGGGACACAGCTGTCGTACACGATGACGAGCTCCTCGCAGTCGTGGAGTACAAATCTCAAGCGAGTAGTTTCGGAAATAATCTGAACAACCGAGTTGAAGAAGCCGTCGGCAGTTTTACCGATCTCTGGGAAGCGTACGAAGAAGGACTGTTTGAACCGTCTCCTGCACCGTGGATCGGGTACCTGTATCTCATGGCCGACAACGAACACTCCAGAAACGAGCCGAGACTACGGACGCCGAATTTCCCGGTTGACGACGAGTTCCGTGACGCGACCTATCTTAACCGCGTTGAACTGCTGTGTCTCAGAATGGTTCGCCAGCGCCTCGTGAATAATGCGGCGTTCGTTTTGAGTGACGAAGGCCGTGGCATCGACGGCGACTACTGGGAGCCAAACGATGAGCTCACGTTCGAGCGATTCGCACGCTCATTAGTCGGTCACGTTCAAGCTCACGTCGACGCCGAATAGCCGCTGTTCCGCTATAGTAGCGATTGAAACTGTTTGTACAGCCGATCGCAGGACTACGTGCGATCGGCTGTGCGACGACTTTCAATTGTTACTATAACACGGCCCAAGGTGGTGGCGCACACACTCGGTCCAAGAGCTTATAGCCCACTCAGCACCATCCAACTGTAATGACTGCCTCGCACGAACTTCGGACGCATATCCCTGATAGCTGTCGGTCTCTTCTCACTAAATCGAGTACCGAGCTCCGTTCGGCGATTCCTGAACTGGCTCGGGACACGGGTCGGATGAATAAAATCGAACAGGCTGTTAAAGGGCTTCCCTCCGAACACGAACTGTATCAAGGGGATGCTCGGGACCTCTCCATGCTAGACGAACGGAGTGTCGAACTCGTCGTGACTTCGCCGCCGTATTTCAATATTAAGAATTACGAGAACGGTACCGGCGGCACCGATCAGTTGGGCGATTTAGACGATTACGAGGCGTTCAACGATCAAATTGATCGCGTCTGGCAGCAGTGCTATGATAAGCTCGTTCCCGGCGGTCGGATGTGTGTCGTGGTTGGTGACGTACTTCGATCCAGAAGCGAACACGGGCGCCACCGGGTTCTCCCGCTCCATGCGACGATTCAGGAGCACTGTACTGACATCGGCTTCGACAATCTCGCACCGATTATCTGGTATAAGATCGGGAACGCGTCCCTCGAAGCCGGTGGGAACGCCCGGTTTCTCGGTAAACCGTACGAACCGGGTGCGGTAATCAAAAACGACATCGAATACGTGCTTCTCTTTCGGAAACCAGGGGGATATCGCTCCCCCTCGGTCGAGGAGAAAATTCTGAGTACCATTGAAGCGGACCGACACCAGCGAATGTTCCGGCAGCTGTGGGACGACATTACCGGTGAGAAACAGCGGGACCATCCTGCACCGTTTCCCGTTGAACTTGCTGAGCGACTCGTTCGGATGTTTTCGTTCGTCGGCGATACGGTTGTTGATCCGTTTGCGGGTACCGGTTCAACTGCTGTCGCGGCGTCCCGGTGTGGACGTCACTCGGTTAGCGTCGAACTCGAAGAAGCCTATGTCGACGTGGCGGAGCAGCGAATCAAGGAAGAACGCGGAACGCTCACGAACTACGAGAATCTCTCGGTCGAAGTGGTTCGCTGACTCTCCGAAACGCCCCAGCGTAGGTCGCTCCGTTATTATAACGCCGCGGGCGGCCCGCCCGGCAACCGGTCCCGGTCGTGGCCCTCGGTGAAGTCGATGTTGGGGCCGGTCGGCACCAGCCGCTTGGGATTCAGGTCGGCGTGACTCACGTAGTAGTGGCGGACGATGTGGTCCATGTTGACGGTGCGCTCGATGCCGGGCGTGGTGTAGAGGTCCTTCGTGTACCCCCAGAGGTGGTCGTACTCGTGGATGGCCCGGCGGTTACATTTGAAGTGCGTGTGGTAGACGTGATCGAACCGCACGAGTGTGGCGAACATGGCCAGATCCGCCTCGGTAAGTCGGTCGCCCGCGAGGTAGCGCTGATCGGCCAGCAGGTCGTCGTAGCGGTCGAGGGCGGCAAAGAGGTCGTCGACGGCGCGGTCGTATGCCGCCTGCGAGTCGGCGAAGCCGGCGCGGTAGACGCCGTTGTTGATGGGGTCGTAGATGTCGTCGATCAGTCGGTCGACCTCGTCGCGGTAGCCCTCGGGGTAGAGATCCACGTCGCGGGCGGCGAGTTCGTGGCCCGCCACGTCGAGCATCCGCATGATCTCCGCGGACTCGTTGTTGACGATGGTCTCCGTCTTCGTGTCCCAGAGGACGGGCACGGTCGGCCGCCCGGTCACGTTCGGGTCGGCGCGGACGTAGATCTCCCGCAGGTAGTCGGCGCCGTACAGCGGATCGGGGTAGGTGTCCGAGAACTCCCAGCCCTGATCGTAGCGTTCCGGCTGGACGAGCGAGAGAGAGATGGCGTCGTCCAGCCCCTTCAGACTGCGCGTCATGGCGACGCGGTGGGCCCACGGGCACGCGCGGCAGATGTACAGGTGGTAGCGCCCGGCCTCGACGGGGTACTCGTCGGTGCCGAGCCGACTCCGGAACACCTGTTCCTGGCGCTGGAACTCCCCGTCCTCGTCGGTCTCCAGGTCGGCCTCGGCGACCCACTCGCCCTCGACGAGTCGACTCACTGGTCGCTCACCTCGTGCATGGCCGTCCGTGGGGGACGGACGGCGAAAAGCCTTCGGCGGCGTGGCGCAAGCTATATCAACTACTGAGTAATATTACTGAGTAGTATGTCTTCATTCGGAGAATTCAGCCAGGTCGGCGAAGCGGATGTCACGCGCGCAATCGGACAGGAGTGGACCGAGGAGTTCATGGACTTCTCGGATTCGGACGTTCTGATCGTCGGCGGCGGCCCCTCGGGGCTGATGGCGGCGAAAGAGCTCTCCGAGCGCGGCGTGAAGACGATGGTCGTCGAGAAGAACAACTACCTTGGCGGTGGATTTTGGCTCGGCGGCTTCCTGATGAACAAGGTGACCGTGCGGGACCCCGCCCAGGACGTGCTGGAGGATCTGGACGTGGACTACAAGCCCGCCTCGGACACGGAGGGGCTGTACGTCGCCAACGGGCCGGAGGCGTGTTCCGGGCTGATCAAGGCCGCGTGTGACGCGGGCGCGAAGATCCAGAACATGACGGAGTTCACGGACATCGTGATCCGCGAGGACCACCGCGTCGGCGGCATCGTCATGAACTGGACGCCGGTGCACGCGCTGCCCCGGGAGATCACCTGTGTCGACCCCATCGCCGTCGAGGCGGACCTCGTCATCGACGCGACGGGCCACGACGCCGTCGCCGTCACGAAACTCGACGAGCGGGGCGTCCTCGACGCGCCGGGCATCCAGCACGCCAAGGAGCACAACACGGGCATGGACCAGACGGACGACGACTCCTACGGCGCCCCGGGGCACGACTCGCCGGGCCACGACTCGATGTGGGTCGGCGAGAGCGAGGACGCCGTCGTCGAGCACACGGGCCTCGTCCACGACGGTCTGGTCGCGACGGGCATGGCCGTCGCTACCACCTACGGCCTGCCGCGTATGGGGCCGACCTTCGGCGCGATGCTCGTCTCGGGCAAGCGCGCCGCACAGGTCGCCATCGACGAACTCGGCGTCGACGCCTCGGACGTGGAGCTCACGTCGCGGGCGCCGGCTGACGACTAAGGGCCAGTGGTCGAGACGGTCTCCCTCTATCGCGCGCCGACGACCGTCGCGGACGCGGACGCCATCGCGGACTGGCTCCGCGGCCGGATCGACGCCAAGGTGCGGGTGCGCGACCGGCTGTTAGGGGGCCTGACCGACGGCGACGGCCTCGCCGAGCAACTGGCCGCCGCCCGCGTCACCGATCCGTACGACCGCGAGACGGGGAACACGATGCTCGGCATCGTCCGCTACGAGGAGCGAGCGCTCTCGGCCCCCGAGCGAGCCGGCGGCGTCGTCTACGACGGGCAAGCGGTCCAGCGGGCGCTGAACGCCCGGCTCCCCGAGCAGGCGCTGGATCACCTCCACGTCCCCCTGCTCGACCGGGTCGTCGGGACGTGGGGTGACCACGACGGCCGCTGGCACAAGCGGGTAGCCGTCCTCGGACAACCCGCCCTGCTCTCGGTCCCGGGGCTGTACGAAGCGCCGGCCAAGCCCGAAGCGTACTACGAGGCAAAGAGCAGACACGCCCTGATGACGGGCGACGCGCCGCCCCGGGAGGTGCTGGAGGCGGAAATCGACGGCGACTTCCTCGTCGCCGACGACCCGCGGACGACCGAGGCGTTGCGGGGCTACGTCCTCGCGGCGGTGGACTTCCTCGAAACCGGGACCGCGTTCTGTGACGACGAGCGGTGTCGGCTGTACGACGCCCACCGACAGCCCGGGGTGGTGCGCGCGCAGTTGCGCGACCCCGAGTTCTGTCCGGCACACGCCGAGCGCTACGGCTGACTCCCGGCGCTCAGGTAGGCGAACCCCGCGATCCGCGTTTCGTGGGTCGTGTCGGTACAGGCTTCCAGCACCGCCCGATGAGCCGCGGCGACCCGCCGGTCGAGGACCCGCGTCGGCGACCCGCCGTGGTGGGTCGCCGTTCCGGGCGGCGCCGACGCGCGGACGGCGAGACGGAAGAGCGGGTTGCACGCCCGCCCCGAGCGCCGGTGGCTCCGCGCGAGGTCGAGGAGGGCGATCCGTTCCGGATCGAGGTCGGCGAGCCAGCCTCGGACCGTCGCGGCCGGGTCGGGCAACATCCCCACCAGGAAGGTGGCGACGGCGGCGTCGGCGTCGTCGAGTGGGAGTCGCGTGGCGTCGCCCCGGCAGACGGTGACGTTCGCCCACTGCTCGGTCCGGTCGCGGGCGCGGGCGACGGCGCCGGGGGCGAAGTCGACGCCGAGGACCGATCCCTCGGGACCGACCCGGTCGCGGAGGTAGGGGAGGGTCGCACCCGTCCCACAGCCCACGTCGACGGCGGTGTCGCCGGGGTCGAGGTGGAGCGTGTCGACGAGGTCGGCCCGGAGGCGACGGACGCCGGGCGCGTGGCGCGCGAGGTAGTCGTAGCCGGGCGCCCACCGCGAGTAGAAGTCCCGGGCGGCGGCCGCGCGGTCGGGGTCCGGTGCCGTCATCCGACGAGGTCGCGGACGATCCGGGCGACCGTCGGCGCGTCCGGCCCGAGGACGTAGGTGATCGGCTCGATGCCGAAGCCACCGGTCTGATAGAGGACGAAGGGGGCGTCGGGATCGGCGTCGCGGACGGCGTCGACGACCGCCGGGCGAGCGGCGTCGCGTCCCGACGCGTCGCGGCCGACCTCGAACTCGACGGTGGGGTAGCCCGCGTCGCGGACGGCGTCGACGAGGGCGGGATCGTACCGGACGTTCACGGCGCCGCGAACGGACGAGCCGGCGGCACGGGCCGAGAGGAGGACGGACGCGACGTGTTCGCTGACGCCGAATTCGGGGTCCGAGGGCACCGTCGCCGTTCCCCGAACGTCGAAGATGCGGCCGGGGACGCCGGCAACGTCCTCCACGTCGGCGGCGTCGGGGAGGCACTCGACGAGGTTGGAGCCGACGTTGGGGACGAGCCCGGCGAATCCGGAGGTGTTCCGGAGGATGCGCAGGCCACGTCGGACGGAGGAGCGGACCTGTTCGGTCGTTCGCGCCCCGCTCTCGGGATCGTGGACGTCGAAGGAGGCGTCGTACTCGCGGAGTTCGGGCATGTGTTCCCGGTGGCGTTCGGCCAGCAGGTCGCCGTTCTCCAACTGGCGGATCAACACCTCGATCTCGATGAGCGCCTGCACGCGACTCATATCACCCGTCGACAGTCCGTCGCCGATGCGTTCGACGAGCGCCCGGACGCGTTCGTCCTCGCTGATGGCGTCGCTGGTCGCCACGTCGCCGTGGGCGTACTTCGAGACGGCGGACTGGGAGATGCCGAGGGCGTCGGCCACCTCCCGCTGGGTGAAGTCGCGCTCGCGGAGGTCGGCCGCGAGCATCGACCGGACGGTCGGCAGAAACTCCTCGACGACGATCTCCTCGATAAACTTCATGACTCGAATTCGGGGTCGTCGCCGATGCGGGAGGCCTGTGGGCCGTCCTGGTCCTGATACTTCGAGCCACGCTCGCTCCCGTAGGGCCGTTTCGCGGGCGAGGAGAGTTCGGTGAAGACGAGCTGGGAGACGCGCATGCCGGGCGTGAGCGCGACGGGGGCGGTGCCGAGATTGGAGAGTTCGAGCGTCACTTGGCCGCGATAGCCGGGGTCGACGAAGCCGGCGGTGGCGTGGACGACGACGGCGAGCCGGCCGAGCGAGGAGCGCCCCTCGACGTTGGCGACGAGGTCGGCGGGCATCTCGAC
>Ga0207851_100317_pt1 | contig 29080 bp, 26 predicted proteins | sample A23E3SouthBayCA_FD_187747 | JGI IMG/M metagenome (GOLD analysis project Ga0207851, IMG submission 187747) | Aerobic enrichment media microbial communities from Eden Landing Ponds, California, USA - A23 E3 (SPAdes) | ecosystem: Environmental > Aquatic > Marine > Unclassified | place: Emeryville... | reverse complement strand
CGGCGACGGGCGCCACCCGGTCGGCGACCACCGCCCCGAGGTCGCGGGCGTGGGCCAGCAGGTCCTGGTCCTGGATGTACTCGATGGCGCGGACGCCGCCGATCATGCCGGGGGCGTTGCCGCGGTAGGTGCCGACGTGGCCGCCGGGACCCCAGGTGTCGAACCGCTCGTGGTAGATCGTCGCCGAGAGCGGGAGGCCGCTGCCGCTGATCGACTTCGAGACGGGCATGATGTCCGGGGTCACATCGTAGAGGTCGCTGGCGAACCACTCGCCGGTGCGGCCGAACCCGGTCTGGATCTCGTCGACGATCAACGGGACGTCGTGGCGGTCGGCGAGGGTGCGCAATCCCGCGAGGAATCCGGGCGGCGGGTAGACGAGGCCGCCGGTGCCCTGGACGGGTTCGACCCAGATCCCGGCGGGGTTGGGCAACCCGCTGAAGGGGTCGGCCAACAGCTCCTCGACGTCGGCCAACGCCCGGGCACACGCCAGGTCCGCACAGCACTCGCCGTCGACCGGACACATCGCGGCGGCGTCGACGTCGAGGCCGGCCGCCGGGGACTGGACCGGGTGGGGGAACGGGACGAACTGGACGTCGGCCAACAGCGGCGCGTAGTCGTTTTTGAACGCGCGGGCGCCGGTCAGGGAGAGGGCGCCGGTGGTGGCGCCATGGTAGCTACCCCGGAACGCGATCATGCCGTCGCCGCCGGTGTGGTGTTTGGCGAGTTTGATCGATGCCTCGATGGCGTCACTGCCCGTGGGTCCGCCGAAGACGACGCGGTTCTGGTCCTGGAGGCCGGGTGGGACGATGTCGTTCAGTGCGTCGATCAAGGCGAGGCGGGCCTCGGTGGGGAAGTCGATGGTGTGGGCGACGGCGTCTAACTGGTCGTGGACGGCCTCGAGGACGTAGGGGTTGGAGTGGCCGACGTTGAGGACGCCGATCCCCGCGAACAGATCGATGAAGGTGTTGCCGTCGACGTCCCGGACGGTGGCGCCGCGTGCCTCGTCGATGGCGATGGGCACGGATTTGGGGTAGGCGACGGCGTTGGAGTCGATGGCGGCCTGCCGGTCGAGCAAGCGCTGGGATTCGGGACCGGGGATGGGGGTGTCGACGGTGGGTGCCGCAGAGAAGTGGAGTTCGTCGATCGGGGGTTGGGTGGCCATCGGCCCCCGGTTTGTGGGTTGTCACCAAAGCACTTGCGCCGCCGGTATCTGCAGTGACAGGTCCGCTATTCGGGCGCAGGGAATCGATGGGTCGGATACCAACCCACAATTTGAAGCGCGGTCATGAACGCTTTTCACTCGACCGTCCTCCAGTCGAGTCCGCCACACCCCGATCATGTCAGACTCCAAAGACCCCAGCCAGGACCACAGTCCCACAGTGACCCAGAACGTCAACGTCTCGATCAACCAGGCCGATACCAGCCCCTCCATTCTCCTCCGCGGGGTCTACTTCATCCTGGTCGGGTGGTGGGCCAGTGGCATCTGGCTCGGCATCGCCTGGTTTCTGAACGTCACCATCATCGGGATGCCCCTCGGGATCAAGATGATCAACAAGGTCCCGAAGATCGTGTCTCTCAAAGACCGAACGATCGAGACCGACATCACCACCGACGACACCGGCGACATCACCATCACGCACACGACCAGCGACCAGTACTCGCTGCTGCTTCGGGCGGTGTACTTCCTGTTGGTCGGGTGGTGGGCGAGTGCCCTCTGGATGGGGGTGGCCTGGCTGGCGTCGATCACCATCGTCGGCTTGCCGGTGGCGGTCTGGATGTACGACCGACTCCCGTTCGTCGTCTCCCTGTATCGATACTGACTCCAGTCTTGATGACGAAATCCACTGGATACGATCCAAATTCGATGGTCTCTGGCCACCGATTCGGTCAACCTTATTGTTGTGAAGAAATGACTGAACTCGGGAGGCAGGGCTGATTGATGGGATCGATCTCAGGAAACCGTGGGAAATGTTTAGTCAGCAATCTCACGTGCACGCATTGAGATTTTGGCATTCGATGACCTCCGTGAGATCGACCGTAGCGGGATTCGAACCAGACTCCTCAGGTTGGCGTTAACACAAAACGGATCGCACGGCGGCTCCGCCCGGTTTCATCTGGAGCCTCAGTCCACTCATACCGTTCACATTCATATTCTCCGACATATGATACAACCCCATCATTGTTGGTCTCCTCAAAGACATGGAGGTCGAGACCACGTTGGGCGTGGTCTCTGACTTTCGAGTTGCCATTATTGTCGGTGAATTCCATATCCCCAAATCGCCCTTCACCAAAGTAGATTAACCGACCGTCGTTTTTGAATTCATCTTCGTACCCGTGTTTTTCGCCTGAGGGACCTGTGAATATGAAGATGAAGTCTTCGGCAGCCGGGGCGGAGATGCCTTTTTGCCTGTTCCCTTTGAATTCATCATGGAGCTCCTTTCTCACATAACGTGCGCCCTTCTGAAAGTGGGGCGCACTCGGGACGGGTTCTGGCACATCCGACTTCACCCATCTCCGAGAAGTTAATTGTTGGAGTGTCGGAATACGGAGCTGACATCCCCTTTATTTATTTCGGTCCTCTGATAATAGGTCCCGGATCTGGACTGCATCAGTTGGAGACAGACGGTAAGCTTGCAGATGGTGCTCGGGGTGTCTTGCGAATCTGGACCCTGACGCAGAAGGACGGGCGCGAAGGGATTTGAACCCTCGACATCTTGGTCCGGAACCAAGCACTCTGTCCACTGAGCTACGCGCCCACACAGTCGCCTACCCCCGTCCCGGCTTTAACGCTTCTGAACCCACACCACTAACCCCTACGAACCCACACCTCCGGCGTGCCGACCATCCACGGCCACACCGTCCACGGTGTCGACGTCGACCCCCAGACCCGGTGTACCCACTACGACGGCGACACCGACGTCGTCGCCATCCGATTCCCCTGCTGTGACACCTACTACCCCTGCCACGAGTGCCACGACGCCGTCACCGACCACCAACCCACGGTCTGGCCGGCCGACGCCACCGATACCCCGGCCGTCCTCTGTGGCCGGTGTGGCACCGAACTCACCATCCAGGCCTACCTCGAGTGTGAGGACACCTGTCCCGCGTGTGCCACCGCGTTCAACCCTGGCTGTCGCAATCACTACCACCACTACTTCGCCACCGACCGAAGCTAGGCGCCGTCTTCGATGACGGTGCGTTTCCAGGTGCCACGACTGAACCACGCCGCCGACGTCACCGCCCCCAACACGTTACCCATCGCCATCCCCCACCAGATCCCACTCGGCCCCCACCCAAACGTCTGGATGACCACGTCGACGTAGGGCACGACCAGGGTGGTGTCCAACGCCAGCATGAAGACCAGGGGCACCCGCACCAACCACAATGTGATCACCGAGAACCCCAGGGCCGTCTTGGTGTTGCCCGCACCGCGGAACGCCCCCAACAGGACCTGGGTGATGCCGAGGAACACGAACTCCACCGACCGGATCTGGAGGTACTCCGTCCCCAACCGGATGGTCTCGATGGCCTGTTCGGTGCCGGTGCCGATGAACACGCTCACCAACGGGCCCGGCACCAGGAAGGCGATCACGGCAAGCACCGCGAGGACGCCGACGGCGACCTTGACCGCGAGCCAGGTCGCGGCCTCGGCCCGGTCCGGTTTGTTGGCGCCGAGGTTCTGCCCGACCATCGTGTTCGTCGCCCGCCCCAACCCCAACGCCGGCAGGAAGATCAACGACACCAGTCGGTTGCCCAATCCGTAGGCGGCGACCACCGCCGGCGCGAAGGTGGCGACCATCCCGGTCAACGTGATCATCGCCACCGAACTCATCGACTGCTCGGCGGCACTGGGGAGGCCGACGCGGACGATCTTCGAGAGCAACCCGAGTTCGGGGACGAAATCCCGGACCGAGACGTTGGGGCCGGCGGCGGTGTAGAACAAGACGTACAACCCGATGAGGGTCGCGACGCCCCGACTGAAGATCGTCGCCACCGCCGCGCCGACGATGCCCCACTCCGGGAACGGGCCCACCCCAAAGATGAGCAACGGGTCTAAGACGACGTTGATGGCGACGCTGATCGCCATCACCCGCATCGGGGTGCGGGTGTTGCCATACCCCCGCATCAGCGCCGAGAAGACGAAGAATCCGAACAAAAACGGCATCCCGAGGAAGAACACGCGCATGTAGTCCCCGGCCAGGGGGATGACGACCGCCAGCGTCTCGCCCTCCGCGGGGAGGACCCCCAACAGGGTGCCGGTGAGGAAGTAGCCGCTGATGCCGAGGACGACGGCGATCCCGGTGACGAACGACAGGGTCTGGCCGGCGACCTTCCCTGCCGACCCCTCGCTTTTCGCGCCGGTGTACTGGGCGACCAAAATCGACCCGGCGGTGGTGAACCCGCCACCCACCGAGATGAGGAAGAAGATCAGCGGGAACGCCAGACTCAACGCGGCGAAGGCGTCGGTGTCGTACCGCCCGAGCCAGATGGTGTCCGCGAGGTTGTACGCGACCTGGAGGAGCTGGAAGACGACCATCGGCCAGGCTAACGCCAGCATCGGGCGCGCCAGGTCACCCTCCGTGATGGAACTCTCGACCTCGGGCACTACGAACCGAAAACTGTGGGCGTGGCTTTCAACGTAGCGATTCGAGCCACCGACCAGGCCGCCGTTCGGGGAGTCCACGGTCTCCGCGGGGCGCGCGGTCGCCTCAGCCGAACGCGTGGTTTATGCCACTCGCCGGCCCCGTGGTCGTATGTTCGTGGCCGCCAACCGCTTCCGGATCAACGAGGGGTACGGCGAGGCGTTCGTCGACCTCTTCGAGGACTCGATGACGACCGTCGACGAGCAACCGGGGTTCGTCCGGTTCGACCTGCTTGCTCCCGCCGACGACGGCGACACCTACATCGCCCAGACCTACTGGGAGTCCCGCGAGGCCTTCGAGGCGTGGACGAACAGCGACGCCTTCGAGAGCGCCCACGACCGCGACCCGCCCAGCGAGATGTTCGACGGCCACCCCAGCCTCGAATTGTACGAGGCGGCGTTCAGCCGGGAGTGAATCGGGCTATGGCAACGCCGATTCGATCAGGTCCCGGGTCCGCTGCTGTTCGAATGGGGAGACGACGGTCCCGTCGACCACCAGTTGGGGGGTGCCGGTGACGCCGGCGTTCTGGGCGGCCGCGTCGGTGGCGTCCAGGGCCGCGGCGAAGGCCTCGGTCTGGACCGCGTCCCCCACTGTCGACGGGGTCGAGACACCGGCCGCATCCGCGAATTCGACGAGGCGGTCCGCGGTCGCCCACCGTTCGTTCGGCTGCGGCTGGCTGGCCATGACGCGCTCGTGGTAGGCCCAGTAGGACGCGGGGTCGCCGTTCCAGACCGCCAACCCCGCGTGGCCCGCGGCCGGGGCGTCCGGCCCGAGGAACGGGTCGCCCTCGTAGTAGGCGAGGTCCCGGAACTGCAACCGCAGGTCCCCCGGCTCGACGTAGTCCGTGATCAACTCCCCGAGGAACCCGGTGCTAAACGTCGCACAGTGGGGACACTTCCAGCTGCCGTAGTACGTGACCTCGAGGGCGGCGTCGGCGGTGCCGGCGACCGGGTACCGAAAGTCGTCGGGGGTCTCCGGGAGGGGTGCCGACACCACCGCGTCCGAGGCCGTTGTGTCGGAGGTATCATCGAGGCTGGTGTAGAGGCCGTAGCCGACGCCGGCGGCCAGGGTCACGCCGGCGCCGGTCAGCAGGGCGCGCCGCCCGATCTCGGCGCGGTCCGTGGACTCGTGCATGACTGGAACGACGGGCTCGGAAGGGGTAAGTGACTCGTCAGGGTGACTCGCTGGTCTCGAGGGAGAACTCCGCGGTGGGGTAAGCGACACAGGTCAGCATGTACCCCTGCTCGATCTCCTCCTCGGAGAGCACCTCGTTGTTGCTCATCTGCATCACCTCGCCGGCGTCGGACCCGTCCGCGACCCGGCCCGCACACGAGAGACACTGCCCCTCCCGACACGCGTAGGGGAGGTCCCACCCCTCGTCCTCGCCGGCCTCCAGCAGGGATTCGTTGTTGGCGACGTCGAGGGTCTCGCCCTCCTTGACGTACTCGACGTCGAAGGCCTCGATCTCGTCCTCGGGAATCGCGGATGGGTCGAACCCCGTCTCCTCTTGGGCGTCCTCGCCCTCGCCGAGTTCCCCCTCGGCCTCGCCCCCGGGCGCGGGGATGGCGCCGCCCCCGCCACCCGGGGCGCGGTTCATCGGCTCCGGGAACGCGGTCTCGGGTACGGTCTCGGCCCGGCGTTCCAGGACCTGCTGGGCGATGTCCTCGGGCGCCGACCGCGGGGCGCCGCCGACGACGTGGGTGCCCACGAGGACGGCGATGATGAGCACGCCGAGTCCAAGCCCCAGTGGGTCGACCATACCCGACGAGTGGGCGAGGGTGTGTATCAGCGTTTCCCTTTCCCCGTGTGCAATCACAACCGCTTTCCGGGTCGTGGCCCCGGTCCGTCCATGGGCGAGGACCGCCGCGTCGCGGCCGCCTACGACGTCATCGCCGACGAGTACGCCACCGAGACCGAGGCCAGCGCGTACAACGCCCACCTGGCCGTCCCCGGGACCACCGCCCTGGTCCCCACCACCCGGGATGGCCACGTCCTCGACGCCGGGTGTGGCACCGGTCAGTACACGGCCTGGCTCGCCGACCAGGGGTTCGCGGTCACGGGGGTCGACGCCAGCGCCGAGATGCTGGCCCACGCACGCGACCGGGTGCCCGACGCGGTCGAGGTCCTCCAGGCCGACCTCGCCACCGACCTCCCCTTCGACGAGGAGGTCTTCGACGGCGTGGTCTCCGCGCTCGTCATGGACTATCTCCGGGACTGGACTGCGGTCTTCGAGGAGTTCGCCCGCGTCCTCGGTCCCGGGGGCTTCCTCGTGGTCTGTGTCACCCATCCCGTCGACGAGTTCCCGTTGGCCGAGGACGAATCCTACTTCGACGTCGAGGCCCGAACCAAGGACTGGACCGTCGAGATCCCGTACTATCGCCGCCCGCTCACCGCCGTCCTCAACCCTCTCATCGCGGCGGGGTTTCGCCTGGACGAGGTGGCCGAACCCGAACCTACCGACCGGTTCCGGGAGCTGCGGCCCGACCGCTACGAGACGGAGTCCCGACACCCGGTGTTTCTGGCGTTGCGGGCGACCCTGCCGCGGGCCTGAGTTCAGTCGACGCGGGGGAGCGTGACGGTGATGGTGGTGCCCTCGGACCCGGTGGCCGTGACGTCGATGTCGCCGTCGTACCGGTCGACGAGTCGGGCGACGATCGTCAACCCCAACCCGTGGTCGCTGTCCCGGTCCGGCACCGGGTCGAACAGGTCATCGCGCATCCCCTCGGGGATACCGGGGCCGTTGTCCGCGACCGCGACCGCGACCACATCGGCATCGACGGTGACGGTCACGCTGACCCGCGGCGGGTCGCTGTCGTTGTGCTCGACGGCGTTGGCCACCAGGTTCGAGAACAGTCGGTGCAGCATGTCGTCGCCCGGGACCCGCACCCCGTCGGGGACGTCGAGGTCGATGACGGCGTCCGCGTACCGGTCGGTGATCGACGCCCGCGTCTCCTCGAGGACGCCGCGGAGGGCGACCGGTGTCAGCTCCTCGCCGTCCTCGGCCGCGGACAGCAACACGCGGACGTCGGTGATGACGCTGGTGAGTTCCTCGGTCTGGCGCTGGATCGTCTCGACGCGCTCGAGGACATCGGGGTCGGTGATTTCGCCCTCGATGAGGTCGGCGTACCCGCCGACGACGTTGGCGGTGTTCAACACCTCGTGGCGCAACACCGCATTCAGGTACTCCAGGAGTTCCTGTTGGCGGCGGGCCTCCTCGGCCCGCACCGCCGCTCGTTCGGCCGCGATCTCCCGGTCGATGCTGCGTGCGTTCAACACCCCCATGACGAACCCGCCGCCGGCACCGACAGCGGTCCCCCAGCGCAGCATCGTCAGCTGGGAGCGGGCCGCCCCCGGGAACCACGTGGCCCCGACCACGACGAAAAACGACCCCAGGAACACCAGTCCGCCGATCGACCACACCGCGATCAGGCGGTACCGGTCGGGAGACACCCCACTCTCGGGCAGCCAGTACCCGCCACCTGCCAGGACGAGGGCGAACGGGAGACTGGTCAGGACACTCCCGACGAACGGCAGGGAGGCCATGTGCTGGCGTCGCGTCCACAGCACGGCCTCCCCCAGGATGATCCCCACCAACAGACAGCCCAGCACCAGCAACGTCACCGGGATCGTCCCGGGCGGGGCGCGGGGGCGCCAACGACCCATGCCCACACATTGGCACAGCCACCTAAAGGTATAGGGGCTGAAACGACGCGCGTCGGTCAGTCCTCGGTGAGGTCGACGACGTTCTCTCGCCCGAGCCGCAGACGTTCGATCGCGTCCGCCTCCTCGAGGCTCGACAGGACCCGCGAGGTCTTTGAGGCCGACCAGTCGAGGGCGTCGGCGATGTCGGCCTGTTTCATCCGGCCGCCGCGCTCGGCCAACAGGGCGGTGACCCGCTCCTCGTCGGTCATCACGCCGCCGGTCGCGTCGCCCGTCGGCGACCGGGTCCGGTACCAGTACGCGACACCCGCGCCGGCACCGACCAACAGGAGGGCGGCCGCGACCATCGGCCAGGGCATCGACCCGGCGTCGCCACCGGAGGTCGCGCCCGCGTCGGCGTACGTGACCGCGGGCCGCGTGTCACCGAAGTCCCGGGGCCCCAGCCACCGCACCGTCGCCCCGTCCCGCTCGTCCGGGGTCGGGGTCACCGCCGTCACCGTGCCCGGCCCGGTGATCGCGAGGATGTCGTTCTCGGCGAGGTAGTACCCACCTCGGAACACGTCCCCGACCCGAAGCTCCTCGTCGGTCACGGGGGCGAACTGCGTCCAGGTGAACTCGTAGATGACCACGCCCCACTGCCGGGGCACGTCCTGGATCGTGGTGCGGGCCGAGAAGTTCAGCGCCGTCATCGCCCGGCCGGTGGCGTTCTCGGCGTTCGCGACCGTCGACCGAATCCGTCGTTCGAACGGGTCGAGGTACGCGGCGGTGTCGTTCCGGAACGCGGCCTGGAACGCCCGGTAGTCCTCGACGTCGGCCTCGGTCTCAAGGGCGGTGCGGACGACGATCTCCCAGGTGGCGTTGCCGTCGGGGTGGACGGTGATCCGGGTCACCGTGTTGTCGGTCGTCGGCTCCTCGACGGCGACCGCTCCCGTCGCCAGGACGCCGAGTGCAACGAGGAGGGCGACCACCCACCAGCCCCTGCGGACCATCTACCCGTCGGTCCGGGCCAGACACCAAAAAGGGTCCCGACGCTGGCGCTTAACCCGGTGCAAATCGGTGCAACTCGCGCCCACGCGGCACAACCCCGCGCAACCACGCCCCCGGTTTATGGGGGCGCGGCGCCAGCGAGTGAGCAATGACGCGGCTCCAACCAGGCCTGGCGGTGCTGCTCACGGCGATGCTCGTCGTCCCGACTGTGGCGGCCGGGGCCAGCCTCGCCGGGGCCACCGCAGCGGACGTCGCCCGGCAGAACGGCGCGGTCAATCCCCAGGTCGGCCAGCAGCTCTCGACGATCGTCTCGACGGCCAGTGACGACGTCCAGTCCGACTACGAGGACACGGCCTTCGGCGAGGCCTTCGAGGACGCCAACGAGAGCGAACGGGCCGCGATGATCGCCGAGCGCGCCGCCGAACTCGAGGCCCGGGTCCAGGCGATCCGTGCCGACTTCGAGAACGCGACCGCCGCCTACGAGGCGGGGACGTTGAACGAATCCCAGTACGCCCAACGGCTGGCCGTGTTGAACGCCCGCGCCGAGAACGTCATCGAGAGTTACGCCTACCTCGAGGAGAAAGCCGAGACGGTGTCCGGGTTCGACCTCGAGGTCGCCGGGTTCAACCAGTCGGCGGTCAACGAGAGTGTCGATGCCCTCGGGAACGTCACCGGCGCCGGCCCGTCGGCGTTGTTGGACCTGTTCACGGGGATCTCGGACGGGACCCTCGACATCGACACGTCCGACGGGTTGTCCGTCGAGGTCGAACGTGAGGACGGCGACCGGTCCGTGGAGATCGAACGGGACCGCGACGACGACCACAACCTCACGATCAACCAGTCGGCCGCCCTCGAGACGGCCCGGCAGGCCCTGGCGGACGCCCCGGTCAACGGCTCCTGGACGCTGACCGGGACGTCGGTCCACGCCGATAGCGGGTACTACGAGTTCGAGTTCCGGCACAACGCCACGAACGAATCCGGCGAGGCCGAGGTCAAGGTCGATGGCTCCACCGGCACCGTCTTCGAGCTCGAACTGGAGATCGAAGCCGACGACGACCACGACGAAGACGACGCCGATGATGACGACCACGACGACGAGGCCGACGACGACCACGACGAGGAGCTCACGCTCCTGGTCGCGAACGGCACCGCAGCGCCCGGCGCCACCATCACCGTCCAGGTCCTGGCCGACGGCGACCCCGTCGAGAACGCGACCGTCACCGTCGATGATGCCATCGCGGGCACCACGGATGCCAACGGCACCGTCGCCATCACGCTGCCCGCCGAGAGCGTCGAGGTCACCGCCGAGATCGGTGATCGCCGGGCCGAACTCGAGTTCGAGTTCGAGGCCGACGAGGACGACGTGTACCGCCACCTCAACGTCTCGGGCACCGTGGACAACGAGTCGGTGACGATCACGGTCAGCTACAACGGCACCCCCGTCGAGGACGCGGTCGTCAGCGTCGAGGACCGGGTGGTCGGCACGACCGACGCCACCGGGACGGTGACGTTCACCGCCAACTCCACCGACGACGACCTCGAGGTCGGGGTCGAGAAAGGGGAGTTCGAGGCCGAACTGACCCTCACCGAGGTCGACGGAGAGCTCCGGTTGACCGACGACCCGGAGGAGCGCGACGACGAGGCCGATGAGGAGGATGAGACCGACGACGAGGAGACCGACGACGACACAGACGACGAGGAAACGGACGACGACGAGCACGAGGCCGAGGACGACAGCGACGACGAAGAGACCGACGACGACTGACCGACGGGCGCTGCTTACTCGTCCCGCCGTTCGACGGGGTGGTCGCCGAACCCGCCGCGCAACCGGTTGGCGAGCCGGTGACTGAACCGGTCCTCGCTCCGGCTGGCGAACCGCTCGGCGAGGGCGGTGTACACCAGCGGCATCGGCACCTCGCGGTCCAGCGCCTCCTGGACGGTCCAGGTCCCGGTCTGCCCGCCGCCGACGTGGGCGGCGACGTCGCCCAATCCAGCCCCCTCCTCGCGGAAGGCGGCTTCACAGAGTTCCAGCAGCCACGACCGGATGACGGCGCCGTGGTTCCAGACGTGGGCCACCGCCTCCAGGTCGAGGTCGTACCGGCCGTCGGCCAGGAGTTCGAACCCCTCGCCATAGGCCGCCATCAACGCGTACTCGACGCCGTTGTGCACCATCTTCGTGTAGTGGCCGGCACCGCTGGGGCCGAGGTGGGCGTGGCCCTCGGGGCCGGTGGCGACCGCATCGAAGATCGGCGTCATCGCGTCGTAGGCCTCCCGAGGCCCACCGACCATCAGTGAGAATCCCCGATCGGCCGCGGCGGGACCGCCACTGGTGCCACAGTCCAGGTACGCGGCGGTCGTGGCCGCAGCCCGCCGCGTGGAGTCCCGATAGTGGCTGTTGCCGCCGTCGACGACGACGTCATCATCGTCGAGGTGGGGTTCGAGGGCGGCGAGCGTGTCGTCGACGGGGTCGCCGGCGGGGACCATCACCCAGACGTGTCGTGGGGTGTCCAGGGCCGCACACAACTCCGCGATCGACTCCGTGGGGGTGGCGCCGGCGTCGGCGGCGGTGGCGACGGCCTCTGGGTCGACGTCGTAGGCGACGACGTCGTGGCCCCCAGCGATGGTGCGGTCGACGACGATCTGTCCCATCCGCCCGAGGCCGACGACGCCCAGTTCCATGGGCGTGGCGTCGCCGACGAGGGTGGTAGGCGTTGCGGTGGGGTCGACGTTCGCTGGCGCGAATCGGAGACGGTGGGCCGGACCGAAAAATTCGGGGTGGATGTGGTCGGCGGGGCGGTTCAGGCCGTGAACATGCCGGCGCCGTCGTTGTGCCGGCTCTGTTCGGTGTAGAAGCCCAGGTCGAAGCTGACGCTGTCGGTCTGGATCTCGTTGGCGTGGTCGACGGGGAGCCACCACGCGAGGCCGATGTAGTTGTTCGTCGAGTTGACGAACTCCTCGCGTTCGGGGGCGGTGCCGTCGCCGAGGCCGTAGTTGTCGTCGACACAGCCGTCGCCGTCGAGGTCGTCACCGGTGACTTCGGCGTAGGGCGTCGCCCGGATGCCGTCCAGCGGGATGCCGGTGTCGGTGCTGGTCAGGTCGAGGAGGTCACGCAGCGACCCCTCGAAGAAGCACTCCTCGCCGGCGACGATCTGCCCGATCTGGGCGAAGATCGCCTCGACTTCGTCGACGTCGGCCGCGAGGTAGGCGTGGCTGTCCTTCGGGATGCTGGCGAGGTCCTCCATCAGCAACGCGAGGGAGCTGCCGGCGGTGACCCCGTAGGCGATCGTGTAGATCTCGATGCCGTCGCCCTTGGCGGCGGTGGCTTCGTCGCGGGGGTCGACGCTGGCGTCGCCGTCGTCGTCGACGTTCGGGCTGCCGTCTGACAGCACCACCATGATGTTATCGGTGGTGGGGTCCCCGGTCACCCCGGGGTCGACCTCCGCGCTGTAGTCCCCACCGGGGGTGAGGATGTCCCGGGCGGCGTTGATGCCGCCCTCGATGTTGGTCGTGTTCGTGGCCGACAACCCGTCGATCGCGGATTTGAGGCTGGCCTTGTCCGTGGAGAGCTCGTGGGCGAGGTACTCCTGGGTGGAGAACCCGACCACGGCCACCCGGACGTTCGAGCCGACCGCGTCGACGAGGGTCTTCGCGCCGGCCTTGGCGTTGGCGAGTTTGGCGCCATTCATCGATCCGGAGGTGTCCAGGACGATGACGATGTCGGCCTCGCCGCCAGCGGCGCCGCTGGGCTCGTAGATGTTGTCGCCGTCCTCGTCGTACCACAGCATCGTCTGGATCTCGTCGAGGATCTCGACGTCGTTGCCGGTGTCGTTGACCGTGTTCGGGCCCCCGACCTCGTCGGGGTCCTCGGCTTCGGGTTCGGTGTGCCCGTTCTCGCGGGCCTCGACCAGGTCGCCTTGCAACCAGATGTAGCCGGGGTTGTCACACAGGTGGAAGCTCAGGGTCAGTTCCCCGAAGTCACCGGGTTTGACGTCGTGGAGGTTGACCAGCGGGGCGACCTCGGGGTCGGCGCCCTCCCCCCAGTCTCCGAAGTTGAGGATGGTGTCCTCGTTGGCGCTGCGCTTGCCGGCGCCGCGGCCCTCGTCGGGGTTGAGGTTGGCGTCGAGTTGCGCGAAGTCCTCACACGCGACGAAGTTCTCGAGGAGGTCCGGGTCCTGGATCCCGTCGTCGTCGACGTCCGGGTAGGCCTCGATGGCGGTGGCGTCCATGAACGCCTCGATGTCGTCGCCGTGGACGTAGAGCATCGGGGCCTCCGGATCGGGGAACCCGACGTACATCGCGGCGTCCTCATCGCTCAAGTCGTCGATCGAGTACCGGAGGTCCAGCTCATCGACCTGGTCGTAGTAGTAGTGTTCCTCCCAGTCGACGACGAGGTCCAGGGACCCCGCCGCGAGGACGTTGCCCTCGAACTGTTCGGTGTCCGAGAACAGCGCCGTCGTCCCGAGGCCCGCGCCCGCGGAGGCGAGCCCGACGGCTCCGATGCCGCCGAGAACCCGGCGCCGGGAGAGGTTGTACACCCGTCGTTTCTCGTGGATGTCGTCGGTCATAGGTTTGTGTCCCCCCTTGACCGGTCGGTCCCGGGGAGAGTACCACAATCCAGGATGGCGACCAGCATATCTATGGGTCGGCTACCGGTGCGCTAAGCTCCCCATTAGAGGGGCGGTCGAGGGGCCTAAGCCCCGATTAGCGGTGGGACGCCTCCTGGGCAGGGTCGTCCTACCACCGGTTCCAGCACCGGGCGACGGTGGCCACCATGCCCGGTATCGTCTCCATACTTACAGGCATCGCTGTCCTGTATGTTGGGCGAAGGTCGGGCCAGGGATGCCACGCACAGCACCGCCGCGGAGGATCTGGATGTGATCGGGAACCGGACGGTCCCCGAGTCCACGGTGCATTTCGTGCTGAGCAACCGGCGGCGCCGCGAGACGTTGAAGTACCTCGCCGCCGCCCCCGGCACCACGACCGTCCGGGAGCTGTCCGAACACATCGCCGCCACCGAGACCGGGACCCACCCACCGCCGCGACGCGCACGGGAGACCGTCTACGTCAGCCTCATCCAGACCCACCTTCCCGCCCTCGAGGAGGTCGGCGTCATCGACTACGACGAGACCCACAAGCAGGTCCGCCCGCGACCGGCCGCCCGCGGCGTGCGGGTGTACATGGAGGTCGTCACCGGGGTCGGCATCACCTGGGACGAGTACTACCGGTACCTCGGCGTCCTGGCGCTGCTGGTGGTGCTGGCCGTCCAGCTCGAGGCCCCCGTCCTCACCCGCCTGGACACCCTCGCGTGGGTGACCGTCTTCCTCGCGGTGTTCGCGGCCTCGATCGCCTACCAGTTCCGTCACGCCGCCCACGCGGCGGGGACGTGGCTGTGGGCCCACACCCCGTTCAGACGGTGGTGATGCGGTCCCGGACCCGGGCCTCGTCGATCTCCTTGTCGTGTTTCTCGGCGGCGTGCATGCGGACGTGCTCGACGATCTCGTCGGCGTCGAGGGTCCGGATGAGGAACGTACACTCGGGGGCGCCACACTCGAACTCCTTGGCCATACCCCGAGGAGGACCGCCACGCGGGTAACAGTGCTCCCGAACAGGTTCGGCCGACGACGGGAGGAAAGGATTATCAGGCCACGGGGTAATCCCCCAGGTATGCGCGCCCCGTCGGTAGTACGTGGGTAGCCGACCTTCTCGAGCGGTGCATCGACCCCGTGATCGGTGGCGACGAACCCCAGAGACATGAGCGAGACGACCGAGACCAGACAGTACGACCCCGCGGCGATCGAGGCGAAGTGGCGTGAGACCTGGGCGGAGATGGACCTCTACACCTACGAGGACACCGGCGCCCCCGACTACGTGATCGACACCCCACCACCCTACCCGACAGGGAACCTCCACATCGGGAACGCGTTGGGGTGGTGTTACATGGACTTCGCCGCCCGGTACCACCGGCTCAAGGGCCACGACGTCGACTTCCCCCAGGGCTGGGACTGTCACGGGTTGCCGACCGAGGTGAAAGTCGAGGAGATCCACGACATCCACCGCACCGACGTCAGCCGCGAGGAGTTCCGGGACCTGTGCATCGAGCACACCGAAACCCAGATCGCGGACATGCGGGCGACCATGGAGGAGCTGGGGTTCAGCCAGAACTGGGACCACGAGTACCGGACCATGGACCCAGAGTACTGGGGGAAGACCCAGCGCTCCTTTGCGATCATGGCCGAGGACGGGTACGTCTACCGCGACGAACACCCCGTGAACTGGTGTCCGCGGTGTGGCACCGCCATCGCCGACGCCGAGGTCGAACCCATCGACCAGGAGGGCACCCTCCATTACATCAAGTTCCCCCACGAAGCCGATGGGGAGGGCTTGGAGATCGCGACGACGCGCCCGGAGCTGTTGCCGGCGTGTGTCGCGGTGGCCGTCGACCCCGACGACGACCGGTACGACGACGTCGTCGGTGAATCCTACTCGGTGCCGCTGTTCGGCCAGACGGTCGAGGTCATCGCCGACGACGCCGTCGACGAGGAGTTCGGGACCGGCGCCGTGATGATCTGTACGTTCGGGGACAAACAGGACGTCGACTGGTGGGCCGAATACGACCTCGACCTGCGGGCGGCCATCACCGAGGACGGCCGCCTCGACGACATCGCCGGGGACTACGCCGGGCTCCCCGTCGAGGAGGCCAAGACCGCGATCGCCGAGGACCTCGAGGCCGCCGGCTACCTCGAGAGCACCGACCCCGTCGACCAGTCCGTCGGCGCGTGCTGGCGGTGTGACACCCCGATCGAGATCCTCAGCAAAGAACAGTGGTTCATCGAGGTCGACCAGGACCGCATCCTCGAACAGGCCCGGGACGTCGAGTGGATCCCCGAGCACATGTACACGCGGCTGGAGGAGTGGACGCGGGGCATGGAGTGGGACTGGGTGATCAGCCGCCAACGCGTCTTCGCCACCCCGATCCCCGCGTGGTACTGTGACAGCTGTGGGTACACCCACGTCGCCGCTCCCGACGAGACCCCGATCGACCCCACCGAGGCGTCCCCGGCCGTCGACGCGTGTCCGGAGTGTGGGGGCACCGACTGGCGGGGCGAGACCGACGTCATGGACACGTGGATGGACTCCTCGATCACGCCACTGGAGGTCGCGGGCTGGCCGGAATCCATCGACCTCGAGGCCTTCGAACCCGTGCAGTTGCGGCCGCAGGGCCACGACATCATCCGCACCTGGGCGTTCTACACGTTGTTGCGGGTGGACGCCCTGACCGGGGAGCGGCCCTGGGAGACGGCCTTGATCAACGGGATGGTGTTCGGCGAGGACGGGCACAAGATGAGCAAGTCCCGGGGCAACACCGTCAGCCCCGACGAGGCCATCGCGGAGTACTCCGCGGACGCGTTCCGCATGGCGCTGGCCGCCGGCGGCCAACCCGGCAGCGACATCCAGTTCCAGGAGAAGGAGCTGACCGCCGCCCAACGGTTCGTCACGAAGCTCTGGAACGTCTACCAGTTCACCGACGACCACACCGACGACCGCACCCCCGAGGTGGCGGCGCCCGCCTACCGGGACGCCGACGCCTGGATCCTCGACGGGTTCGCCGACCTGCTCGAGACCTACGTCGCGGCGATGGCCGAGTACCGGTACGACGCCGCCCTCCGTGCGGTGCGGGAGTTCGTGTGGTCGGACCTGGCCGACGACTACCTCGAACTCGTCAAGGGGCGACTGTACAGCGGCCGGCCGGGCGAACGGGACGCCGCCCGCCACGCCCTCTACACCGTCGTGACCGGGGTGACGCGGTTGCTCGCGCCCTTCGCGCCGTTCGTCACCGAGGAGATCTGGGCCCAGCTCCCCGCGACCACGGACAGCGTCCACACCAGCGACTGGCCGACCGTCCCCGATGTCGACGCGGACGCCGCCGCCCGCGGCGCGATCGTCGCCAGCGTCGCCCGGGAGATCCGGGCCTGGAAGTCCGACCAGGGCATGGCGTTGAACGCCCCACTGGATCGGGTCGAGGTGTACTTCGACGAGCACCGACCCGTCGACACCTACGACCTCAGCGAGACCGTCGACGCCCCCATCCGCCTCGAGACCGGGACCCCCGACGTCGAACTCCACCCGGTGGGCATCGACCCCGACCACGCCGCGATCGGTCCCGCGTTCCGGGACCGGGCCAGCGACGTCGTCGCCGCCCTCGAGGCCACGGACCCCGCCGAGATCCAGGCCCAGCTGAACACCGGTGACGGCACCGTCACCCTCGAGATCGACGGGGAGACCGTCGAGGTGACCCCCGAGATGGTGTCGGTGCACGAGGAGCTCCGCGCCGAGAGCGGTGAGGAGGTCGCCGTCATCGACGTCGACGACGTCACCGTGCTCGTCGTCCCCTGACCGCCGCCGTTTTCTTCGCGGTCCCCGACCCCGGGGTATGGACCCACGCGTCACCGACCACGCCCGAACGCTGTTGGACTGGAGTGCCCGCGTCGAACCCGGGGACGACGTCGTCCTCGCCGTCGGACCGGACGCCCACGAATTGGCGGTCGCGGTCGCCGAGGGCCTCGGGGACCGCGGCGCCAACCTGCTGACCACGTACACCAGCGGCGAGGTGACCCGGGCGTACCTCCGGGCCCACGACGCCGACTTCGCACCCGATCCGGCCCACGAGCTCGCGTTGTACGAGGCCGCCGACGTCTACCTCCGGCTGGGGGGCGGCCGCAACACCGCCGCCACCGCCGACGTCCCCGGCGACCGCCGCCAGGCCCATCGCCGCGCCCACGAGGGCGTCCGTGAGGCCCGCCTGGACACGCGGTGGGTGTCGACCCAGCACCCGACGCGGTCCCTGGCCCAGCAGGCCGGCATGAGCTTCGAGGCCTACCAGGACTTCGTCTACGACGCCGTCCTCCGGGACTGGGCGGCCCTCGCCGAGGAGATGGCCGAGCTGAAGACCATCCTCGATGCGGGCGAGTCGGTGCGTCTCGTCCGGGCGGACACCGACCTGACGATGTCGATCGCCGATCGGACCGCCGTGAACTCGTGTGCCAGCGTCGCCTACGACTCCCACAACCTGCCCAGCGGTGAGGTGTTCACCGCCCCGACCGACCCGGAGGGCGAGATCGTCTTCGACGTCCCGATGACCATCGACGGGCAACGGGTCCGGGACGTCACCCTGACCTTCGAGGACGGCGCGGTCGCCGACTGGTCGGCCGCCACCGGCGAGGCCGCGTTGGCCGACGTGTTCGGGACCGACGACGGAGCGCGGCGGTTGGGTGAACTCGGGATCGGGATGAACCGCGGCATCGACCGGTTCACGGACAACATCCTCTTCGACGAGAAGATGGGCGACACCGTCCACCTCGCGGTCGGGCGCGCCTATGAGGCCTGTCTCCCGCCCGGGGAGACGGGCAACCAGTCGGCGGTCCACGTCGACATGATCACCGACATGAGCGAGGACGCCCGGATCGAAATCGACGACGAGGTCGTCTACCGCGACGGGGCCTTCCGCTGGGAAGACGGGTTCGGCACCTAGACCTCGAGGCGGTCGGCCGCCCGCACGTAGGCCGGGGACAGCCACTCGACGCCCCCGAGGATCGACACGAGGGTGTCGACGTCCCCACCGAGGGTGGCCCCCGCCCAGCTGAACACGCCCTTCGCGACGTAGATCTGCCACTCGCCGGCGTCGGGGTCGTACCCGCGGTACAGGTCCGCCCCGGCCGTGGCCGCGTCGGTGGTGGGCCACCGGAGGACCTCCGTGTAGTAGCGTTCGCCCGCCGCGGCGGTATACTGGACGAACGCACCGGCCTCGGCCCGGATGTCGCTGGTGTCGAGGGTCGCGCGTTCGTCGGCGGTCATCCCCGCCGGTGTCGGCGGCAACAACGCGGCCAGCGGCGTATCCGTGGCGGGGGCGGCCGTCCCGGTCTCCGGGGCGCCAAGACACCCCGCGAGGGCCACGGCCCCGCCCACGGTCTGGAGATACCGACGACGACGCATCCATCGAAACCAGGGGAGTGACCGCCTTGAGCCTTCCCGTGAGGCGAAACACACTTCGCACTCTACCCGTTGACCTGGTGGCATGGGGAGTGATGCCGGTGTCGTCGAACAGGAGATCAGCGCCGACGCCGCCTTCGAGGTGCTGGGTCACGCGACGCGGTTGGCGATCGTCGAGGCCTTGGGTCGGGCCGACGAGGCACTGTCGTTTTCGGCGCTGCGGGACCGCGTGGGCGAGCGGGACAGCGGACAGTTCAACTACCACCTCGACAAGCTCCGGGACACCTTCGTCACCCAGACCGAGAACGGTGACTACGAGTTGAGTTACTCGGGGGCCCAGGTGTTCGGCGCGGTCCTGGCGGGACGGTACACCAAGACCGCCGATGTCGAGGAGGTCCCGGTGGAGGGAACCTGTCCAGCCTGCGGAGCCGCCCTCACGGGGGAGTATCAGGGCCGGACGTTCACGGTGGACTGTCCGGAGTGTGACGAGACCATCACGTCCTATCCGATCCCACCCGGCGTGTTAGAGCCCTACGACATCGAGGAGTACGGATCGGTCGCCAGCAAGTACCTGTGGAGCCGCCACACGGTCTTCGAGCACGGGTTCTGTGAGATGTGTGGCGGACCCCTGGACATCCTGGTCAACCCCGTCGAGGCGGAGGAATCCGAGGCAATGGTCTCGGTGGCATGGGACTGTCGGCGGTGTGGGGTGGGCATGGAGAGTGCGTTGCCGGCGGCGCTCATGAACGATCCCCGGGTCCAGATGTTCGCCGCCGACCATGGCGAGGACCTTGATGTGCCGATCTGGGAGGCGGACTGGTTGCTGCGCGGGGACGCCGAGATCCTCGCGGAGGACCCGCTCCGCGTGCGGACGACCGTCGAGCTGGCCGACGAACGGCTGGAGCTCGTCGTCGACGGGTCGTTGACCGTCCTCGAGGACGAGCGCGTGTCAATCGAGTGACCGAAACGCGTTTCTGGGAACGGACTTACAGAAATGTCTATCTGCTAACATACAAGGGGTGGTGACGCATGGATACTCTCCATGGAACTCCACCGCAACACCGCGTTCGTCCGTCTGTTCCTCGGCCGCGTCATCACCAACGTCGGCGACAGCCTGTACACCATCGCCGCGATGTGGCTCGTCTACGCGTTGACCGGATCGACGTTCTACACCGGCGTCGCGGGCTTCCTGACCCGCGTACCGGCGGCCCTCCAGTTCCTCGCCGGCCCGCTCGTCGACCGGTGGCGGCTCCGCCGGGTCATCGTCGGCACCCAGCTGGCCCAGGGCGTCCTCGTCCTGGCCGTCCCGGTCGCCGCCTACTTCGGCTACCTCTCCGTGTGGGTGGTCCTGGTGGTCGTGCCGGTGATGGCCGCGATCGCCCAGCTCGGGTACCCCGCCCACACCGCCGCCGTGCCCCGCCTCGTGGAGGACGACCGCCTCGTCAGTGCGAACTCCGCGATGAGCTTCGCCATGCAGAGTGTCAACCTCGGCGCCAACGCCGCCGGCGGCATCCTCGTCGCCACCATCGGCGCCGTCACCCTCTACACCGTCGACGCCGCCACCTTCGCGGTCGCCGCGGTCCTCTTTGCGACGATCACCTTCGCCACGTCCGGGGCCGATACGCCTGAACCGACGCCCACGCCCACGGCCGCGCCCGACGGCGGTGAACCCGACGATGACACGGGGGAAGTCGCCGAACCCGACGAGGCGGTCGAGGGCTACGTGGCCGAGCTCCGGGCCGGCATCGACTACATCCGGGGGTCGCTGTTGGCCGCGATGGTGGCCGGCACCCTCGTGGTGAACTTCGTGTTCGGCATCTCGACGGCGGTCCTCCCCGCCTACGCCGACGGCCTCGGCGGCGCCGAGACCTACGGGCTGTTGCTGGCGGCGATCTCGGGGGGTAACCTCCTGGGATCGGTCGCGGCCTCCCTGGTCCAGCGGTACCCGTTCGGCCGGGTGCTGATCGGGGCGGGCCTGCTCAGCGCGGTCACCTGGGCCGGGGCGCTCCTGGTCGGTTGGGTGCCGGCCACGGCTGCCCTGTTCGTGGCGACCTTCGTCCCGATCGGCGCGACCAACGTCGCACTCTCGGCGGCCGTCCAGTCCGCCGTCGACGAGGAGCTCCTGGGCCGGGTGTCCTCGGTGCTCTCGAGTGCCAGCACCGCCGCCCTCCCCGTCGCCTCCCTGGTCGGTGGGGTGATGGGCAGCGTCCTCGGCCCCCGCACCACGCTGTGGGTCTCGGGCGGGGGCTTCCTCCTGTTGGCCGGGTACATCCTCGTGCGGCCGGCGCTGCGGAACCTGCCCCCGGTCGCGGACCTGGACGCCGCGGCGCTGCGGCTCGGCGACGCGGCATAGAAACGGCGGTTGAGGGGAGTAAGCCCCCTTCTGTTCGGCCCGGCATTCGGCTGAGCGGCCACCGCGGCCACCACATGGGTGGGGTGTCCGGGCTACCTACCACGGTGGCCTTGCACCGGCGAGGGTAGGCCGTTCCATCGGTCCCCTCCGATCTCACACGACGGGTGTCGTGTCCCCCTCTGCGGGTTAACGCCCCCGGCCTTCCCCGGATGGGTGTCGGCCGGGGTCCGCACGCGTCATCGGTCACGGAGGGACGTGTCGTTGCTGTTCCAGGGCCGACGGTCTCCCGCCCCGGGGTTGCCCCCGGTCGCCCGCCCGGACGGTGGGGGGACTTTCCTCGTTGGCATTCCGCCACGGGAGCCGGGCTCCCTCGACCGCCAACCGGACTTGGGCCCGATGTCGGATAACGGCTTCGCCCCTTGAGCACCTTCGATACCGAAGGGCAAACCTGTCATCGTGCCAATCGTTCACCGGAGGTAAATCGGCGGTGAGACGGCTCGAAACCCCCGCGAACCGGTCCATCATGGTCGTTCAGGAGAGAGGGAAGGCTTCAAGGTGATACCACCGCTACGACGTTCCAATGTCCGGGGCCACGGGGGACCACCTCGCGTTCGAAGATGGGGCACGCGCAGTCGAACTCGCACGGGAGGCCGTCGAGAGCTACGTACTACACGGGCAACGGGAGCAACCCGGCAGCATGCGAGACGCCTTCTACGCCCGCACCGGCGCCTTCGTCCGACTCGAGGCCGGGACCGGCCGACTCCGGGGCTGTGCCGGCACCCACGAAACCACCCGCCAACTCGGCCACAGCATCGTCGAGGCCGCGATCTCGGCCGCCAGCGGCGACTCCTGTGGCTCCGAACTCGAGGCCGCCGAACTCCAGGACCTCCGCGTCTCGGTGTGTACGGTCGGCGATCTCATCCTCACCGACGACCCCCTCGAGGACATCGACATCGGCATCCACGGCGCCGCCATCGACGGGGCCGACGGCCCCGCCTGGATGTACCCGACGGTCCCGCTGGACAACGGGTGGAGCGCCGCCGAGTACCTCGACCGCATCTGTCGCAAGGCCGACCTTCCCCCCGGCGCGTGGACCGAGCCCGACGTCGGCGTCACCGTCTTCGAGACCCAGGTGTTCCGGGAGCGCCGCCCAGGCGGCGACATCGAAGAGATCCGGTAGCCCAGCCCCGACAGCCTCCCGTCGGTCGCATCGACCAGGAGCAACCGCCCCCGCGGTCAGGGGCTGTCGCCGAGCACGTGGGCGGCGTCGCGGTCGGCGCGGTCGGCAGCCTCGTCGACGTCGAATGACCGGACGAGTTCCCCGTCGCGGACCAACGGCTCCAGCAAGGCGTCCCCGTCCGGTTCGGGGCCGTGGTTCGCCAGGGCGATCTCGTGGCCGCCCGCCGGGGTGCGGTACACCTGTTTGACGCCGCTGAGCTTCCCGCGTTTGGCCGCCGGTTCGCCCTCGACGGTGACGATGTCCAACGCGAAGTCCACGGGGTCGGCGTCGGTGATGTGACTCCCCACACCGAACCCGTCGGCGACGTCCCGCAAGGTCCGCAGCGTCTCGGGAGTGATGCCGCCGCTGACGAAGACGTCGACGTCCTCGCGGCCCCGGGCCCGGAGCTCCCACTTGACCTCCCGGACGATGTGGGCCAGATCGCCGCGGCGGGAGCCGGTGGTGTCAACGCGGACGCTGTCCAGGTCCTCGCCCAGGGCCTCGACGGCCTGCAGGGACTCCTGGACCTCGTCGGCGTAGGTGTCGACCAACGCGATCCGGGGGACATCCTCGTCGACGGCGTCGTCGAAGGCCCGCCACGCCGCCGCCTGGTTGCCGCGGCCGAACACGATCAACAGGGCGTGGGGCATCGTGCCGCCGGCCGCCCGGTCGAGGAACGGTTCCGCGGCCGTGTTCGAGAATCCGTCGAACCCCCCGATGAGCGCCGACCGCTCGACGACCGGGGCGATCGCGGGGTGGACGTGCCGGGACCCGAAACTGTGGAGCGGGGCCGCCGGGGCGGCGCGTCGGGCCTCGAGGGCGGCCGTCGCCATCCCCGAGGCCTGGGAGAGGAATCCCAGCAACGCGGTCTCGTACCGGCAGAACGCGCGGTACGGGCCGCTGATCCGCAGCACCGGCCCGCCGTCGAACAGGGTCCCCTCGGGGAGGGCGTCGACGTCGACGGGGAGGCCCTCGAGGAGGCGGGCGGCGTCGGGGAGCCCGGCGAACACCTCGAACTCCCCGGTCGGGAACTGGTCGGCGGTGACCTCCGCGACGACGTCGGGGTCGCGGTCGGCGGCCGCCAGCGTCTCGATGGTCCGGTCGAAGTAGGCGTCCGTGGCGTCGCCCGCGGCGATGGTCGCGGGGTCGACCATGTCGAACGCCGGGGGCCCGGACTCGTCTCCAGCCATACCGGTGCTTCCCCCGCCGGAGGAAAAGGCTATTCGCTTCGCCAGCGCGCGGCCAGCGCCGCGATCGCGGCGGCGAAGAGGGTCACGCCGACGCCGAGTCCGGGGCCGGTGTCACCCGTGGTCGTCCGGGTGGTCGCCGTGGTCGTGGACTCGGCGGTCTCGGGATGGATGTCGGCCAGGGCGGGGACGGTCGGCCCGTTGACGACGGTGACCGTCGACCCGTTCTGGCTCACCCGGAACGCGTCGGCGAACGGGCCCGAGGGGACGACCCAGGTCGCGTTCCCGACGCGGGTGGCGTTGTGGGCGGCCAGCACCTCGCGGTAGGCCTCGCTGAACTGGGTGGCGTCCCGCTCGGAGTCCCATACCGTCTTCCAGACGTAGCCGTAGTCGGGGGTGTCGCCGGTGTCCCGGCGGTAGGGGACGAGGCGGTCGTTGCCCCACCCGGCCGAGGGCGGACTGGAGTAGTTGTACGTGTCGTAGGGGTTGTCGACGTCCCCGATGGCCCGCCAGTCGATGACGTCGGCGCCGTAGTTGCGGCTCTGGTACCAGAACATCGCGAAGATCGACGCCTCACCCACCGTGTCGGCGCCATCCACGCCCTGGTCGGGGAACCGTTCCCAGCCGTCGCGGGCGGTGTCCGCGACGGTGATCGGCGTGGGGGACTCGTTGGTGGCGTGGATGATCTGTTCGGTGGCGACCGGGACGTCGGTGTAGTACCGGTCGAAGGCCGCCCACCCGCCGCGTTCGAGGATGCGGTCGACCCAGACGGGGCCGTCGCTGTACGGGTTGAAGATGGTGACGAACAACCCGAAGTTGAAGTCCGGCGGAAGGTCACCGCCACCCCCGTCGTCGGCGGGGGCGACACAGGCCCAGGCACCGCCACACCGTTGACTGTACCGGGCCTCGATGTAGTTGGCCTCCCCCTCGATGAGGCCGTTGGCCGCGAGTTGCCCGTCCTGGGTGCGGCCGCCGTACCGGGCGGCGCCCAGATCGATGTACTGGTCCTGTAGGGCGTGGACGAGCTCGTGGATCAGCGTGGCGTTGCTGATCGTCGGCTCCGACGGTGTGGGGGTGATGATGGTGATCGCGTCGTTGGACGGCGAGTAGAATCCGGCGACGGCACTGCCCCGCGTCGAGGACAGGGCGGACTCGACGTCGGTGTCCTCGCCGACGATCCAGAGCCCCTCCCACACCTGGTTGTTCCACGCGCGGTAGGCGGGGGCGACGTCGCCACCGTCACGGGATCGGTACTCCTCGCGGGACATCACGGTCACCGGGACGTCGGCGGTGAACTCCCGGTTGCGCAGATACTCCACGCGGGCCATCCCCCGGGACACGTAGGCGTCGAGTTCGGAGTCGTTGAGACCGTCGGACATGTCGACGGCGATGGACTCGTTGTGCCAGTACCCGCCCTCCCAGCCGATGACGTCGGTCGCGGGGTCGTCCCCGGCGGGGGCGCGGGTCGTGGTGGCCGCGGCGTCGTCCCAGGTGATGGTGGCACACCCGGCCAGGAGGACGACCGCAGCGAGGGCCACCGCGATGGCGCCGCGACGCATCACCCTACCGACGCACCCGGGCGGCGACCAGCAGCGCTGCGACGACGGCGACGAGGGTGGCCGCGACGCCGAACCCGGGGCCGCTGGCGCCGGAATCCGTCGTCGTGGTCGTCGACGCGGTCTCGGTGGTCGTGGTCGTCGACGCCGTCGTGGTGCTCGTGGTGGCCGTCGTGGTCGTCGTCGAGGTGGTCGTCGTGGTGTCGTAGGCGTCGACGGTGATCGACGGCCGGATGTCGGTCAGGGCAGCCACGGTGGGGCCGTTGACGATGGTGACCGTGGTGCCGTCCTGGACGACGTGGAAGGCGTCCGCGAACGGCTGGACGTCGACGACGTAGGTGTTGGGCCCGTACCGGACGGCGTCGTGGGTCGAGAGGATCTGGAGGTACGCCTGTCTGAACTGGGTGGCATCCTGTTGGGTGTCCCACTTCGTTTTCCAGACGTAGCCGTAGTCGGCGTCGTCACCGCTGCCCTGCTTGTAGGGGACGAGGAGGTCGTTGCCCCAGCCACTGGAGGGGGTGCTGCGGTAGTCGTAGGCGTCGTACTTGCCGTCGGCCGCGATGACAGTATCGATGATTCCGGCGCCGTAGTTCCGGCTCTGGTACCAGAACATCGCGAAGATCGACGCCTCACCCACCGTGTCGGCGCCATCCACGCCCTGGTCGGGGAACGACGACCAGCCGTTGACGCCGTTGTCGGTGAAGTCGATGGGGGCCGGTTCGTCGGTGGTGCGGTGGATGATCTGCTCGGTGGACGCGGGGACGTCTTGGTACCGGGCCTCGAGGGCGTCCCAGCCGCCCTCGTCCACGACGTCGTTCACCCAGACGGGGCCGTCGCTGTAAGGGTGGAAGATGGTGAGGAAGATGCCTAGATTGATCGTTCCCGGGCTCGTCCCTCCGCCGCTGTCCGGGGTGGAGACACAGCTCCAGGCGCCGCCACACCGGTCGGCGTAGTTGGCCTCGACGTAGTTGGCCTCACCCTCGATCAACCCCGAGACGGCCAGCGAGGAGTCCTGGGTGCCGTCGACGCCCTGGTAGTACGTCGGGTCGGTCAGGTCGATGTACTGGTCCTGTAAGGCGTGGACGAGTTCGTGGATCAGCGTGGCGTTGCTGATCGTCGGCTCCGAGGGGTCGGGAGTGATGATCATAATCTCGTCCCGGGACGGGGAGTAAAAGCCCGCGACCGCACTCCCGGAGGTCGAGGACAGCGCGGTCTGTGCGTTGGTGTTCTCACCGACGATCCACAGCCCCTCCCACACCTGGTTGTTCCACTGGGCGAACGCGGACTCCGTGTCGGTGTTACTGGAGGTCTGGTTCTGGTACTCCTCGCGTGACATGACCTCGACGGGGACGGAGTGTTTGAACTCGCGCTGGCGGAGATACTCGACGCGAGCCATGCCGCGGGCGACGTAGGCGTCGAGTTCGGAGCTGTTCAGGCCGTCGGACTGGTCGACTGCGATGGACTCGTTGTGCCAGTACCCGTCCTCCCACCCGATGGGGTCACCGGAGGGGTCGGCCGGTTGGTCGGCCGCGGCCGGGGCGGTCCCGGTGAGGCCGAGTGCGGGGACCGACGCGACGAGCAGCCCGACCGAGAGGGCGACCGCGAACAACGCACGCATGGCGTGACCCAACGGGGTGAGTGCGTAAAAACCCTCGACTCGGCCGTGGCGCTGCCGAAACCCGTAACCGGCTCACGCGCCTATCACCGGGTATGGAGTTCGAGCCGGAGACGACGGCGGTGATCGTCGTCGACATGCAGAACGGGTTCTGTCACCCCGACGGCAGCCTCTACGCACCGGGGAGCGAGGCGGCGATCGACGCCGTCGTGGACGTCGTCGAGTGGGCCCGCGAGGCCGGGGCCCAGATCATCTACACGCGGGACGTCCATCCCCCGGACCAGTTCGAGGACACCCACTACCACGACGAGTTCGATCGGTGGGGCGAACACGTCCTCGAGGGGTCCTGGGAGGCCGAGATCGTCCCGACCCTCGAGGTGCACGACGACGATCACGTCGTGGTCAAACACACCTACGACGCGTTCTACCGCACCGGCCTGGAGGGGTTCCTCGAGACCCACGGCATCACGGATCTCCTGTTCGTCGGGACGCTGGCCAACGTCTGTGTGCTGCACACGGCCGCCTCGGCGGGGTTGCGGGACTACCGCCCGGTCATCCTCGAGGACGCGGTGGGGTACATCGAGGAGGACCACCGCCGGTATGCCCTGGAGCACGCCGACTTCCTGTTCGGGGAGGTCACCGACACGGCGACGGTGGCGTTCACCTGAGCTACCGGCCGCGGGGGACGCTGATGTTCCGCATCTCGCCGCCACACTCCGGGCAGGCGACGGGTTGGCGCGTGGCGTCCTCGATGCGGGCGCCACACGCGCTGCACTCGTAGGTCGCGGATCGATCGTCGCTCATCTGTGGTACTTGGTATCAAATGACATACGAGTACGTGAGTCTTTCGGTCAGGTCGGCACCACCGTGACCGCGACCCGGTCCCCGACGGCGAGGTCGTGGTCGGGACAGACGAGTTTCACGCCGCGGTCGTCTCGCCCCACCGACAGCGCCATCCCCTCGATCGGGGTGTCCCCCACCATGACCGTGACGTCCGCCCAGGCGAGGTCCCGTCCGGTAGCGGTCCCGATCGGCGTGCCGAGCAACTGCACCGTGCCCTCGCGGCCGCCGAGCAGCCCCCCGCCCGCGTAGTGGGGGAGGCCGCCGTCGAGGACCCCACCGGCCGCCCCGACGCCCCCGAATCCCTCGGCCGCGACGGGGGCGTCGAGGGTGGCGTAGGTCTCCCCGACGTCGACGACGGTGCCGGTCCCGTCCCACGCCAGCGGCGTCACCGTCGGCCCCACCGCGACCGGCACCGATCCCCGCGCCCGGAACGGGTCGGCATCCGGCGCCCGGAAGCCGAGGTGGACGTGATCGGGGACCCACGGCGCCGCGTACCCGGAGGTCACCAGCCGCCCCAGGGGATCGCCGACGGCCACGGCCGCCCCCTCGCTCACGGCGGGGTCGACGTGGAGGACCCGGGCGAGGTGGGTGCCGGTATCGATGACGATGAGGTGGTCGGTCGCCGCGGCGTACTCCCGGGTCGGCGCCCGGACCTCCCGGGTCGCCACCACCGTCCCGGCCACGGGACTGGCCGCCGCATCGGTGTCGGACGGCGGGTACAGGTCGATGGCACAGCCCCGATCGTGGGCGGGGTACGGCGAGTTGTAGAGGCTGAACCGCCGGAACGGCGCCAACGCCGCCGCGTCGACGAGGACCATACCCCAGGCTCCGACCGGGATGGTTTACGTACTTCGACGCATACGGCCTCGCATGCGACTGCTCCGCGGCCGCGCCGCGACGCGGTCGGCCGACGACGCGGTCACGGGCCGGTGCCTGGACCGCACCGCCGACACGGGGGAACGCGTCGTCCGGGTGTGGCGCCCGCACAAGCAGGTGGTGTTCGGGCGCCGGGACACCCGCACCGACGGGT
>Ga0207851_100316_pt1 | contig 29116 bp, 43 predicted proteins | sample A23E3SouthBayCA_FD_187747 | JGI IMG/M metagenome (GOLD analysis project Ga0207851, IMG submission 187747) | Aerobic enrichment media microbial communities from Eden Landing Ponds, California, USA - A23 E3 (SPAdes) | ecosystem: Environmental > Aquatic > Marine > Unclassified | place: Emeryville... | reverse complement strand
CGACCGGTCGCTTGGCTCACGGGCGAGCATCTCGAAGGACGGCACGACGCAGGTGTATCCCGACCAGGCGGCTGGGAACATCAATCCGCTGGATACGGGGACGGTCAACATCACCGTCCAGAGCGAGTACTACCGGTCCTGGGGGCGCTACTTCGAAGAGCGGACTGACGGCGACGCGTACTACGACCACGAAAACGACAGCGTGACGACAACGCTGGTCGTGCCGACGGGGCCGCGAGAAGTGACGAGCGCCGTCGCGGCCACGTCCGCCGGCGGAAAGATTACGCTCTCCGGCAGCGGCACTGACCCCGCTCGAACCGACAGCTACAATTCGTCTGTCGGCGACTACTCGGCCTCACGGGGTTCGTTCGGAACGATCACCACAGCCGGTGACGTGTACGTGAAAGGGAACAGCGAGGTGGACGGCTCCGTTCGGTCCGGTGATCGGGTCGAAGTCAAGGGGAGCGGCGTCGTCACCCGCGACGTGGAGTACTCGACCACCAAGCACATCAAGGGCACCGTTAACGGTGATGTCAGACAGATTTCAGGTGTCGAGGGGGCCGGCGCTATCGACGGCCTGGTGAACCGGCAAGTCGCCAACGCAAGTGACACCAATGACAACGGCGCGACCGGAAGCATTTCAGGGAACCAGCTTGACAGCGGCGACCAGACCCTGGACGCGGGCACGTACTATCTGGAGGATCTGACACTAAGCGGCGAGACGCTGACGGTTAACACGGGCGGTGACGACGTGACCATTGCCGTCCGGGACTACGTCTACATCGAGAACAACGGGCAGATCAAAGTCAACGGCGACGGGAAAGTCCGCCTCTACGTCAAAGGCGAAGCCACGTCCGCCAGCGGCCACCACTTCCACATCTATCGCACCGGGGATGTCGACATTGACAACGCCAACAACTCCAAGCAGTTCTGGGTGTACGGTCAGTCGGACTTCGACGCCTTCATCGAAGGGGATACCGATACCCCGCAGTTCGAGGGCGTGATTTACGCACCCGCCGGCGGTGTCGGTGCCAGCACTGTTCAGATCAAGAAGGCGGAGCTGTACGGCGGCCTCGTCGCTGGGTCAGTCACGGTAGATAACGGCGGGCTGGTCCACTACGACCGGGCGCTCAGAAACGAACGAGCCGTCCCGAAGAACACGAACATCATCCGGCTGACGTACCTCCACGTCTCGAAGAACCGTATCAACGTGACCAGCGGGTAGTCGACCGGTTACTGGTCGATCTCGACTGCAATATCGTGGTAGACGACGTACGTCCGCCCTATTTTTCCAGATGACGATGTGTTACACCAGCCGTTGGTCGCACATTCTAACCCTTCACTCTCGAAGTACGACTGCCAGAGTTCTTCTCGTTGCGAATCAACGCGGACGGATACGTTCTCGATGTTGCCGCCGGTGTCAGCAAAAGATACGTTACTCGATCGATGATTCGTTCGGACGAGCACCGTCGACCCGCCCAGACTTTGCTGGTCACTGGCGGTCGTGCCGACCACGGTGATGAGCACGCGGTCGTCCGAGACGAGTATCGGCGGCGTTCGTTTTTGCACCCCACTGTCCCGGTTCGTCCGATACACTGCCCCTGCCTCGTATACGAGCTCTCGCTCCTGATTGCCGGCGTAGATTATCGGTCGTATCTCCCAGGTCCCGACGTCTTTGGAGGCTGTCTCGTTGTGGACTTGCACCGATATCGTCGTGTTTTCGCCCGTCCTGAGCGAGGCTTCGCCGAGACTGACCTCCGTCGCGCGGCTCGGTGCCCCCTGTTTGTGGAGATCCGCGATATTATCCGAGAGAACGTCGAACGCCCGTTCGGCGTTCTCCATCTGCTCCGCGTCCCGTGCGTTCTGTAACGCCCCCAGACCGCTCACTGAGACGAGTATGATCGACGCGACGATGAGACTGAACACCAGGGCGAAGCTCAACACCTCACTTACGGCGCGGTCAGCCATCTCGCACCTCCAGTTGCCCGCCTGATTCGTCGTAGAACACGGTTATCACACCACCGCCAGCGGTGGAATCCCCCAGGTCCGTCCGGCTCTTGAGCGAAACAGTCACCGACACGTCAGGGGATGTCGATTCGAGGGCGAGTTCATCGGCGGCGGCGTCAATCGAGACCCGGTAGGTGCTGCCACTCACCCGTTCTGGGAATGTGTGATTCAGCCGCGCAGTCGGGTCGTTGTCAGCGGCGACCACCAGCCGGTCGATACGGGCGATGTCGGCGGCGACCTGCTGGCCGATGACTTCGAGTTCGTCCCTGATGACCTGTTCCTGCCGGCTCTCGACGAAGTTGCCGCCGGCAATGAGGAGTCCGGAGACCAGAATCGAGGCGATGGCCAGGCTCAGCGTGTAGCTCAGCGTCGTCGAGACGGCGCGGTTACGACGCATCTGGCTCACCCGGGGCCACCCGTATCTTTGCCTCGTATCGTAAGTTCGACGTGTCATAGCGGTACTGAACGGTCGCGTTGTATATCGCGGTCGTACTGAACGGCGACGCGGGCGCTGTATCGAGCGTGTTGGCCGGCGTGCTATCGCGGACGACCATCGAGTAGTTCCCTTTGATCTGATTGCCCGACTCGAACGTGATGTTGTACTCGTCGCCGACGCCGTGGGCGAACCGCCCGTCGAAGCTCCCGCCCTGGAGCGCGAGACACGGTTCGCCCTGGACTGTTCCGCCGGTCACGTCGATATGAGCGTACGGTTCCTCGATAGGGACGGCACACGTCTGTGTGCCGCTCGGTGTGTCGATTTCCACGTTGACCGTCCCGCTGGGTCCGACGTCACCCCAGACCCGCATCGTCCATTTCGGGTTGCCGCCGGTGCCGTTCGCTATGACGACGAACTCGCTTCCCGAACTGGGGAGCTGTGTCGCGTTTATGACGAACCGTCTGGTCGCGTTCGTTCCATCGCCCGGGCGCGTGACCCGCTCTCTGACCATCCAATTGGCGCTCGGTGTCGCCTCGCCGGATTCGAACAGCGACGTGTTGGTCTGGGCGATCCGTGTGCCGTAGGTCGGCGCGCCGGCGAGTGTGACGTTCACCAGCGTCCCGCTCGTGACCCGCTGGCGTTCCGTCTGTGTACTGACGGACCGGATGCTCTCACGCACACCGGTTTCGAGTGTTGTTTGGGTCGAGTGGTTGTACCTGTTAGCTGCGGTGATACCTTGCCCGACGTTCGTCTCCACCATCGCCCGCATCCCCAGCGCGTCGTTGCTCCCGGCGATCTCGCCCCGACTGGCGAGGTTCTGCGTGTAGATCGCGGAGTTGACGACCAGCGCGAGCCCGATGAACGTCACCGCCAGGGCTAACGCGGCAATAAGGATTATCTGTCCGCGTTCGTCGCCGTTCAGATGCGCCACGCGACCACCTCCACGCTGACCGTGTTGTAGACGTTCTTCCCGGTGTCGGAAACCGTGTAATCGGTCGTCGGGTCGCCGAGCCGTGTGCTGTTTCGTGTGCCGTCCTCGTCGCGCAGGTGGTCGTCGTCCATGAGCGTGATTGTATGGCTCGCACGCACCGCGTTGTCGCTCGGCTCGCCGCTGTAGATGTATCGTGTCGTGACGGTTCTCTCCTGCGTGTTCTGGAACCTGAGATACACGTTGTACGCGATCCCGCGACGGTCGAACGCGCGTTCTAACAACTCCCCGAATCGATTGTCCGGCGGCCCGTTCGTGTAGTACTCCCGACCACCGGCCGTGTTGTGGAACTGCGCCGTGCTGTTGTCCCAGTAGAGCACAGCCGGTTTCAGTGCGTCTTCTGCCGCCGCGGAGGCGAGGACGCCGTGGCCGATTGCCTGCTGCTGGTTCTCGATGTGCTGACTCGACGTGCTCGCGGACAGCGGCGTCACCGCCGTCATCTGCAGCGCGAACACCAGGCTTGCGAGTAACAGCATTCCGCTGACGATTGCTTCGAGCGTGTGTGCCTGCGCGCGCATACTACCACATCACCACGCGTACTGTGACATCCTGCCCGTTCAGCGAGACCACGCGCAGCGCAGTGACCGAGGCGTCGTTGTTTGTCGGTGGGTTCCCACCAGTAGTGAGTACCGTCCCACAACTACCACTGGCTGCAACGAGTTCCTCAGTTGCTCCGTCCCAGCACAGAATTTCGTCGGCGGCTGGTGTCCCCGTCGCGTTCCCCCGGATTGTGACGTTAACGTTCTCCCGAACCGGGTCGAGCCCGACCCGTTCCTCCGTACTCCCACCGGAGTCGTAGCCACATCCTGACGGTGGTGCGTTCCCAGCGAAGAACTCCCGAGTACAGTGTTCGTCTAGAACGTACGGCTGCTGTGGCGAGCCGAGCATCCCCATTGTGAGCCCATCGGCCACTCTATCGGTCGTGACTGTCTCCTCCTGAACCCCCGCAGAAAACGGCGACAACAGCCCAGGAATGAACAGGAAAATGAAAATTACAACGCTCAAAAAAAGGCTCATACCGATTGCGAAATCCAGTGTCGTCTGCCCGCGCCGGCACTCTTTGCTCCGGAGTGACCCGCCGACAAGCCGGTTATTAGACTGCGTCTCGTTTCTCCTACGGTTCATAAGCCTGATTCACTAAACTGAGATTACTGTAGGGATGGTATCAGGCGTTATAACCATTGTGGCCGTACTGTAACTCCGATTACCGGATTTGCACACTCTCTGGTAGGCGGACACATTACCGGTTTGAATCGAGACCGTGGGGCCGGTTCTCTATGTCCCCGTGCTTCGATGGGTTTAAGCAATCCCATCGGAAAGCAGTCATTGCACGCGAGGGCTCGTAGATCAGGGGTAGATCACTCCCTTGGCATGGGAGAGGCCCCGGGTTCAAATCCCGGCGAGTCCATTGAAATAAACTCTCGTGTTCGGTTCATCCCGAACCGGAGTAGAACTTCTCTGCTGACCAAATTCGGCAGTTTCATCTTTCTCACGACTCCCTCACGAAAATCAGAGCGTCTAGAATCTCAACGCGGCCCCTCGCCGTCCCCCGATCAGGATAGGGAGTGGCGACCCCTCTGCAACTACTGCGGCTTGCCGATAGACCATGACCACCAGGAGTGTGCGGCTCTGGAAGACGGGGTGTGTCGGCCATGAGTCGTGCCGAGCGTAGTTGGCAACCGAGCGACGACCTCCCCGGAACGGTCGGCGGGCCGTCGGCGCTGTCGATGCCCGACGATTGGACGCTGTCGACGGCGTGGCAGCGTGCCCAGCAAGAGAGCGATGACGGCGGCGCTATCAACGACGCCGAGCGTATCGTCACCCTCTCCGACGGCGACGACTACCACCGCGTTCTCTGGGCGCTACAGAGCCGCACGCTCGTCGCTGAGTGCGACTGTCAGGGCTACCACTACAACGACGGCTGGTGTGCCCACGTCGCCTCACTGTGGTGGCAGTGGGTCCGTGGGCAAATTGTCGTGGCCCATCTCGACACCGGCCGCGAGTACCCAGCGCCACCAGCATGGCTCTTCCTCGACGACGACCCGACCGCCTACGACCACCTTTCTCCTGCACAACTCGACGCCTACCTCGCCTGTGACCTCGGTAGCTTCGGCGTTCGGGAGTTCGCCCGCTACACCGACCGGGCGGCCGGCACCATTGGGAACCTGCTGACCGACGCCCGAGAGAAGACGGAGGGCCGCCTATGACGCGCACACACCCGCTCGCCCTCACGCGAGACCTTCTGGCGACCCCACGGGGGGCTGTCCTACAAGTACCAACATCGGCACCTGTCACGCCGCCGTATGGGGATTCTGCCCCGTCTTACGAGGAGGTGGCTAGTCAGACATGACTGGGGGAAGCCAACTTCACCAGGAAAGCGGCAGCGACAAAATCACGTTCCGACTGCCGACTCACCTGAAGGAACAGTACAAGGAGCAGGTCGACAACATGAGTGCCGACCTCGAAGAGTACGTGCGACGGAAAGTTTCGGAGCCAACCGAAGACGGGGGCGTGGAACCCTACGCCGACCCCGACGACCGAGACCTTGCCGTCGCCTACCGAACGCTGTGCAAGAAGCGTACGAAAGGTGGAATCGTTCGGGGTGAAACCGCCAAACGGGCACTGGCACAAGCCGTCGACAACATCGACCAGCAGGGCGCACAGCGTCTTCTCAACCGGTTGGCGAAGCGTGGGTACGTCCGCCTACAGAACGGGATTCCACCGAGCGACTACATGGCTGTTCACGTTCGGCCGTTCTCCCGCCACGACCCCGCTCAGGGAGGTGCAAAAGCCGATGTGTGAGCAGTCTGGGGACGGTACTGAGGAGTGGCAGGTTGTCGAAGCGGGTACTGGCGGTAAGACACTGGGGACATTCGACACCAAGGCTGAGGCCCGCGAGTACGTCGAAGACCGCTTTGGGGAGTCACCGTCACCAGCTGTAGGTCGTACGGTCTGGAAAGGGGAGAAACGCCCCGGCCGGTCACGCTACATCATTCAACTTCGCAAAGTCCACGCGGCTACTGACCCAGCCGAGTAATGGCCTAATCAGTCATTCAGCCATTCAGCGGCGCGTTTTACGGTGTTTTGGCAATTCTGTTTCTGCGTATGCTTGTTCACCGAGTGGTGATAGTTTGACGGAGCGCATCGAATACGGAAGCAAAGACGCGGCCGACGCCGCCAGAGAGCGACACAGCGAGTACCTGTGTACTGACGACGACAGGCGACTGAAAACCGTCGCCTACAGCAGCGACACGCCGGACTCGGTCCTTGAAACCGAGCGTATCGAGGCAGCCGACGGTCGCGGAGAACGAACAGACGGCCCCGGACAGGTTCCCCTTTCGGACAGCGAGCGCAAGCAGATTGACTTCTCACAGAAGCGGGCCAACACCGCCCATGCCCGGAGTGTGAAGGGTATCGCACAGTCCGAAGGCGTAGAGGATTGGGTGAGCTACTACGACGGGACGCTGACCGTCGACGAACATCGGGAGGTGATGGACAAGGCGAGCCGAGAGAGCGGCGCACGGAGCGGTGAGGAGTCGGCACAGGAGAAGGCCGGCCGTGCAGCGCGGGCCGCGCAGTCCAGCCGGTGCGACCACGCTCGGGGGCACTGTGAGAACGGCGACCCCGAAGCCTGCGAGTTCCTAACTCAGACCTGCGGGTACTCCGAAGAGGAGATCGGGCAGTTCATCGACGACGGCCCTGCCGACCAGGGCGAGCAGCAAGAACTCGTGACCGTCGGTGGTGGAAAGTACCCCGAGATGGAGCTACGACCGGAGACAGCCGGTGCGCTCCGGCGCGGCTGGCAGGGCTACAAAGCCAGTGTTTCGGACCTCGAAGCGGCGCTTTCTCGAAGCCGCGAGGCGGTCATCAACGCTCGGCAGGCATGGCGAGCGGTCAACCGGATTCGAGAAGCGAACGGGCAGGAACCGATGCATCCCGACCGGTTGCACACGCTCCTTGATGCGCTCGAAGGGATGCCTACCAGCATCCCAACAGTCCGCACGCTGGACCACTTCGACCAGGAGGACGCCACCGACCCCACCGAGGTGATGGAGACCGACGACCAGCGCACGCTCTCCGGCGACCGTGCCGACGACCAAGCGCGCTTGGCCGGTGGTGAGCGCGGTGAGCGGGGGCAGGGCGAGGTGGTCGAGACGGTCGAAGAGAACCCTGGTGGACTACGGAGCGACGAGCGCGCTGAAAGCGGCGGCTCCGGCGAGACAGCGCAGCAAGTACCCGACGCATTCGCGGTTGCTGAAGGCAGTCAGAACACGTTATGACAGGACCAACTTGCCCCGCTGAGGGGTGCGACTACAACGAGAACGGCGAGAAGAGTAAACAAAGCGTCCGGCGGCACATCAACGCGAAAACTGATGACGCACACAGCGACACGGAAGCACTTAGGAGCGCGCTGAACCGCCCTGCCGAGGGGGACGACGAGGGGGCTGAACAGGATGCTCAGGGCGCTCCCGGCGACCCCGACGACGAAGAGCAGGGAGAAAGCGAAGAAGAGCGCGCTGAAGCAGCCGAGAACGAGGAGAACGACCAGCAAGAGATGGACCAATCAAGCGAGTACGAGCAGCAGATCGCACAGTCTACGGAAGCAGAGACCAGCACCGAGGGCGGTGAAACCGAGGGACAGCAGGGGAGTGACGGGCAGCAACAGAGCGCCCTCAGTAGTGCCCCTATCGCCCCGCTTCTGGCCGGTTTCGCGTTGGTCGTACTCTACGTACTGGTTTCCTCTGGTAGCTCCGACGGTGACGACCAGCCGACCGAGGTAGAGAGCGAAGTGGTCGAGGAGACCGAGCAGGCTGAACCGGTGGTCGACGACCCCGAAGCAGAGGTGGCCTGGGATGAGTGAGACCGAGCAGGTCGACCCGGCCGAGCAGGAGAGCGACGAGGGCGAGACCGAGGACGACGCGCCGGAGATCGACGCCGACGAGAAAGCCGAAATCGCGCTCGATGAAATCGACGTGGACCCCGACGACGTGGAGGAGGAGGCAGGGGCCGCAGCAGACGACGCGGATGAGGGAGACAACACGGACGGCGACGAAACCGACGAGACGGCAAGCCAGCCCGATTTGCCGGAGGGAGAGACCTGGGGCGACCAGTACGTTTCGATGCTGGCGCTCCTGCTCGGTGAGATAGCCGAGGAGACCGAGGGCGAGCCGGGCAAGACCGCCGAGGATATTGAGGAACTGGCCCGTGCCCCGCCTGTCCAGCTAGACGAGTCGGTGGACGAGTGGCTACGGCAGGCCGGGATGGGGACCGACATACCGCCCGGCAAGGCCGTGGCACTCGGGACAGCCGGACTCGTGGCCGTTGTGCTGCTGACAGAGACCGATGTTGCCGGTGATATCGTGGAGACAGCAAGCGAGCAGATTCAGGAGGTAGACCTTCTATGATGGACAAAATCAAGCAGATTCGAGAGGCAAAGGCAGAAATCGAAAACCCTCACGAAAGCGACCGTATGCGGGCACTGGCGGCAGTCCTGGCAGAGATACAGGCCAGCCAGCGAGCGGTGGTGATGGACCAGCGGGACGCCGCCGGCATCGACCCCGACGACGGCCGGGAGCGCATCGACAAAGAGCAGCGAACCAGCGAGATACTGGACCTTATCGACGGCTACGGTCCCGGCGGCCGGCCACTCTCTGAGGTGTGGCTGTCCCAGTGCGCCCCCATCGACGTGGATGACCCGGCGGCAGTCGCTCATTACTCCGAAATGGGCAGCGACGAGTGGCAACAGCAGATTGAGCGATGGGCGGCCACGATTCGAGACAGCCAGGACGGCGAGATTCGAGCGAGTGACCGCGACCTCGCAGACCACCACGTAGGCCAGAAGTGGGGCGTCTCGCTGCACCGCTTCGAGAAGGTCGTCGTCAACTTCGACGCCGCCGACGCGCTCGAAGACCTGCTCGCCGGCCCGTCGATTGAGACCGAGGAGGCAATCGAAGCCAACACGGAGGCGCTGGCATGAATCTCCCGTCGGCCTACCGAATCCAAGACTACGCCGAAGCGGCCGCGTGGCTGCTATTCTGCGCACTCCTGGCACACGCCATATGGGAACGGACACGGCCCGAAACGCCGACGGACGACGACCGGCCCGACTGGGCGACCCTCACGGACTGCGACCTACAGGCGCTCGAAGCGGGCAACTCTCAGACCGTCCAGACTGGGCAGGGAGATCTGTACCGCCTCGAAGCCGCCGATGTGGAGGGCGACACCGACGAATGAACCTGGCCTTCGTCGCCCAGTCCGGCTGGGGAAAGGGCTACCACGCTCAAAGCTGGATGGAGAGCAACGCCCAGGAGTACGACGCGCTGGCCGTGCTGGACTACTGCGCGGAGTACCGGGGACTCGTCAAAGCCGGTGTGGCCGACCACCTGATAGTCGGCCCCGTGGAAGCTCAGTGGTCCGTACAGGACTGGATGGCCGTGCTACGGGCGAATCCCTACGTCGTTCTGGAACGCCACAAGGAGAAAATCGGGACCGACAGGTGGCGCGAAATCTCCACCCGCATCGCCTCGGCGCTCCGACGCCTGGACCGTGACCAACTCGTTGTTGTCGACGAAGCCCACTTCGTCGCTCCCCAGCGAACCAAGCTTCCCCAGCCAATCAAGGAACTGGCGACGACCGGCCGGGGCGCTGGCACGTCGACCATGTGGGTTACACAGCGGACTGCGGAGATCGACAAAACGATCCTCACGCAGTGCCATGCCCGGATGGTCGGCGGCTTCGACGGCGGCGAACTCGACGGGTTATCCTCATCTATTGAGTACCCCGAAGAGATACACAACCCGTCGGCTGACCCGTCCCCGTCGACGCTGCCCGACGAACTCCTACCGACCGGCAGAGAGCGGCCGACAAGCCTCCAGAAGCACAAGAACGACGACGGGCAGACTGTCGGCAGTGAGTGGATATACTCAGACGATGACGGCGAAATACGGAGAGTCGACACCGGCAGCGTCCAAATGAGCAGCACCCACTACGGCAGCGAGGGCAACGACCTCAACCCGCCAGAGTACGCATGAAAACACAAATCACTCTCAGAGGGGACGATAGCGAGCGATTCGAGGATATTCGGCAGCGTATCGACCGGGAGCTACCCGGTTCCGAGCCGTGCAATAGCGAGGTGGTCCGCGTGCTGATGGACGAGACGAGTTTCTAAAACAAACTGAGTTTCCGAAAACGCGATTCTTCAGCTCCGATCAGGGCCGACAGCCGGGGGGTCCGCACAAGTTGACTGGTATTAGCAGCCCTCCCCAGCGGACCGCTCCCTCAGTTAGTCGGTGATTGACGGTCTCAACTGCTAAACTCAGGTCTTGCATGGATTTTGGTAATGCGATGGGCACGCTCGCCTCGGAGGACTACATGACAGATGTGGCCCTCGTGATGGGTGGGTTCGCTGCCCCAGCAGTCGTAAAGTACGGAGTCGAGAACAAGATGGGCAAAGACCTGCCCGACGAGGCGTACGGCGCCACTGTCGCGGTCGGTGGCGCTCTCTACGGCGGCGCTGGTCGCAAGGTCGCTATCGGGGGCGGCGTCCACACGCTCGAAGCCCTGCGAACGCGGTTCACGGAGGATAACTGATGAGTGAAGATATCTTCGCCAGCGAAGGCAAGACGGCCGATGCTGTCACGACAGCACAGAACGCACCGAACTCTCCGGTGGCAACTCCTATCCTCGAAATCACGCCGGAGCGCGGGCAGTTCCTCCGATTCCTCAACAACGTGGCGACGGGCGAGCAGTCGGGGATGCCGATTTACATGGACCTGCGGGACTCCAACGGCGACAAGCTCCCCACCAACTCCGAGATGTTCTTGGCTATCAAACCGAGCGGGCACGAGACTACGATGCGCGTCTCGGAAGCGCTCAAGAACATCAGCCAATACAATTCACTCACGATCAACGAGCAGCGGAACGCCGACAACATCGACGCCGTGAAGGTCGAGCTTCAGAAGCCCGAGGGCCTGCCCAACGGCGGCGATACGGCGGAGAAAATCGACGTGCGCGACATCGACACGGCGTACCTCCTGCTAGACTCTGCCGCACAGGTCGACCACTCCAATACTGAAATCTACATCGAAAGCAACGCCGTCGAGAAGCACGGACGGCGGTGAATCACCGATGAGTCTGGACCAACGCCTACGGAACGCGAAGCGCCAGCCCGGCCACGTCGTGCCCGACGACATGGACACGTCTGTCAACAGCCAGGGCCAGCGCTCGGAGATCGCGGAGTTCCGCGCCACGACGGCGCATATGCTCCGCACCGGTCGGAGCAACCCGCTCAAGCTCGCCATTCCGGCCTACCAGAAGTTCACGAGCAACGGGACGGCAGACGACACGGAGACGTTCAACCTCACCCACTCCATCACGGAGTGCCCAGTTACTCAGGACGCAGTGGTGTGGATCAACGGCGAGTACTACGGCAGCCCCGACGCTATCGACTACGACGCCGACACAGTGGACGTGACCGACGACGGCACGGACAACCGTGTTCACGTCTACTACATCAGCGATGCGGCGGCGTCCTTCGAGCTTCGGAAGCAGGCGAGCAACGCCAACACTGGCGGCCAGCGGCTCTATTCGGGGAATCTCGGACTGGTCCATCCCAGCCCGCAGATTGAGCAGCCCGAGTACATGACGCTCAACCAGACCCGATTCCACCGCTGGGTAGGCACAGACATGACGATCAACGCCTACGTCGACGCGCCGTACACGGTTCGATGGACTGACAACGACGGCGACGGTACCGAGGCGACGAACGCACTGCTCCACATCCCGGCGTTCATCGGCCAGAGTGAGGTTGCGGGCCTCACGTCGGCCGTGCGTCAGGACATGGGGCGGCAGTAGGAGGCTACCGCTTCTATGGCGGATTTTTCGGCACCGTGGGAAGTAGAGAGCGAACCAACAGCCACCGCTACCAGCCTGGATGACGGCGACACCGTAGCGGCGGCCAACACGCAGACGAACGGGCCACTGACGGCCCGCGTCGAAAAGAGCGGCTGGACCATGCAGGACCTCGAATTAGCGCTACAAGCCATGAACGTGGTGCTGTTCGTGATAGTGGTCTGGCTGGCGGTAACGGAGGATACCAACTGATGGGACAGAACGCAATGGAGCAGTGGGTAGAATCGCAGGATGACATGGTGATTGAGGAGGACGGTTCGATCACCAACACAGAAACAGGAGCAAACACCTCAAACAACACTAACAGCGACCTCGACCTCGTTGAAGGCGACGGCATCGGCGGGGATAACGACCTCGACAGCAACGAGGCAGCCGCCGAGGAGTTCAGCGAGGAAGTGGCGACCGGAGAAATCGACGGCCACGCCCCGGACTCCGAGGTTAATGCCGTCTACGGCACGGACGGAGAGGCGGTGGCCGTTGCTGCGACCGAGGAGGAGATCGAGCAGTCCGACGCGACGATGTACACGACGTCCGAGCAGGACGGCAGCACGCAGACGCCCCAATCCCCGGAGGAAGCAGCCCAGCAGATGCGAGCGAGCTACCGGCAGCTACTCAGGCAGATGCAGGGCCAGCAGACCGCCGACAGCGCCCCATCTCCGGCTCTGGCGGTCGGTAGCCTCGCCGCGCTGGGTATCGCGGGCTACTGGGTGATGAGCGGATGACTCAGGCGAAAGGGGGTAATATCACGCTTGAGTTGGACGCGCCCCAGTCAGTCGAACCCGGCCAGGCCTTCGAGGTGACGGCGAAGGTCCACAACGGCGGTCTGTACATCAACCCGTGGGAACCCGACCGCTGTACCGGCGAAGCATCGGCCGGCTACATGGTCCGGGTGGACCTCGAAGGGCCGATGGGAGCAACCCGCTCACAGGGGCCGATGTGCGTCCGGGTTACGAACGTCGGCACCGGCACTGAAGAGGTGACAAAGACCTTCAGCGCCCCTCATGCGCCCGGTGAGTACGAGGTGAGTGCCAACGCTGTCCTACCCGGATCGGGGAGCGAAACCGGCGACGAAACCGAGTACGTCGTGGTATCCGGCGAGGATACGGCCGAACCCGACGACAGCAGCGACGACGACAGCGATGGCAGCGATGACGGCGACGACGGCAGGCCGTCGTGGCTTCCCGGCGGCGACGGTGACGACGACAGCGAAGACAGCCCGGCCGCGCAGTTCTTCGGCCTGGACATGGGACGCATCAAGCTGTATGGCGGCCTGCTGGGGCTACTCCTGGCGCTGTACGTCTTGAGTCCCTACGCCAGTCTGGCGGCCGCCGGAGCCGACGCACTGGGGGGCCGGTAGCATGGTGCCCGAGGCTATTGTCTACCAAGCGGCGGCAATCGTCTCAGCTACGGGTATCGGTGCCCTCGCAATCGAAGCCCGTTGGACGCGGAACGCGGCGCTTCGACACGAGCGACAACTGAACGGTACCGAGCATCGAAAAGGTGTGGTCGAACTCGTGAACGAGCATCTGAGAGGCAAGAATGAGAACTAAAATCACAGTCGAGAAGGAGGAGATGAGCGAGCAGGAACTACAGGAGCAGCGCGACCGGATCGAGGGAGAGGGGGGTGCGGCGTGATCGTCCCCGAACCAGCGGCCGACGACGTGCCGTATAACGACCCGATCACTCGAACCGTCGACCCCGGCGAGCAGCTCACCGTAGAGTTCTCACCGACCCAGCAGGTAACTCAGTTCATCCTGCCCCTGCTGGCTATCTCGAAGCACCCGGCCAGCAGCTATGAGGCGTGGATGGACGGCAAGCGGGTGTACGGCCCCGCGCCGGTCCCACCGACCGACATTGACGACCTGGGGGCCACGTTCATCCCGGCACACCGGTTTTCGTCGAGCCTCACCATCTACGTCCGCAACCTGTCGGATGCGACCACACGGCAGTACACAATCCAACCCATCGGCTGGGAGGTGAGCGGGTAGATGGGGCTTGACACCAACGCGCAGGTAGAGCGCATCAACGTCGTACAGGACAGCCAGGGCAACGACGTTGCCCCGGCCACTGAGCAGAGCCAGAAGGCCCTACAGGCCGCACTCGGCAATCAGGACTCTCTGACTGCCTTCGAGTACAGCACCGGAGGCACTACCGAGGAGTCTCTGACCACCCACCCGGTGCCTGACGGCGTGGAAGTGCTACTGTACGCGAAGGACGGAAACAGCGATTTCGTGTGGATCGGAGACGACACCAGCCAGCCAATCCCGCTCAAGCAGGGCGGCAGTCTCACGCTGGCCGTCAGCGACACGGCGGCGATCTACGTACAGACGCCGACCGCTGGCGACACTGTGGGGGTGCTATTTGAGGATGCCTGAACTGAGCAATCCCGGCGGCGGGGGCGGCTACGACTACGTGCAGGACGCCGAACCCACCGACGCCACCGAAGGCGAGGAGTGGTATGATACCGGAGCAAACGCCGCGTATGTCTACGACGGCGCTAACTGGATCGAGCAGACCGTTGTAGACCACACGCAACTTTCCGGGGTCAGTTCGGGCCAGCACCACACGAAAACGACAAGCTCGGAGATCGACCACGCCAACGTCAGCAACGTCAACAGCGGACAGCACCACACCCGCTATTCGGACAGTGAGGCCCGGAGTGCTGTGCGTACTGTGATTGCATCCGGCACCTACACGGGTCACGACATTGGCTCTGCCCGATTGATACAGGCCGCATTATACAACCCCGTCGAAACCGAGTTTATATTACAGGACGACGGAGGGGCGGAAACAATAATATACGTCTTAGATAACGCTGGAGACTACGACCAAGTAGAGATAAAGTGGTTCAGCTACAGGGACTCTGACGCGACGTATTACCTGCGGTACACTATCTACGAGGTGAAGCCATGAACTGGAAAGACAGCGAAAAACTTGTTGCATGGGATGAAACGGGGAGTGTTTCCCACATTTGGGAAAACCACGTCGAACGAAACCCCGAGACGGACGAACTGGAACTATCCACGCCGACACTGGCGGAAAGGGAATACGGACATGCCCTATTCGACGCTTCAGAAGTCCCGAAAGAACCAGTTACCGAACTGGCTGTTGACGACCCGGACAACCCGCAGACGGTGGAGATCATCTAATGCAATCAGCAGCACTCAGCCAGATACCGACGCCAGAAGCACAGACGCTTGCATACTGCCTAATCAGCGGACTCGCGGGGCTGGCAGTCCCGACGCGGTACGGCATGGAGCGAATCGAGGGGTTCGGCCGACTCGCGGCGTCAAAGCTTCCGTACATGGCCCCGGCAGGAGTGGACGAAGAAACAGCGATGATACGGGCCACTCGCGGCCAGCCGGTCGCACAGCCAGACGACGAGCAGGCCAGCGAGGGAGGGGACTGAGATGGGTTCTATCTTAGTCGACGGGAGCGGCCCGCCGTACATCGCGGGTGGAGACAACTACACCATCAAGGTCGACGGCGAGGTATCCAAGTCGACCGGGACAGCGGCCCAAGACGAGGTATCGGGCGGAAATATACACGGCAAGATTGGGGACGGGATGGACTCCTACGAATTTACGGGGTCTGTCGTGAGTGCGGACATCCCGGCGCACTCGGACCTAATCATCAACGACCGTGTAGTCACGTCGAGCGACCTGCCGATTCGTGACGATGGCACCTCACCGGATGAGATAGCCCCCTCGGAAGACTCGGAGTATTGGAGCGGGGGCGACACTCCCGGAACCGGCCCGGACGAACCCGGATATACCGATGTGGTGACGGACTCGACAACCGACTCGGGAAGCGACTCGGGCAGCACGTCGACCGGACAGCCGGCACAGACAACGACCATCGGCGGCAGCGCCCCGGATACAGTAGCGTGGGTGGTCGCACTCGCGGCAGTAGTGGCGGCCGTCTACTACAGCCAGAGATGAGCTTCCCGTACCACACGATACCGGACGGGAACGCGGCGCTCCCGCATCATTACCTGTGGGCTACGCTGGCGCTGTTGGTCCCGCTCCTGATCGTCTGGGACGACCACCGATTACGCGAGCCGTGGGTAGTCCTGTGCGGCGCTCTCGGCGGACTGGCGGCCTTCGGGTTGGTGTGGCCCCGGTATCCTATCATCGGCGCGAGTCTGACGCTGGCGGCGAATCTGACGGTAATACTCGCCCCGCTCCGGCCGGCGTGGTCGGAGTACTGGCCGCTCCGGCATCGGGCGGCTATCATCCTGCTGGGGCTGCTGGCGCTGGACGACTCGGCACAGCACGCTTTCGGCTGGCACACGCCGATAGACTGGCTCTGGAAGCACGGCGGGAGATCGACTGTAACACATTTCGGCGAAGTGGCCGTTCATGCAATCTGACGGCGATCGGCCGAGATAGCGTGTCCGCTTCTGCGGTGAGAGTCGGACTACTTCGCTTTGACTACATTTGATATTTTTTCACGGGACTGAGCATCTTTACGCACCAGATTGTATATAAAAACAATCCAGCCCCAAGGTAAATGTTGTATGTGTAGTAAAATCGCACTCCCGCGGCTATTGGTGCAAAAACTAACGCAACCGCATATATAAACAGTGCAGGGCGAACTAAATTGCCGATTACCGTCCCACGGTCAAATCTGAATACAATTTCTTCATCATCATCGTTTGAGTGTTCATCAATAACCTCTGCTATATCATGTACAAAAACTGAAGAAATTACAACTATCCCCACGACCACCACTGAATCCATATCCTCATATAAGTATGACAAATATCCTAACATCACCGGGGGTAAAAATACTGTATCAGGGTGAATCCTCGAAAACATTTGGAGGGTTGAGGTATTCATCTTGTGATTGAGAGTAAACAAATAGCAACGTTAGCCTTTCGAATGTTATATCATCTCACACTATCGCGACCGGCGATCCTCCATTTTGGCCAGTTGTGACCGCGAATGGGATATTAACTATTGGTTTTTTATTCATTAGCACTCTATCTGAGTTAGAACATACACTTCATGTTACAAGTAGCGCCTTCCACAATTGAGGTGATATCTACAGCCGTTTCACTCCTATTGAGTACGCTGTTGGTTATACTTTATGCGAAACAGTCAAAAATCCAATCAAACCAAAAAGATATCATGAAAGCACAAACAGAGCTTCAGAGAGCCAATCTACGCTCGTTCGTGGAGGTCTCGGAAGTAAAACCGTTTGGAGAGTATCTAAATTTCTGTGTAGAGAATAAGGGGAACAGCAATATCACGGACCTCCATTGCTGGCTTCATATCGAAGATAGTACTGCCAAATTTGAATCAGTATCATCTAAGCTTTCTGAACAGAGCGGCTTGGACGTCCATCAGGAACCTATTCCTGTTGAAAAAGAACACTCTGGATGGCCGGAATCCGGTGACCCCTATTCTATCGTGATTGAGCCGGGAGAATCTGTTAAACTACGCTGCCATCCAATATTAAAAAACGACAGGGGACATGGAGTTACTCTTTCACAGATAATAAAAGAAGCTTCTAATATAACTGATTTAGAATACTTTTCAATTCACCTTTCACTCATTTACAAAGACGCAACTGGAGAGAGCCAGAGCGAGCGGATTATGGGGCTAGCGACTTTTGGCCCACCTGATTGTGAGAACTTAACCGAGTGTTTTGAAAGTATGAGTCACGGAGTACTTCTTCCGGAGGACAAAGCTTTGGAAGAGTATAGGGAGCGAAGCAATTCTTAAGACCGAAATAGAGGTGTATCTTCGAATATTTGATGCCCGAGAATCCTCCATTCAGATGCAGAATGTGGTTCACTACTTACTTATTTGACTGATTTGTGATATAGCGTGAAAATCGAAATTGTATATTTCGCACAGTTCTTAAATTCAGCAATGCCTCATCCAAAGCAACCCAGAGGTTGGTCAGAAGATATTCCCTCTGCTAGTGAAGCCGTCGCAAAGTTTCGCCTCCAACTACGGAATGTTTCCCTTTTTGCTTTGCTCCAGAAAGGGTTCCTCACTATGGATCGAGAAGAGAACCTCGTAAAGAAGGGGCCGCGATTCAACGAACGGCCGGAGAAAGGAGAAAATTAAGTGGTAGCATCGAATGGACCTCGTTATTTTCTAAGCTAAACAGAACAACGTGTAATCCCTCAGTATGGTGCCCGAGAACCCGGCAATCTGATGCCCGAGAACCCGGCAATCTGATGCCCGAGAATCGGGCATTCTGGTGCAATCTCCCCTGAGTTGACCCCTGTTGACCCCCGAGTTGACCGAAAAAACTAGATGTTTTGCAATAGAACTGGGGAACGAGTGCATGCGACTGAAGGACTACGACAACGACGACGGGAAGCGGGTGTGGCTGTCGGACGACGAACTAACGCGATTCATTGAGCAGGCCGAGACACCACACCAGCGGCTGGCCTTCCTGCTCGCCGGTCGGGTCGGACTCCGGCGCTCGGAAATCATCGAGGTGTGTCCGCAAGATCTCGTCGACGGACCGACCGGCGACCACATCCGAGTCTGGGAGAGCTACGCGAAGCGAGACAAGTATCGAGAGCCGCCGGTCCCGCAGGAAGTCGTCACCATCGCTGAGACGCTGGCGTACCAGCAGGACGACGACGAGCCGCTGCTGGACGTGGCTGGGTCAACTGTGTACCGCTGGGTCCAGCGTGCAGCTGACGCACTGGAAGAGGAAACCGGCGACAGGGGTTGGGAGTACCTCGACGTTCACGATCTCCGGCGGACGTGGGGCACGTACCTACTGGAACAGGGTGTAATCCCGTCGGTCGTGATGTCTTTCGGCGGTTGGGAGGATTGGGATACCTTCAGGAAGCACTACCTTGGAGAGTTCAGTCCGGAGGCGATTCGACGAGAGCGGGGGAAGGTCGACTTTCTTGAGGGCGGTGACGAGAGCGCGGAGGTGTTCCATCCGGGTACAAAGATGATGAGTGGTAGCTCTTTCACTGCCAACTAAATCAGATCAAGGCCGGTAGGAGAACCATTTATTCAGTACCCAAATCCATCCATGCTGATATTAAAAATACAATCCCGAGCAAACTAAGCAAAATCAGTATTGGGATAGCATATTCAATCGAGCCTATCGAAGCCGAATTACCAAGACTCAGTCTGTATTTATACATTCCTAAAAAGTACACACCGAGACAGAATGCCCCCCTCAACTCTTCTTTTCCACCCAATAATGACCTCATCCTTCTCAAAATTTTCCCTGCAAATCGCGTTTGATAGTGATCTATGATTTCTACAATAACACCTAATATCCCAATTGAAGACGAGACTGCACCTTCTGCGAAATAGACATAGAGAAAGTTGCCAATCAAACCTATTCCAATAACAGCACCGGCCACCAGTACAGCCGAGCGAATTTGTGTTACTGGGAGAAAATCCCCAAAGAACGCCTCGAATACTTCAGATATAGAGAAAAATGTGAGGATGATAGAGGCCGGTAGAGTGATTCTAACGATCTCTTTCCAAGTAAATATAGTGTTATACTTGTTGACCAACCTTTCATCTGGTGATGAATTGAGTGGTACCGAATTAAAATCCTCTATCTTTGAATATTTCATCACCTTTTTTGCCATCACCTGATCTATAGTTTCGTTTGATTGTTCCGGTAACCCACGCTCAAGAGCCAATTCTGGGAGTTTGCCCGCCTGTCTTCTAGAAATATAATATGAAATTATAGAAAGTAGTACAGCTGCTACTGCAAAACTGAGGGCATCAAACAACTGACCTGCTTGTGAGGCATATTCCTCTGATATTCGCTTGACAACATTTTGAGTGCCAGAGTCCGCAAAGATACTGATTATGATTGATATTATAGAGAGACCGACCGGAAGAACAAACAATTGGATATTTAGGATAGATAGAGCATCATTTGCTAAGTTTTCGTAAAATCTAACTCGGTATTCGAGCAAATCCCGGAAATCTTCATCTGTCAGTTGATTATCGGACTTTTTATTCATGGAACTACTTTTCTAGCACGCTCTTTACTTCTGGTCTTGGCCGATGGCAGGCATCAACTCGTCCGTGTAAGTAGAGAATCCCATCGGTCGTCAGTTCGTATAAATCGTTAGTGATCGGGTCAATGAATTCGATGTCCCGAAGTAACTGGCACCGCTCCTCGATATGGCCCTCAGAAGCAGTGAACCGCTCATCGCGTGACATCATCCGAGGTGTTGCCCACCCTTCGCTGTAGAGGTGTTCTAATATCCGTTCATCCAACTGCTTCATCCAGAAAGCCGACTTTCTCTTTTGCATGGATCAGACGTTTTCCTTGTTGTCACCTGCACTAGACCGCTTTTTAGTAGAGGACTCAACTCGGTCGGGTGCGTCTTCAGATGTGTCTATTTCTCCGCGAAGGTATTCCTCACCACGCTCTGTTATTGTATAGACGCCTCTACCGAGATTCCTAACTAAGCCGCGTTCAGCCATCTTCTGACACCGTTGGGAAATATATCCGTTTGAGTACCTCACAAAGCCGCTTTTAACCATCTCACCGGGGGTAGCTGTTTCCTCCTCGCTCAGGTATTCGAGTATCCTATCATCTGCAAGTACCATCCAGTCACCAGAGTAGCGCTTATTCATGCGTGATTGAATCATTATTGTTGAATAGACGGTATTATACCACCGCTCTCGTTGTATTGGGTGTTGGATAAGACGTTGTGTATAACGAGTCATTAACTATATTAAGCGGCAGTTACTCAGTCAATCATGCAATGCCACATGCAAATGTGACCGTGGGCATGGAGCCGTCGATGCTCGCGGACATCGAAGAAGAAAGGAAACGACACGGAATGAGTCGGGCCGAGTACATTCGCCATCTCATTCGCCAAGCGCACGACTCTCCGTTTGATGTTCCAGAAACCGAACTGTGTACAGACGAAAACCGACGAACTGAAGAGTCGAAAACGGGGGCCGCGTAAACTATGTCCAGTAGCTCTGAGGCCCCCGTTTCTGATGACGATTCGAGCGACCAAGAGAGTGGCGACAGCGACACGGAGGACGGCCCATGAGCGGTGACGACACAGACGCCGTCGACGTAGACCCGGAGATGTTTCAGCGCGGTCTCGATGCGCTCGAAGCCGCCGAATCGTCGCTAGGAGAACTTGGTGAGGAGATTCACGAACTCGATACGGGGCTGACCCACAGCGACACTGTGGCCCTGCTGTACGGCCGTGCGAACTCGCTCAACAAGACCGAGATTCGGGACGCCTTCGATACGCTCGAAGACGTGCGCTCGAAGCAGACGCGCACCCTTCTCAAGCGACTGCTGGCCGATCAGTCCGCCGAGTTGAACCTGAAGGAGGCCGATGCTTTTCTGGATGAACTCGACCGGTTAACCCGGCGCTACGGGGAGGAATCGGCATGAGCCTCGCAGACACCCCGGACCCGGAGAATCTGACCAACGTCGACAAGCCGGCTGTTGTCGACGTGGACGGACAGGGGAACGTCTACGTCGCCTCGACGAAGGTCCGCGACAACGGTTGGCTGTGGCTCAAGCAGTGGGACGGACAGACGCTCAAACTGCCGCCTCACCGCGTGAACGCTGTCCAGAGAATCCGAAAAGAGCGGTACGGCGAGGCCGACAGCAGCGGGATGAAGCCCCAGCGTATCGCCGACGAGGACTGGCGAGAGCGGGCGCGAGCGATGACCGGCGACATGGAGGCCGCCAGGGCCGTGGTTGCGGATGACTGACCGCGAAGGCCGATTGCGGTGCGACCACTGTGGTCAGACGTTCCTCGTGGCTGATGGCGACCGTATCACCATCGACCACTTCCAGAACTGTGAGGGACTCGACAGTGGCGAGTGACGACGATCTCGAACCGCTCGATCCCTTCGAGGCGGTGGAGATGTACCTGCACCACCGCGAGCCGGAGCTGAGCGAGAAGTCGCTTCACAACCATCGGTATCGCCTCGACGTCTTCCTCGAATTCTGTGAGGAGCGCGGTATCGAGAACCTGAACAACCTCACCGGCCGCGACCTCCACAGGTTCCGGACGTGGCGGAGCAGGCAGGACGTGACGACGATGACCTTGCGGACGAACCTCGCCACACTGCGAGTGTTCTTGGAGTTCTGCGCGTCCATCGACGGCGTTCCGCAGGGGCTACGCGAGAAGGTTGTACTGCCCGAGGTGGACAAGGAAGAGCAGGCGAAGGACGTGAAGCTCGAAACCAGCCGAGCGGAGGCGATACTCGAGCATCTAAATCGCTTCGAGTACGCCAGCCGCGACCACGTCATCATGGCAATCCTGTGGCACACAGGGATGCGTCTCGGCACGCTTCGAGCGCTGGATATTGACGATGTCGACCTCGACACACCGTGTCTTCGGGTTCGTCATCGACCGGAGACAGGGACGCCGCTGAAGAACCGGACGGCCGCCGAGCGAGTCATCGCTCTCGGTGAGGGCTACGCCCGCATCATCGGTGACTACATCGAGCATAACCGAATCCAGTCCGAGGATTCGCACGGCCGTGAGCCGCTGATTTCCTCGAAGCAGGGCCGTCTCGCGGAGTCGTCGATTCGCATGGCGGTCTACAAGTGGACCCGCCCCTGCATGGTGGGGGAGTGTCCCCACGACGAGGACCCGAAGACCTGCGATTACATGAAGGCGAGACACGCCAGCGAGTGCCCGAGTTCGCACTCGCCTCACGGTATCCGACGAGGGGCGCTCACCCGGATGCTCCGTCAGGGGACGCCCGAGGAAGTCGTCGGCGACCGGAGTAACGTTTCGCGGGACGTGCTGGAACAGCACTACGACCGACGCACTGAGCGAGAACGCATGGAGCTGCGGCGCGACCTACTGGAGGACCTATGATGCCACAATCACACCCACCCAGCGAGCGACAGAATCGACCAACGAAACGCCGGAGTGCGGGCCTATCAGAGTGCCCGTATCCCGGCGAGTCCATCCTTATTTTACCGTCGTAAGCAGGGAACTGGTATCTGATTAGCAGCCTTGTCCGTCTGGAGCTGATACCCGGGATTGTGTCGGCTCTAGTTCGACCATCGCAGCCACGGTTTAGTTTTAGCGCCGAATCGATAGTGTATTACAAATATAATATAATGTGAAGAGTCAGCTACCTCCGCCGGAGGCAACGCTGCTTCCGGATTGAGAACCTATAGATCAAGACTGGTAACCTATGATAGATGTTTCATTAAAATAATGTGGAACAGTACATTTATGTGTAATAGTTGGTATGTAATTGAGTATGTTCGAGTGGGGCAGCCGGGGGGCTGGAGACCGGGGTGTATCGCACGTTCTTGGTGTGGTGTTGTTGGCAAGCGTAGTTATCGTCGGTGCCGTGCTGATCGTGCAAGTGGGCCAGCAGACTATCGGGGACGTCAACGACGACGCGAACGTCGAGCTTGCTGAGGAAGTGATGCTGTCGGTTGACCAGAGCTTCCAGCGGTCGAACACCGACGAATCAGTCGAGATCCCCGACCGAGTGCGGTCAGACGTTGGCGTGTCGAACAAGGCGACGTACAATCTGACGCTGAACGGACGCCCGGCCTGTTCGACGGGGAACCGCTCGTTGCAGACGATGCGGTATCAGAAAAACGGACAGCAGGTCGGTTACCAAGGCGGGGGCGTGTGGCGGATGACCGACTCGGGTGCGACGATGTCGTCGCCGCCAGCGGTGAACTACGACGAAGGGGCGCTGTCGGTATCCTTTGCGAACATCTCGGGACAGCAGATCGAGGGGGGGTCGGTTTCGATCCAGTCGAACGCGACGGCCAAGCGGTCACACCAGGCGGCACTGCAGATGGCCCTGTTCACCGACGTGTCTTACGAGGACGCGCGAAGCGGTTCGATTTCGTCACCCAGTTATGAGTGCATTCCGTCGCAGGTCGCCAACGCGACGTTGATTATCGAGAACAGCAGCTACGCTCGCGCATGGGCGGACTGGGCACGGAACTCCTACGATGACAAGTATGTCAACGTGACGCCAGACACAGTTGATCGCGGCGAAACCGTCCGTATCCGCTTTGCACTCGGTGATGTGTCGAACTCGAAGTTCGCCGTCGAGAATATAACTGTGAAGCCGGACCCATCGGATCCCAGCAACGCAACCGTTTCGGCGACTGTTACCAACACTGGCGGACTGAAGGACACACAACGCATCACGTTGAAGCACAACCGTTCGGGGAGTCCGAGCGCGGTGACACAGACGGTGACGCTTGGCGGTGGCGAAGCTACCACTGTGACCGACACGGTCGATGTCTCTGCAGCGAAACCACACAACTTCACTGTTGAGTCAGATCACGATACGGCCGCCGAGACCATCGAGTATACGAGCGTTCCCGGCACCCCATCGTTGGATATCACCGGCAACTCGATTCCGGCCAGAGCCAGATTGAATCAGGTCCCCACGGCGACAGTCACGGTCACGAATAGCGGAGAGATGACCGCGGATCAGGCGGTCGTATTCCTCGTCAACGGGTCCGTAAATGCGACGCGTAATGTGATGGTCGATCCGGGCCAGAGTCGGACCATCGACTTCGGCCCGTCGATGCCGACCCACGAGAACGGAACGTACGAACTGGGAGTTGAGACGAACGACGACACGTACTCGCAATACAGCGACGACGGGCACTACTTCGTTGTCGGCGACGCAGGTGTCTTCGAAATAGCGTCCGTTTCGCCGCCGGGCGGGCTGGAGAGTGGTGATACGGCGACCGTTGAGGCGACAATCGAAAACACCGGCGACATTCGGAAATCTGCCCCTGTTGAGGTACGTATCGAGAACGCCTCGACGGGGAGTGTCATCACGTCACAGACGACGAGCCTTACTCTCGATGGGACACGACGGGGGGTTGAGTCGGGGACCGCATCGGTCACCAGTAGCCCGATAACGGTCGCTTCGCCACAGCACTACACCTACGTTGTGGATACCCCGGACGCCACCCAATCGGGGTCCTTCGTCGTCGGTGCATCGCCGCCGCCGCTGTTCGAAATCACTACCGCGGACGTGCGAAACCCAGTCGCACCGAGCAATCAGACGAGCGTCGAGTTCACCGTCACGAACACCGGTGGAACCGAAGGGAAGCAGACGCTACGCGTCAAGCGCAACGGAACGGCCATCGTGACAGAGACCGAACAGCTCGACCCCGGCGAGAGTGTGACGCTCAATCGGACGGTTACCGCGCCTTCCGAACCCGGGAAATACCCGGTGACGTTCTCTACGGCGAACCGTTCGCGGTGGTTGACACTGAACGTCCAACCGGACTCACTGGTCGAGGGCAACGGCTCGACGATCACTATCAAGCAGTCTGTCAACGCCTCGGTCTCGCTAAAGGGGGCGGATCTAGAAGGGATGTGGGGCTCAAATATCACCCACTCGCCCGTGCAGATGTCGCTGTACGTCCGCAACGAGTCCGGGGCGCACTCTCTCGGACTCTGGCGGGAGTACGAGGACGGCGACGTCAACGGTCCGCACGCCGAACAACGCGTTGTCTCTGACGAGCACGAGAACCCATACCACTTCTCTGCCTCGTTTGAACCCGGAACAGATATTTCGGTCTTCGCGCAGTCCTACTACTGCGACTGGCATCGACCCACTGACCCGACGATCTGGCTCGCCGGCTACCCGACGAAGTACTGTGCCGACTGGGGCGACGAGCGGATCAAGGTCAGCCAGACTCAGAACACCGCGAACCTCGTGATTCTGAACGACGGCGACGAACTCCCGGCGTTCGAACAGGCACAGTGGTACCAGCGAGACATCCAGGACACGCTCGGAAGCCGCGTGAACGACACGGGGTACCTCCAACTGGGCGACGGCGAGCGTGCGTTCCTCTACGAACTCTCGAAACAGAACGCGGACCCGGCGAACGCTGGGGACGAAGGCGACCCGGACTACAACGACGCCGTCGTGCTGTTCACGGTCAACGCAATCGAGAAGGACGTCCAAACCGGCCCGAAATACCGGATCATCGACGTCGAAGCGCCGGCACGGGTCGACGAGACGAGCGACGCGGATGTGACGGCCGAAGTACGGAACGTGGGCGACAGCCCCGGAACGACAACCCTCGAAACCACGTTCGACGGGTCGGTGGTCGATAGCAAGTCAGCGCGGATCGAACCGGGCGAGACGACGACGGTCTCGTTCGAACTGGACACCGATAGCAAAGCGGCGGAGCAGTCCTACCAGTACGACGTGGCTCTCACCGACACTGACGAGCGCTGGCGCGGGAACATCTACGTCGGAGAACTGGACGCGCAGTTCATGCAAGTCGACTCGGTCCGAGCGCCGAGAGTCATCGACAGCGACGACACCGCGACGGCAACCGTCAACGTCACCAACGTCGGTGGGAAGGGTGGAACGGACACGGTTGTCCTCCGAGCGAAAAACACGGACGATCCCAGCCCGTCGTTCACCACCGTCGACTCGGAGACCATGTCGACGATACTCACCCCTGGCGACACGCGGCAGTTTACGCTCGATATGCCCACCAGCCGCGGCAACTACACCTACTACGTCGAAACGTCGAACTCCACGTCCCCGGAACAGTCGTTCTTCGTGGGGCAATCGAACTTCGTCGTCAACGACACGCAGTCAGTCAACATCGGCGCGGAGACCTACAACACCTCGGGGCTTATCGAACGCCGCGGCGGCGCGCAACGGATGACCGTCGAGGTGCAAAACAACGGAACTGTCGGCGACGAGCGGGAAGTGAGCCTCACCATCAAAAACAAAAGCGACGGGTCGACCGTTTTCGCCGGCTCCAAGATGGTCACTGCCGGGAGCGGAGATTTGACCAATACCGATCCGTACCCGGCGTGGGCGGGCTACGATGTCGATCTCGGCCCCGGCTACTACACCTACGAGGTGACTGTGTACGACGAGACAGCTAGCGGCACCGAGGCCGATACCGCAACAGGCGAAATATACCTCAAGAACGTCGACGAAACCGGTGCAACTGGCAACGACTCGCCAATTACGGTTGACTCTGACACGGTGACACTCGGCGGCTAAGCGGTCGTAGCGGCACTGTTTTTTTGCAGTCGCTTGTTCGTCGCCGACGTCTCACAGGAAGGGCAGCACGACGACTTCCGAGGGAGTCGACCGTTAGCGATGTCTCTCACCGGGTGTGCGGAAAGAAAAAACTGAGCTGTGTGGTGACCGAATTAGCCGAAGAGTTCGCCGAGGCCTTCGCCGCTTGCCTCGTCGTCCTCGTCGTCATCGTCGTCGCCGCCGTCGTCGGCAGCCTCTTCTTCGGCTTCTTCCTCGGCCTCGTCGGACTCGTCAGCGTCACCCTCTGCGGGTGCGGCCGCGCCGCCGCTTGCCGGCACCGGTGCCGCAGCGGCCTGGTCGACGGCCTCCTCGATGTCGACGTCCTCGAGGGCGGCGACGAGGGCCTTGACGCGGGACTCCTCGACGTCGACGCCAGCGGCGTCGAGCACGTCGGTGAGGTTGTCTTCGTTGATTTCTTCGCCCGATTCGTTCAGGATGAGTGCAGCGTATACGTATTCCATTGTTGTCGTGTGAGTTGTTAGAACATCTCTCCGAGTGCGTCGCCGGCGTCGCCGTCATCGTCGTCCTCGTCGGCCTCTTCGGCCGCGTCGGAATCGGCGTCCGCCTCGTCCTCGGATGCGGTGTCCTCGTCTTGGTCGTCAGTCGGTTCTTCGGTGGTCGCGTCGGCCTCGACGCCCTGGAGTTCCTCCGGGAGCGCCTCTTCGTCGTCGATCTGCGAGGCGAGCGCACGGACCTGTGCGTCAGCCTTGCTCACGAGGTCAGGCACGACTTCGGGGTCCTCGATGGCCGCCTGGAGCGCGAGGCTCTTGGCGTTGCCACGAGCGGACTGGAGCATCGTCGGGGCCGTCGTCGCGGTCGGGTAATCGGCGTTGACCGAGAGATTGAATGCTCGGCCGGCAGCCGCCCGGATGTCGCTCCGGTACTCGTCGACGTCGAGTTCCAGTTCCTCGGGTTCGAACAGCACGCCGTCGGCGAAGACGGCGCGAAGGTCGAGACCGACCTCCTTCGGTTCGATACCGAGTTCGTTCAGCACGTTCGCGAGTTCCTGGGAGACTTCCTCGCCGGTGTCAAGCACCGTCGAGTCAGACAGGACCTGAATGGAGCCTTCCTGGATGCGTGCGTCGGCACCCACGCTCTGGAGTTCGCCGACGAACGGACCGGGGTCGACGCCCGTGTCGCCTTCCGGAATCACGATGTCGTTCGGGGCCACCTCGCCGGCACCGATGGGTGCGGGCGTCTTGGAGGCCTCGAGTTCCTGAAACAGCGAGAACGGGTTATCGTCGGTCCCGATGAGCCCGACCTGCCCGGTGATGTAGCTGTTGAGGTCTTCGAGTCCGTCGTCGACTTCGTCGAGCGCACGCTCGAGCAGCGTGTTCCGGGAGACGCGAAGTTCGGCGGTCCCGTGCAGGTCACGTCGCATGTCCTGCAGCTGTCGTGACGGAATCCCGGCGATGTTGACGACGCCGACGCTCTCGTAGGACTCGATCATCTCTACGATGGCGTCGACCTCTTCCTGCTTCCACTCGGGAATGGTCTCGGTCTTGCGTTCGGATTCGGCGCTCATATCAGGCCACCTCCATCGCAGGCCCCATCGTCGTCTTCACGTAGACGCTGTCGATGTTGAGCGGGCCCTTCTCGAGGTCCGCGTGCAGACGGCGGAGGATAACGTCGATGTTGTCCGAGATATCTTCGGCGGACATGTCCTCCGCGCCGACCCGCGTGTGGAACGTTCGCCGTTCCCCGCTGCGGAGCTGCACGGTGTTTTTCATGCGTTCGATGACCTCGACG
>Ga0207851_100315_pt1 | contig 29189 bp, 30 predicted proteins | sample A23E3SouthBayCA_FD_187747 | JGI IMG/M metagenome (GOLD analysis project Ga0207851, IMG submission 187747) | Aerobic enrichment media microbial communities from Eden Landing Ponds, California, USA - A23 E3 (SPAdes) | ecosystem: Environmental > Aquatic > Marine > Unclassified | place: Emeryville... | reverse complement strand
GAGCCGGCGCGTCTCCGACAGCTCGGTGTAGTGATACCAGCCGTACAGCACGTTCCCGACGCCGCCGGTCGTCGGCAGGAGGAGGACGTGGACCGGGATCGAGCCGATGTCCCTGTCGACGAGGACGACCCGGTCGCCGTGGTCTTCGGTGAGCTCCCAGCCGGCGTCGAGGTGGTCGCGGACGCGGGTGCGGAAGGCTCGGCGGGCGTCGGCGTCGGTGCCGGAGTCGGCGTCGGTGCCGGAGTCGCGAGCCCTAACGGTCGAACCCCCGGTGCTCCCGCACGGCTCCCCGCAGTTCGCACAGAACTCGTCGTCGGACGCGACGGGCTCGCCGCACTCGGTGCAGTACGCGGACGCGGCGTCGTCCGTCGGTTCCGTGGCGCGCAGGTCGGCGCCGCAGCCCGGACAGAAGTTCGCGTCGGGCGCGACCGATCGGTCGCACTCGCGACACCGATCGGTCAGCGCCGGGGCGTCGTTCCGCTCAGAGGGCATCGGAGGGGATTCGTGCGGCGGGCGGTTAACTCCTCTCCCGGCGGGCGACGTCACCGCGGCGTCGACTTTTATTACGACTCGCTGAGACGTATCACGCGTACCATGGAACTCACCTGGCACGGCCACTCCACGTGGCACGTCGTCGTCGACGAGACGGAACTGCTGATCGATCCGTTCTTCGACAACCCGAAGACCGACGTCGACCCGGAGGAGCTCGACCCCGACTACCTCCTCTTGACTCACGGCCACTCGGATCACATCGGCGACGTGGACCGGTACGAGGACGCGACGGTGGTCGCCACTCCGGAGCTGACGGGGTACATCCAGGACAACTTCGGCCACGAGGACGCCGTCGGCGGCATGGGGATGAACATCGGCGGCACCGTCGAGTGCGGCGACGCCTGGGTGACGATGGTCCGCGCGGACCACTCGAACGGGATCGACACGGGATACGGCACCTCCGCCGGGATGCCGGCCGGCTTCGTGGTCGGGGACAAGAAACCGACTCAGGAGTCGGACCCCGACTGCACGACGTTCTACCACGCCGGCGACACCGGGCTGATGTCCGAGATGGTCGACGTGATCGCGCCGTACCTCGAGCCCGACGCCGCCGCGCTCCCCGTCGGCGACCACTTCACGATGGGGCCCGCCGGGGCCGGCATCGCCGCCGACTGGGTGGGCGCCGACGTGGTGTTCCCGATGCACTACGACTCGTTCCCGCCGATCGAGATCGAGACGCGGGAGTTCGTCAACGAGGTGAAAGCCGCGGGCGCCGCGGCCGAACCCGTCGTCCTCGAGGGCGACGAGACGTACGTACTAGAGTAGTCGGTCCGACACGCGGCAGTGATTTTTTCCCGCGACGACGACAGAGAGCCGCGGGACTCGGACTCTCGATCGACGACTGCGCCGCCGCCTTCTCACGATCGTAGAATACTATTCAAATGTGAATAAATATTATACGAATAGCGGTAGATTCCGGTGATCTCCAAGGGCACAAAGTTACTTCACAGATTTAAATTAATAATAAATCAGAAGCCTTCTAAATAAAAGACTGTTACCGTCGGAATGGTACGCCATGTCAACCGCAGATATGCGGGCTGTGATCCGCGGGGAAGGCGGACGATTCGTCTACATCGTCTCCGCGCTCGCAGCGCTCAACGGACTCCTGTTCGGGTTCGACACCGGGATCATCTCCGGAGCCATCCTCTTCATCGACACGGCCTTCGAGCTGACGCCGCTGGTGGAGGGGATCGTCGTCAGCGGCGCGATGGTCGGGGCGGCGGCCGGCGCGGCCGTCGGCGGGCAGATCTCCGATCGCATCGGCCGCAAGCGGTTCATCCTGTTGTCGGCCGTCGTGTTCTTCCTCGGCTCGTTCCTCATGGCGGTCGCGCCGACCGTCGAGGTGCTCGTCGCGGGGCGGATGATCGACGGGATCGCCATCGGCTTCGCGTCGATCGTTGGGCCCCTGTACATCTCCGAGATCGCGCCGCCCTCGGTCCGGGGCGGCCTCACGTCGCTGAACCAGCTGATGGTCACCGTGGGGATCCTCTCGTCGTACTTCGTCAACTACGCCTTCTCCGGCTCCGGCTCGTGGCGGATCATGCTCGGCGCGGGGATGGTCCCCGCCGTCGTGCTCGCGGTCGGCATGCTCCGGATGCCCGAGAGCCCCCGGTGGCTCTACGAGCGAGGCCGGACGGACGAGGCCCGCGCGGTGCTCCGCCGCACGCGCGACGGGGACATCGAGTCGGAGCTCTCCGAGATCGAGGCGACCGTCGAGGCGCAGTCCGGGAACGGGGTCCGCGACCTGCTCAGCCCGTGGATGCGCCCGGCGCTGGTCGTCGGGCTCGGGCTCGCGATCTTCCAGCAGATCACCGGGATCAACGCCGTGATGTACTACGCGCCGACGATCCTGGAGTCGACCGCGTTCGGGAGCTCGCAGTCGATCCTCGCGTCGGTGTTCATCGGGACCGTCAACGTCGCGATGACGGTCGTCGCGATCCTCCTCGTCGACCGCGTCGGGCGGCGCCCCCTCCTACTCGTCGGGACCGGGGGAATGATCGGGTCGCTCACCGTCGCCGGCCTCGTCTTCCAGTTCGCCGACCCGACCGGCGGGCTCGGCTGGCTCGCGACGCTCACGCTCGTGTCGTTCGTCGCGTTCTTCGCGATCGGGCTCGGGCCGGTGTTCTGGCTGCTCATCTCCGAGATCTACCCGCTCGCCGTTCGCGGGAGCGCGATGGGGATCGTGACGGTCGCCAACTGGCTCGCGAACCTCGCCGTGGCGCTGTCGTTCCCTGTGCTGCTCGACGGGATCGGCACGCCGGCGACGTTCTGGCTGTTCGGCGTCTGTAGCGTCGTCGCGCTGCTGTTCACCTACCGCACCGTCCCCGAGACCAAGGGCCGGACGCTGGAGGCGATCGAGGCCGACCTCCGGAGCGCGACCGGGGGCGCGGCGGACGTTCCGGGAGACGACTGAGCCGGTAGACGGTGTCTGAGCGCGTCGGCGATAAGCGCGCCGTCGCTCGATCGCGCCGACGTTCCGATGCCGATAACCTTTATCCTCGCCAGACCGAACCGGAAGACGACTATGGCAGACATCGAGACATCCACCGTTTCCGAAGAGGGCTACGCCTGCACGAGTCAGGTCGGCGAGTTCGACCTGCAGATCGACGCGACCGACGAGACGGGGCCGAACCCGAACGCCGCGCTCGTCGCCACGTACGCCTCCTGTTACCTCCCCGCGTTCCGAGTCGGCGGGAGCCAGCGCGGCGAGGAGGAGCTCGGCAAGGTCCAGATCGACGCGAGCGCGGAGCTCGACGACGACGACGATCTGGAGTCCATCGCCTTCGACGTGCACGTCGAGGCCGACCTCGACGACGAGACCGCCGACGACATCGCCGAGCGCGCCGAGGGCATCTGCCACGTCCACAGCGCGCTGCGCGACGGCCTCCACGCCGACATCAGCGTCTACCCCGGCGCGTTCTGAGCCGGCGAAGCGGTTAGCGGATCGACGGCTCAATCGCTCGACGACCCGACCGATTTTTCGCGTATCGGACCCGACTCGGAAGCCGCAGGGCCGTCAGTGATAAGCGGTTACGGCCGCTCGACGCCCGTGAACTCGAAGCGGGCGCCCCCCGTCTCGCCCTCCGTCAGCGTCACTTCCCAGCCGTGGGCCTCCGCGATGCGCTCGACGATCGCAAGCCCGAATCCGGTCCCCGACTCGGAGGTCGTGTGGCCGCTCTGAAACACCTCGTCGCGGCGGGCTTCGGGGATGCCGGGACCGTCGTCTTCGACGTAGAACCCGTCGGGAATGTCGCCGACGACGATGCGGTCTCCCCCGTGTTCCGCCGCGTTGCGGAAGAGGTTCTGGAGCAGCCGCTTGACCCGACCGGGGTCCGCGAGCACGTCGCCCTCGGTCTCGACGGCGACATCGAGCCGGTCGGGGATGTCGCCGCCGTTCTCACCGTCCGCGTCTCCGCCATCCGAATCCTCGCCGTCCGCGTCCCCGCCGTCCGCGTCGACGCTCCCCGCCCCCTCAACCGGGCCGAGCACGTCGGTCGCATGACGGGTCGCCAACTCGCCGAGCGGGACGGGATCGACCGACCCCACGGCGTCTCCCTGCCGTGCGAGGGTGAGCACGTCGTCGATCAGCCGCTCCATCTCGTCGAGCGCGGTGTCACAGCGCTCGAAGTACGACTCGTTGCCCGTCTCTCTGGCGAGTCGGAGGTACCCGGAGAGCACGTTGAGGGGGTTCCGGAGGTCGTGCGAGACGATGCTCGCGAACTCGTCGAGCCGCTCGTTCTCGCGCTCGATCCGGCGCTCGTACGCCCTCCGCTCCGAGATGTCGCGGCTGGTGGCGAGGAACCGGTCTTCACCCTGCACGTCGACCCGCCGGACCTGCACTTCGACCGGGAACGACGTGCCGTCCGCTCGGCGGAACGTCGTCTCCAGCCGACGCGTCTCGTCCATCTGCAGGCTCTGCCAGAGATCAGGTCCCTCTCGGGGGTCGAGCTCCTCGTCGATCTCCCAGACGTCCATCCCCACGATCTCCTCGCGGTCGTAGCCGAGCTCGGCCGCCATCACGGGGTTCGCGTCGACGATCTGGCCCGCCTCGTCGTGGATGTCGATCATGTCCGGCGAGTCCTCGTAGAGGGCCTCGAGTCGGGCCGAGGTGCGTTCGAGTTCCCGCTGGCGGCGGCGCTTCTCGGTCACGTCGCGGGAGGTGCCGAGTACGCCGTCGAACTCGCCGTCGATGACGAGCCGTCGGAAGCCGAAGTCGACGATCGCGTCGGACCGGGCGGGGAGGTCGAGCTCGACCGTTCCGGACAGCGTCTCGCGGTCGCCGGCGACCAGCGCCGCGAACGGGTCGTCTTCGCGGGTCTCGCGGAGCCGCGAAACGAGCCGGCTCCGCCGACCGACGAGCTCCTCGGGAGTCGTGTCGTACACCTCGGCGGTCCGGTCGTTGACGACCGAGAACCGTCCGTCGGCGTCGTAGACTGCCACCGAGTCGGGGAGTTCGTCGACGAGCCGCCGGTAGCGCTCTAGGTCGCGTTCCCGCTTCTTCTCCTCGGTCACGTCGATGTGGATCCCGACGGCGCGGACCGGCTCCCCCTCGTCGGTGCGCTCGACGACGCGGCCGCGGTCGCGGATCCACTTCCAGTCGCCCGATTTCGTCTCCATCCGGTGGTCGCACTGGTAGTACTCCGTCTCGCCGGCGAAGTGCGACTCCAGCGCCGCCCACACCTTGGAGAGGTCGTCGGGGTGGACGCGATCCTCCCACTCCGTGAGCTCGAAGGCGATCTCCGACTGGTCGTACCCCAGCATGCCGGCCCACCGCTCGTCGAATCGCACCTCGTCGGTGCGGACATCCCAGTCCCAGACGCCGGCGTCTGCGCCCTCGATGGCGAGGCGGAACCGCTCGGAGAGCTCGCGGAGCTCGCGCTCGCGCTCCTTCTCCTCGGTCACGTCGCGGAAGTACACCGACAGTCCGGTGTCGGAGGGGTACGCGTCGATCGCGAGGTCCAGAGCCGGGCCGTCGAAGTGGAACTCGAAGGCGGTCGGCTCCCCGGTCGCCATCGCCTCGCGGAACTCCGTCTCGAGCACAGTCCCGCGGAGAGCTTCGAACCGGTCCCAGATCCGCTCTCCGAGCAGCTCTCCTGCGTCGCGCCCGAGCAGTTCCGCCGCCCGCTCGTTGAGGTACGTGAGGCGCCAGTCCTCGTCGATACCGCAGAACGCGTCCGTCATCCGGTCGAGGTGTTCCGTCACCCGGCGCTCGGTGCGCGACCGGGACACGGCGCGGTCGACGCGAGACGTGAGCGTCGCGTAGGAATCCCCGCTGTCGTCTGGGTTCCCGCTGTCGTCGGGGTCGTCGTCCACCGGGAGGTACTCGTCGACCCCCGCGGCGACCGCCTCGCTCGCCACCGCCTCGGACCCGTGAGCCGTGAACAGCACGAAGGGGAGGTCGCGATCGCGCTCGCGGACGGCGCGGAGGAACTCGACGCCATCCGTCTCTGAGAGGTCGTAGCCGCTGACGACGCAGTCGATCTCCCCGGAATCGACGACACCGAGGCCCTCGGCCGCGTCGGCGGCCGGCGTCACTTCGAACCGGTCGGCGTGGTCCTCGATGGCCGCCACCGCGCGGTCCCGGACCGCCGGCTGTTCGGCGACTAGGAGTACTTGCGCCGCCTCGGACCGCGCGTCCGCCGAGAGCGCGTCCGACCGACGGCCGTCCCGTGTTGTCATCTGTTGGTGTGTCAACACTCGGGCATAGTAATTATTTTCATGTTACACATCAGGTCCCGGTCATTTCCGACGCGTACGCGACGACGGCGCTCGACGCGGCGTACCCGATCGCCGCCACGATCGCGGCCGCGACGAGCGCGACCGCGAACTCCCGAGCGACTGCGAACGCGATCAGGAATCCCGCCATGCCGACCGCGTTCGCGCACAGCAGTCGGAGCGTTCGGTAGGACGGCTCTCGGGTTGACATACACGTGGTACGGAGCCCCTGACCAAAAAGCCACGAGACACCGTCATCGAGCGAGTGTCGGCGGGCCGCGCTCCGCGACCCCGCCACGGAGCGATTTCGGGCCGACGCGGGGAACGATTTAGGGACGATGCCGCGGCCACCCGCCCCCATGCGACCGCGAGACGATCCGACCGAGCGGCGGCGACGGCGTGCGAGCGCCCAGAAGCGGTACCGGTCTCACCGAGGCACCGAGACCAATCTGTGCGGTCGCAGGCTCCGAGCCGGAGGATATCAGGCTCTTCTGCCGATCGCGACGCTCGCGGGGGTCGTCATCGGCGGGCTCCTCGTCGCACTGCGGGCGACGAGCGCGCTCCTCCGGGAGTGGTCCCTCGCGATCGCGGTTCTCCTCGCCGTCGCGGGATGCTGGCTGTGTGCGGTCGCCGTCGCGCACGTCGCGGCCACGGTCGTGGCGCGCGGATCCGGTACGAGCCGATGAGAATCCCGCGGAACGGTTTTGAGGACGGCGCTGGAACAGGCGCGTATGGTCGCGATGGAATCCGACTCGGACCTCGACCGCGGCGACGCCGCGCCGGCGTTCGAGCTACCGGGCACCGACGGCGAGACGCACACGCTCGACTCGTTCGACGCGGACGCACTGCTTGCGGTGTTCACCTGCAACCACTGCCCGTACGCGCAGGCGAAGTTCGGCCTTCTCAACGATCTGGCGGCCGAGTACGACGACCTGGCCGTCGTGGGAATCAACCCGAACGACGCCGACGAGTACCCCGACGACTCCTTCGAGGCGATGCGCGAGCGCGTCGCCGACGGCACGATCGCGTACGACGCCTACCTCCGCGACGAGGCGGGTGAGGTAGCGGACGCGTACGGCGCGGTCTGTACCCCCGACCCGTTCCTGTTCGGCCGCGACGGCGACGCGTTCCGGCTCCGGTATCACGGCCGGCTCGACGACGCGTTGAACCCCGACGACGAGCCGACCGAGTTCTACATCCGCGACGCCGTCGACGCGGTGCTGGCGGGCGAGGAGGTCGAGATCCCGGACCGCCCCTCTCGGGGCTGTTCGATCAAGTGGCCGGACGCGTGAGGAGCGGGTTGCTGAGAGGCGGGTGCGTCGGGAGCGGGCGAGAGACGGACGGCGACGGTTCGGACGCGGGTCCGAGGGCGATCGCCACCTGATCTCCTCCCAGCGGCGTCGACGTTCCCGGATACGATCCTACAAGTCAGTTCGGCGAGGAGCGGACGCATGGCACGCGTCACGGTTTGGAACGAGTACCGCCACGAACGGGAGAGCGACGCGGTCGCCGACGTGTACCCCGACGGGATCCACGCGGTCATCGCCGAGGCCCTCCGTGAGGCCGACCACGAGGTCCGTACCGCGACCCTCGACGAGGGACCGGACCACGGGCTCACCGAGGCGGTCTTAGACGATACCGACGTGCTCACGTGGTGGGGTCACGCGGCACACGACGAGGTGCGCGACGAAGTCGTCGACCGGATCCACGAGCGCGTCCTCGACGGGATGGGTCTGTTGGTGCTCCACTCCGCGCACTACTCGAAGATCTTCAAGCGGCTGATGGGCACCAGCTGCTCGCTCAAGTGGCGAGAGGCCGCCGAGACCGAGCGGCTGTGGACCGTCGAGCCGGGCCACCCGATCGCCGACGGGATCGGCGAGTACATCGAACTCGACGAGACGGAGATGTACGGCGAGCGATTCGACGTTCCGGCGCCGGACACGCTCGTGTTCAACTCCTGGTTCGCGGGCGGCGAGGTGTTTCGCTCCGGCTGCTGTTACCGCCGCGGCAACGGGAAGGTGTTCTACTTCCGTCCCGGCCACGAGACGTACCCGATCTACCACGACGACGACGTGCGACGGGTGCTCCGGAACGCGGTCTCGTGGGCGGAACCGGGCGACGGCCCGACGCCCGACTTCGGCAACGCAGATCCGATCGAAGACATCGACACCGACGACGACCGGACGGTCCACTGATCGGGCCGTCCACGGAGTCGACCACCTGCGACGCGGTCAGTTCTCAGCGATCTCCTCCGGCCGGACGGGGGCGAGCCCGCGCCACTCCAGTTCGGCCTCGATCTCGTCGATCCGGGGCGCGATGACGCCCGGCTCGTGGCTGTCGGTGCCGACGCTCACCCGGAGCCCGGCGTCGACGAGCCGGTCGAGGAAGTCGGGAGCCGGGTGGAACTCCCCGTAGTCGTCGAGCAGGCGCCCGGCGTTGATCTCCGGGACGGTCCGCGAGTTCCGGAACGCCTCGACGACCGCCGCGTAGTGGTCCTCGGTCGCGAACCCGCGGAGGTGCGGGTTGCGCTCGATCAGGTCCGGATGCGCGGCGATCGCGAACAGCTCGGCGTCGATCAGCGCGACCAGCTTCTCGAAGTACCGGTCGACGAGCGCCTCCCGTTCGTCCGCCGGCTTGTCGGCGAAATGCGCGCGCGTGTGGACGTTCGCGCCGTCGAGCTCGTGGACGCTCCCGATCGCGTAGTCGAACCCCGCCCCGTCGAGGAAGTCGGCGATCGCCGCCTCGTGGTCGGGGTCGTAGTCCATCTCCACGGCGTCGAACACGTCGAGACCGACGGCGGGGTCCTCGCGGATCTCCTCGATCGCCTCGCGCCGCCGCTCGTAGGTCATGTCGAGGTTGAAGCCGAGCGCGCGCTTGAACCGCTCGGCCTCCGGGTCGGGCGAGACGTTGCAGTGGTCGGCGATCCCCACTCCGTCGAGCCCCGCGTCGGCGGCGGCGTCCACCATCTCACGGAGGAACGCGCCGTCCGAGTAGGTCGTGTGGACGTGGTAGTCGTGCACGGGCCGAGTTGATCCCGGACCGACTCGTAGTCTTCGGATCGCGTGCGACGCCGACTCGTGGCTTCCCGCCCGCGGCCTCGCGTCAGTACCCCGTCCCGAGCGCCCAGTTCGCGACGAGCGCGGCGAACGTGACCCCGAACAGGGCCGCCAGGATCCCGAAAGAGACGCCCCAGCCGAACAGGTCGGCCGCGAGTCCGACGCCGACGGAGCCCGCGGAGCCGATCACGGTGTACACCGTCCGAACGAGTCCGAACCCGGCGCCGCGCTCCGCGTCGCCGAGCGCGTCCATGAACCGGGGGTCGATCGCCGAGAAGAAGCTCGCGCCGGAGCCGGCCAGCAGCACCGCGACCGCGACGCCGGCGAAGCCCGGACCGAGGACGAACGCGGCGGTTCCGATCGCGCCCGCGAGCATCGCCGCGCCGATGGCGACGTCGCGGCCCGCTCGATCCGACAGTCGCCCGAGCCCCACCTGTGCGACGGCGCGGACGACGAAGAACGCCGAGAACACCCCGGCGGCGCCCGACGACGAGAAGCCGCGGAACTCCACGAGGAAGGTGGGGAGAAACGACATCACGCCCTGAACCACGTACGTGCCGGTCATCGCGACGAACAGCGGGAGGAGGACGTTCGGCCGGGAGAGGAGCTCGACGAGCGGCGCGAGCGCGAACCGCTCCCGCATCGGCTGGTCGGGGCGCCGCGGCTCGGTCGGGCGGACGCGCCACGCGAACAGCAGGAACACGGGTACGCCGACCAGCGCGGCCAGCGCGACCGCGGGACGCCAGCCGTACCGGACCCCGACCCACGCGGCGGCGACGGGCGCCACGAGCCCGGCGAGCGGCCCCCCGATCGAGTGAAGCCCGAGCGCCGTCCCGAGGTCGTCGAACGTCCGCGAGAGCAGCGTCGTCGCCACCGCGTAGTGGAGCCCGGCGACGAGCCCCAAGAGCACCGCCGCCAGCACGAACGCGGGGAAGACGGGCGCGAGAGCGAGGACGACGCTCGCCGCCGCGGTGCCGCCGACGGCGACGAGGATCACGGCGCGCTCGCCGTACCGGTCCGCGAGCACGCCGCTCGGGAACTGGGCGGCGCCGTACGCCAGCCACATCCCGGAGAGCGCGAACCCGATGGCGGTGTTCGACACCGTGAAGTCGTCGACGATCAGCGGGACGACGGGGCTGATCGCCAGCCTGGCGAAGTACGTCACCAGAAACGCGAGCATGCACAGCGACAGCACCGTGTGGCGGTACTGCCAGCTCATCCGACCGTCACTGGCGATTCGTCAGGGCGGGACGGCGCCAACGGTTTCGAGTCCGGACGGCACCGCGGCCGACGGTCACTCTCCGTGCGAATCGGACCGGTGGCGTCCGCCGGACGAGCGCGCTCGCAGACGGGCCCCGATCGTGTCGACCCGCTCACTCGTCGAAGGTCCCGGCGGTGAGGTAGCGCTCGCCGCTGTCCCAGAAGACGGTGACGACGAGTGGTTCGTCGCCGGCGAACGCGCCCGACTCCCGGAGTTCGGCGGCGACATCTTTGGCCGCGAGGTTGGAGGCGCCGGAGGACTGACCGACGAGCAGCCCCTCTTCGCGCGCGAGCCGGCGACACTCGGCCTCGGCGTCCTCGATGTCGACCGTGTGCACCCCGTCGAGCAGGTCCGTGTCGAGGTTCGGTGCGACGAACCCCGGTCCCATCCCCTGGAACTCGTCGACGCCGGGCTCGCCGCCGGAGAGGACGGCGTTGTCGCTCGGCTCGACCGCGTCGATCCGCACGTCGGGGAACGCCTCTCGGAGACGCCGCCCGATCCCGGTGAGGGTACCCCCCGTGCCGACGCCCGCCACGAGGGCGTCGACGGGCCGACCGTCCACCTGATCGAGGATCTCCGGTCCGGTGGTCTCGTAGTGAGCGCGCGGGTTCGCGGGGTTCTCGAACTGGCGGAGCTGGGCCATCCCCTCCTCGCGTTCCAGCGCGTCGGCGCGCTCTTTGGCCTCGGAGATGTCGCCCTCGACGAGCTCCACGTCGGCGCCGTACGCGAGCATGAGCCGCCGGCGCTCGACCGACTTCCCTTCGGGCATCACGAGCGTCACGTCGTACCCCTTCACCGCTCCGACCATCGCCAGCCCGATACCCGTGTTGCCGGAGGTGGGTTCGACGATTCCGTCGCCGGGCGTCAGGTCGCCGGCCTCCTCGGCGGCCTCAACCATGTACAGCGCCGGGCGGTCCTTCGCGGAACCGCCCGGGTTGTGCGACTCGACCTTCGCCGCCACCGTCGTCCCGGGCGGCGAGCCGACTCGCACGAGCGGCGATCCGAGCGCGTCCAACACGTCCTCGTCCATGTGCGACCCGAGGGGGGCGCCACTCAAATGCCCCGCGGACTGCGGCAAGGCGTGTCCGGAGAGCCGCCGACCCGTTGCCACCGACAAGGCGTTTACAAGCGTCGCCGGCGTACGACCGGGTATGACGCTCGAAACGCTCGATCCACACTTCGACGACGCCGACGCCCCGACTCCCCCCGACGACGAGTTCGATCCCGCCGTGCTCGACGCGCTCGGAACCCGCGACTACCGGTTCAAAGTCTGGGGCGGCGACTGGTGCGGCGACTGTCAGCGACAGCTCCCGGCGTTCGGCGCGGCGCTCGCGGCGGCCGGCGTCCCCGACGACCGGATCGAGGACTTCCCGGTGACGAAGGGCCCGAACGGCAAGGAGGGGGAGGCCGTCGACGAGTACGGGATCGAGCTGATCCCGACGGTCGTCGTCGAGACTGCCGACGGCGAGGAGGTCGCGCGGTTCGTCGAAGAGGAAGACGTGTCGATCGCCGAGTTCCTCGCTGACGAGCTTGCGGGCGCGGAAGTTGACGCCTAGACGGTTACGCCGAGACGGTTACCGCCGAGACGGTTACCGCCGAGACGACGAGAGCCGGACCCCGTTTTGAGAGTCACTAGCGACTGAGTCGGCGATCTCCTGTACAGCAGCGTTTACCGCTCGACTGTGCCCCGGGCGAATTCGACAGCCGTGAACTCGAAGCGTGCCCCACCGTCGCGCCCCTCCGTGAGTGCCACGTCCCAGTTGTGGGCTTCGGCCACGTGGCGAACAATTGAGAGGCCGAACCCCGTCCCGTCTTGGTCGCTCCTGTAGCCGTGAGCGAACACCTCGTCGCGTTCGTCAGGAGGTATTCCCTTTCCGGCATCCGCAACGAAAAATCCGGTCGTGGACAGACGGTCTTCGGTGGTCCTGTCGATACGTCCGATAGTGAGAGAGACGGGCGGCTCGTTGTGATCGATCGTATTGCGAAAGAGGTTCTCCAGGAGGTGTAACAGGGGTGAACAAGTCTATAGGCTTAGTGCAAGAGCCCGTTCATCGGAAGTAGAACAGCGATTACTTTCACCCCGGACAAGACGCGCTAGCGGTGTAGAAACCGAAATTGGGTGGTCGGGGAGTCCCAGAGTCCATCTACACGGAGTGACCCTTCGTCTTTATCGCCCACCTAAAATTGTCTGAATCATACGGCTTAACAGGTCTATTGAACTCGGGATGTCGGCCGTGCCCACGAATACTCCACGAAGCAGGTGTGCTCGGGTGTCCGATCGAGAATCCATGACACGAAGCGACTCTTCCCGCCGGGATAGGGAAGGCGGCGTCCGCCATCACCGACTCCCCTAGGCGCTCGACGACGACGCCGGCGACCCGCTCGACCCCGTCCGTGACGTCGTCCCCGTGGACGATTGAACTGTCGCGAAAGCCACGTAGGGTTCCGATCGAATCGCTCACCATTTGAGGATTCAGTTGCCAGTCGGCGCGGTCTGAGAATTCCGATTCCCGTAGCCGAATTCAACTCCTCAACACACGCCGTGAACGGATCTCAGGCCGAACCTGAAGCTATTGAATCGGAATTCTGGGTGGAGCAGAACACCCCGGCCAGATTTTCGGTCCGACCCTGAACCACCTCTGGAGTATCATAACGATATGGGGCTGTCCCCATAGAACTAGTTGAGCGCCCCCCGGGTGATGTCCGATGTCGTGTATCGGCGTCTCGTGGGTCGCGTGCGATCAACAACGGAGCAGTCCGAATACATATGCAGAGAAGAGATATACTCAAGACGATCGGAGGTATCGGAGCGACAGCAACCGCTGCAGGTGTGGGTATCGGTACGATGTCGGGCAGCGCAGCCGCTTCATCGCTCAGCATCGGCTCTGGCGAAGCTAGTGTTGCGACCGCTCAGGGCGAGATCGATAGAGTGTCCATCCAGCCCAATATCAACGTTTCCTGGGATGGGTTTGATGAAGTCGTGGGGAAGGTGAGAGTTCTTATTGAGGCAGCACCACACGATGTCGAAAACGAGAATGTCGGCGACTTTGCTCCCGTTTTCAGAGCTACCGGATGGCTGAATGGCACCGATGACCCCGGTACCGAAGTCGAAACCGGGCCCGGCTACTCTGGTGAATTCGCTATTGCTGGAGAGTGGCTCGGTGGGTCCGACGGGATCACACTCTACGACCGAACGGGTCCAGACTACTCCGGAGTTAGTCAACCTGAGAACTTCTTCAGCGGCACGTCTGTAGCGCAAGATGTTCCTGAAGATGGCTTCGAGAACGGGAATTACGAACAAGCAGGAACCGTTGATAGGTTCTTCAACCCGTCTGATGGCACTACTGAAAACAGTGAGGTCCAACTCCGGTATACAGTAAGCTTCCACGCACCAAACTCCAGTATCGCCGCGGACTACGACATTCCTGAGAGCGATGTCAGTGGGTCGTCACCGCTTGTGATGGCGGGTGCTGATGACGTTGGCTCACCGATCACGAGTTATTCCGCGGATGTAATTCCGTACGATGTGCTGCAGAATAACGCGAGTGGACACCCAGCTATCCTTACCACTACGTCCACTTTCAACGTCAGCGTAGAAAATGAGTCAACCAGCGCTAGTGGTGGTGGAGACAGTAACACTGATGCTTCTGGCTCTGACGAAATCAGTGCAACCGGAGACGAATAGAGTAGGTAGCTAACCCTCACGGGTCATGTTAATTTAAGCATCGATTCCAGCAGACTGCGAAGGCTCGGGGTCATGATCCTTCCTCTGTTCGGCGTCGCGCTGCCAGCGCAGGCGGGCCGCGTCGACGACGTTAGTGCGTGCACCGGCGGACGGATTCTAGAGTTCGAAAGCTCGGACGAAGAGCGTCATCCTGACGGTCCTCCGCTCTGCGGTTCCCTCGCGTTGCGGCAGGGATCGTCTTCGCGTTCGTCGTCGGCACGTCCTTCGACGCCGCACTCCACTCACAGATCCGCACCCACGAGTCGCACTCGGGGCAGCGGTGCGCGCGATCGTCGTCGTCGCCGTGGACTCGTCGGAAGTCGCTCGGAACGTGAGCGCCACACTGGAGGCAGTTGCTCCGGCTACTGTGAGATCGGAGCAACATCATGCCGAGACCACCTCGGCTAACGCAGATCGGGGGACGGCGGTGACTACCGGCTTAATTCTAGCCCGGACAAGACTCGCTAGCGGTGCCCCTAATGGTGTAGAAGACCGAAATTGGGTGGCTGGGGAGTCCCAGCCCACCAATCTCGCCCGGTCAAAGACCGGGCGGACAGTAGGTGGGCCAACACGGTCTTGGCTCTTCGGTCGGGCGATTTCGTCGAAGTTTCGCTCGTGTACATGTTAGATGTCCTCCGGAATGTGTTCCTGCCGTCGGTGCGCTCGCTCGCGGTTCCCCGCCTTGTCGTAGTGCTTCTCGAGCACGTCCTCGGACGCGTCGCCGCGGTCGCTGATCACGGGTCGAGGCGTTCCGGCCGTTCGGTGCGCCGTGACCGAGCCGGTACGGACGTGGTGCGGGGCGCGCGACGACGGGCACTTGCTCGCCTGTTCGGACGGGATCGCCTCACAATCGTCGGGGTCGCGGTCGTGGGGGCACTCCTCGCCGATGACGCACGGCCGCGTCACGCAGTAGATCCACCGCTGGAGCGTCGAGACGCCGGGTCGGCCGCGGTTCGTCGTGATGAGCGGCTTGCGGCCCTGGTCGTCGACCACGTCGATGCGGGGTCCGGAGACGTAGTCGTCGACGACCTCCGCGACCGCCTCCTTCAGAATCACGTCGCGCTCGCTCGTCGAGCCGTTCTTCAGCGGCGTCAGCGGCGGGCGGTGTCGGAACTGGAGGGCGCGATCGTCGGCGTCCCAGTCCTCGAGGTCGAGGGCGCGGACGCCCCCGCGCCGGGCCGGGACGCGCCACATGAGCAGGAGCGTGACGTGCCGGCGTGACGCGTACTCGTATGTGGAGAGGTAGTCGAGGATCGCCCTCGTGCGCTCCGACGAGAGGATCGTGTCGTTCGACTGCTGGTCCTTCGAGGGCGACGGGACCCGGATGCGGTCCGGGAGTGTCTCGGGAACGCCGCGGATGTCGGCGACCCGGTAGAGGAACTGCTTGACCGTCGAGACCTGCCCCTGCATCGTCATCATGTTGCAGGGGTCGTGGTCACCGTTGTCCTCGCGCTTCCAGACCCGCCACTCGTGGACCATCCGGACGTCGACGTCGTTCATGTTGGCGACCTCCTTCCGGTCTTCGAGCCAGTCGACGAACGTCCCGATGCGGTACTCGTGGTCGCGGAGCGTCGCGTCGGCGAGCTCGCCGCGGCGCGCGTCGAGGTAGTAGTCGAGCGCGGCGCTCGGCGTGATGGGATCGAGATTCTCACTGGTGGAGTCACCCGACATCAGATCCCGGCCTCCGTTCGGAGGACAACCGCGTCACAGTCGTCACACTCCGCGTAGATCCCGTCTGAAACGCGAAGCGTTCCGTTCTCGCAGTCAGTACATGAAACCCGCCCTGCACCATCGACTTCAGACCGGCACCTGCCACAGACCATCGCACCGTAGAAGGCCCTCTTGATGGGTGCCCCACAGCAATCGCTCGTCTGAATTCGGTAAGCGCCGTCTCCGGAGCGATCCTCGCCACCGTCCGTCACCAGCTCGCGCTCGCCCGCGTGGTACCGGAGGTCCTCGACGAGCGCGATCGCGCGGTCAGCCTCGAGGTCGCGCCGGAACCGGTCCCGGAGGTCGAGTTCATCGACGATTCGCGAGTCTTCGCGAACAGCGAGGCGCGCGACGGTCTCGCCGTCCGACCCGTGCCGTCGGTCGACGAGGTCGTAGAGCGACTGGAGCACGGCGCGGTGGTCAGCGAGCAGGCGCGCCGCGCGATCGCGGTCCGCGTACGCGAGCACCGAGCCGTGGCGGTTCCGGCGGACTTCGACGTCGACGGTCGGGCTCATTCGTCCACCCCCTCACCTTCGAGTGCGATATCGAGACTGTCACGACCTCGTGAGAGTAGCTCGCGACCGCGATCGGTGATTCGGTAGGCGTTCGTCCGGCCGTCGAACTGTTCCGTCTCGATCAGGCCCTCCTCTTCGAGGTCGCCGAGGTTGCTGTACAGTCGGCCGTGGTTGATCGGGTCGGAGTACCGGTCTTCGAGGCGGCTCATCAGCGTGAGTCCCTTCGGCAGCTCCTCGCCGTCGACCTCGGCGGCGACCAGGAGGAGGTCGCGCTGGAACCCGAGGAGGTCGTACCAGGTGGTCTCGTCGCTGTGCGGCTCGTCCGTCGGCTGGGTGTGTGCGTCGCTCATGGTGGTGTCGTCAGGCGTCATCGGTCAGTCGTCGCGCGGTGCTGGTCGCGCCGTCGTGAACGGGCATGCGTCGGAGTCGCCCCGACGCACGGATTACTGTGGCCCGCACGGTTCCGAACGGTTCCGGATGGTCCCGTCCCCTGTACTGTCCCCGGGTTTCGGTGGTTCCGGATGGTGTTCCGGACGGGGTGGCCGTCGCGTCGATCATCGGCCGTCGGGGTAGAGATCGACTTCGCCGCGGAACTCGCGGAGCGTCGTCTGCGCCACGTCGTGGCTCGCGCGATCGGCGCGGATCAGCGTCGCGAGCGCTGCCGGGTACTCGTCAGTCAGCGTCGATGCCGCGTCTCGGACGGGAGTTTCAAGCCCCCGCGTCGAATCGGTGTGCATGGGTTGCGTGTGTAGGCACGGAACCCCACACGGGCCGGCTGTTCCAGCAGCGCGGCCCGCGTCCTTTTCAGGCACGGCGTGTCGTCGACGACGGCCGAGTGGGTCCGTGAGCGTAGGGTGTGGGTTCGGGGGTATTAAATTTAGTGTATCATACCATACGCTATAGTGTTGTATATGAGCTGCTACGAACACACAACCAATCGAACTAACACCCTGATCCGCGTGATAACGATACAATGCGCCGGCCTCGGGTGGAGTGGATGACTCGCGCCGACGACACGATACTCGAGTTCCTACTGAATGAGGGGAACAAGCCGCTTAACGCGTCTCCTACGTTTGTGGAAGCAAACATCGATTACAAAATATCGCATATTCGAAATCGAATGCGGAAACTCCACGAAGCTGATCTTGTGGAATACTACGACGAGAGTCGTGGGCTATATCGGATCACCGACCTCGGTCGGGACTATCTGGCCGGAGAGTTGGATGCCAGCGAATTAGATAATCCCACCGGGTAGGAGTTTCAACGCCTCCCATGATAGAGCAGCATGAGAACTGGAGTCTATTAGAATCGCATTGATTGCTCATAACGGACTGTCCACCACAATAAGATCCATACTGCGATTACAGCGTTCGCCAGAAACACGATAATATTCCACGATGTGACTGGCGGAATCCAAAGTGGAATTAGCGTCTCAATATATAGCTCTACAGCTAGTGGTAACTGTTCGGTACGAAGTGCTGAGCGTGATATCTGGTCAGACAGTATTATTATTTGTAGAGCAGTCGTCAAGCCCCCAGCTATCGCGTACGCGTAGAATACCTGACGGCTGAACAGACTCCCTATGAAGTATCGTACACTTTGGTCACGCATTATTTTGAGACTCCCGAGATTTACCAAACCAGTCGACAGAGAGAGCTGCATTGTATATAACAGTCTGGTGGCCCTCTGTTTTCGTTATTGTCCGATCAGAGAAGGATTGGCGGGGTAGAGCTGATCTCGCCTCTTCCGGGTTTATTTGGATAGCCTTCGTCTGTTCTACTGAAAATAGTGAGTGAACAGTCTGTGAATTTTCTCTCGCCGCCTCTTCAATCTCATCTAGATCCATTATACGCATGCCGTCTTCGTCTCTGATCCAAGCCTGCTCTTCCTCCCCTCCGTCGAACTTCACAACCCCTCCTCGGACAGACTCGATATCGATCCGTAGGAGGTGATGTCCTACGCACTCATCAAAAGTCAATTCCCAGTAATCCTGTATATATGGTCGAGTATATTACTGAGCAATATGCGTCAACTCCTGTCGATATTCGTTGTCAACATTAAAATTCTGAAACCGGATTGAGTCCTCTTCTCTCCTTACGCCGATAATTATTGTACCTCCATTTCTATTTGCCATCGACGACAGGACCTTGATCAGTTTCTTTTTACCTCTAGTGCTGTGTAATATTTCTTTCGATTTGAACTCAAGATCTATAGATTCGACACCCGGAGACCTCGAGAATTCTTTAATCAGTTTCTGGGTACTCTCGTGTCGCATACTGTCTCGAAGTTAATATTCTCCAAACGGATAATTCATACTAGTAACTTCGACCTTGGTATTTCCTAGTTATCACCGAAACACGCATAATTGGTTCAGAATTCGTCGATCTCACCTTGCCGGACCACATCCCAGGAATCAGCATCTTTCGGCAGGATATCGCGAGCAAATTGAGAATAGGAGACCACGCCCTCATTATCTGGATACCTCTTTTTAACACCATCAAACACGAGCAATTTGTACCCGTGGTCAAGGCTCTCTTGAATTTTCCCCTCAGTTATATCGCCCTCGTCGCTATCTGTGACGAGGTTAATCCCCGTTGCTGTAGTGATGAATTTAGAGACATTATCATATTTTCCATCGGATGGCAACTTCGAGAGTGAGAGACGAAATCGGTCCTTCAGAGTAGTTTGACACGCTAGGAAAATCGCCTTACTCGGCTCCTCTCGGAATGTCTCCTCGTTCGGTAACACGAGGTCGATCCGTGCTCCCGCCAACTGTACTTGCGTCTCTACTGGATAATCAAGGCGCCTGAGGAGTGTTTCAAGATGGTTTTCAAGCGTATTTCCGACCCGAGTCTTCCGGCCCTGTGATGCTGAGTAGTAAACCGGTCCAGCGAGTGGGTATAATCTCGGGAACGATTTAGAAAAGAACTCCTCAAAACTGCCGGACTCCTCGTAAAGGTGCTCTAGCTGCTCTAATAGTTCCTGTGTACTGGGATATGAGTCCGTGTCCGAATGCTGATAGTATTCTTGAATGAAATCCCCCATCAGATTCTGGATAAATTGGTCCTCCTTCTCGTTGTAGATTTGCGTCTCGAGTTTAAACAACTCTTTCAGGATCTCGTTGTAGTTCTCACGTATCTCAGACTCAGATAACGTGCCGTTTTCTTGCTCATACTTCTCTAGAGCAAGTTCACCCATTTCCGAGGTATCTGGGACCCACTGATCCTTGATCTCTTTGAGAAAACCACTCTGTGTCTGAATTTCTGGTTTCAATTCACCCTCAGGTATGTATCGGTGTTGCTCCTCATCGTCATCATTTGATAGCATACGAGAACCGCCGGCTCCAACCGAGAAAAGAATTGATATAATAAAAATATATTCAGACATCAAATCCCGGACTGGAAAGTGAGACAATCCAAAACCAAGAGAGCTCTAAGGCCCCTCTAATCCAGCATCAGAGCAATAGGTGTAATTTCTACCGGGGGTCAAACTCAACTAACAATCTGGGTCCCCCCGTGAATTCGCGTCGGGAGAGCAAACGACCCGGAAACGTAATTTAGGGCGACGTATTGGGTAGGTACATATAACATGACGAAGCCACGAACAACCGGTGTTCCGGTATGAACCATGATCTGAAAACGGTTGATTTGTTCTGTGGAGCCGGCGGGCTCTCTCTCGGTTTCGAACAGCAGGGATTCTCGACCTTGGTGGCTAACGACTACCACCCAGATCCCTGTGAGACGTTTGAACACAATCTCGGTTCTCCCGCTATCGCGGAAGACATCACCAAGATTTCGGCCGAGGACCTAATGGAGGCTGGAAATTTCGGTCCGGAAGATGTCGATGTGGTGATTGGAGGGCCGCCCTGTAAAGGATTCAGTCTTGCCGGGGAACGCGATCCCGAGGATCCTCGCAATTACCTCTTTCAGGAATACATTCGGATCGTTGAGGAGATGGACCCGTCGATTGTGGTGATGGAAAATGTCACCGGGATTCTGTCGATGAAAGACGGGGAGTACAAGCGACAAATCCTTGATAAACTTCGAGATCTCGGCTACGATACTGATTTCAAGATTCTCGATGCCGCCGACTACGGGGTCCCTCAACACCGAAGGCGGGTTATCTTTGTCGGGCATAACTCGGATATTAACTTCGAGTATCCTGAACCGAGTCACCACGAAATTGACGAGGGGCAACAGACTCTAACAAAGCTGGATGACTCGAACGAGAAAGGCTACGTTCGTGTTGGCGATGCGATCAGCGACCTCGCATTTCTTGAGCCAGGAAAATCTGCGTCTGAATACGTCAATGCCCCTGAATCAGCCTATCAAGAGAGAATGCGACAGGAAGCGACTGAACTGTTTAATCACGTCGCGCCAAATCATAGTGAGCGCATCCAAGAGCGGTTCGAATTGATGGAGCAGGGGAGTGGTATGGAGAGTCTTCCCGAGGAACATCAGACCAAGAAGCAGCGAATGATAAAATTGGATCCGGAAGGGCTTGTAGACACGATCACGACTCTACCTGAAGACTTCGTCCACTACTCTCAAGATAGGATCCCGACGGTTCGAGAAATGGCCAGATTACAATCGTTCCCGGACCACTTCGAATTCAAAGGTCCCCGAACAACAGGGGGACAGCGTCGTACTGAGTCCGTTCCCCAATATTCTCAGGTCGGTAATGCTGTTCCACCCCTTCTTGCCCACGCAATAGCAGGTGAGGTCAAGAAGGCGCTGCTCTCTAGACAACAAGCGCTCAACTGAATTCGCGTCTGTTATTTTTGAAATTCAGGAGAAGAAGATGTCCAAATCAGTCTGACATTTTCAATCGACGAAGCGGCACTTGCCTCACGGAGTAGCGGACCGGTTGTGATCTCTCAAGTTCAGTTTGGTCCCACCCGTGTTCGGCGACCACTAGCATCGGGAATTGTGGTACATGATTTTTCCGCTCGATCAGTTTGTCAAGATCCTCAACCGCAGCATCAAGGCCAGCAGCTTCCGCCTCAACAGGCAATGGAACTGTAACCGACATTTGCTGCCCGAACAACTCATATTCTAGTTCGATACTGAAGATACAATCAGGCGAATCATACGCATAGATGTTGTTAACGTCGATACTAATGTCGACCTCCATATCTCCAACCTGTGCTGTATCTTCTCCCTCAAACTTTGAGAGAGCGTTAGCAACGTCGTTTTCGTCGACTCTAGTCATCAGTCTCACTTAGTTGATTCCTGATAAAAGGCTGAATGCGTTTGATCCCCTGAATGAGATCGTCCGAATCGCTATCATCCGGCAACTTCACATCTTCTCCCCGAAGGTACCGAAGCAAGCGCTCCCCGGTGTCTCCAAGCTCTTCTGCAAGTTCTTCCTGAAGTTCATCCAGATGTTCAACTAAGGCCGGAATCGCGTCCTCATCGGGAGCTTCCTTTTTGAGCAACTCGCAATACTCCTGTATTTCTTCCCGGAGCTCGGTCCGCTTGGTGCCGGCTTCGTCATGTTTTGTCTGAAGTGTATCGCGGGCGTCCTCGAGATCCTCGCCATCAACCCAATCGCGTAATTCTGACTCAGGATATCCGAAGTCAGATTCAAGCTGTGTGTAGTAGTTTTCCGTGTCATTGATTAGACGCTCATATCTATCGAAATCTCCGTTGTAAGCGGTATTTATCCCTAGCTCGGAGAGTGTCTTGATTTTACGATCCAAATCTTGCGCGGACGTGATGTTGCGACTATTGTCGAGATACCCCCTAAGATACAGTTGAGTGATTTCGTTTGAGATATTACTGAGTGAATGAAGTTCAGACACTTTTGTATCGCCTACCACGTCGATACGGTCTTGAACAAGATCCAATTCGTGATTTTGAATCCATTCCAGTAGGACTCCCTCATCTACGAGGAAATCAACGAATTCAGCTCCAAATTCGTCGACAAGCTCATCGTATGTATCGCAAATATTCTGAATTTTACTCGCGTCTTCTAGTTTATCATCCGGAATGGTCTTGATCTGAGTCTCTCCAAGACCTAGGTTCTTCAATGTTGATCGCGCTTGAGAGATTCTGGGATCATTAACCGCTGATTCAAGTTGGCTCAAATAATTATTGACAGCCTCTGACGACCAGTCTGCTGAGTGGGTTGGTAGATCTTGCTGGTATTCGACACCAATTGACTCTGCCTGAGTGGTAAGTTTCTCAGCCTTCTCAAAGTGATTTCCCGCATTAACATAAGCCGTTGTGAGTCGCTCGTTAAGGCTGGGCTCGTCGCTCATTTGTCTCCACCCCGTGCCTCTTCACGAATATCACGAATTGTTTCGAATTCATCCTCAAGTGAATCTAGCCTGTCTTCGAGAGAGGTCAAGTCCTCACTGTACCCCTGAATTTCGTTCTTTGCCCCTGAGACGGTTGACTGAAATTCGCCAATTGGGATCGTTCCAACCGGCTTGTGCTCTGCGATGACAGAATCTATTTCTGTTTCATTCGTGTCTACGAATTGCCTTGCTTTCGGGCAGTCGACGACATTGTTTTTGAGGTTAGAAGTCGCTTGGTTCAGATTTTTGAGAGCCTGCTCGCCATCAGAAATAGTTGATGAGAACCGTGTTAAATCGGTATTGTCCTCACGTGCAGCACCTAGATATAGCTCATATAATTTTTTCACCACGATGTCCCCATCGCTAATTGCTTCCTCGGTATTTGATTGGAGCGTTTGTAAATCGCCGTTCGAATAGGCTGAAACATAGTTTTCGTTGTCAGACCAATCGATACCGCCAATGCCGATCGCAACTGAATCCTCTTCCAACTCCTCGGCATCACTTAGAGTATTCATTACTTCATTTTTGAGCCAGGTCGAATTGCCATCTAACTGTCCGCTGTCGAAATCACCGCGCTGTGCACGCCAAAGGGCGGTGAGAAGACGGTCCTTATTTTCATTCTCCGTCAACTTCCGGAACGTATCCTCTGAAACCATCTGGGCATACGCCCGGAGTTCAGATTCGCTATTAAAGTAGGTCTCGACGTTTTTAATCACATTCTGGTGTTCGTACCCACCTTTCGGGGATTGTTGTGGGAGCATGTCCCGCGCAATCGTCGGATAACCACTCCGATTCTTTGCGATGAACGTGAGCGGCCCACCTGACTGGAATAGTTCATATATCCCGTTTAGTAGCTTTTCGTCAGCCGTATCGAGATTACGGTAAGCAATAGCAAGTGCCGGTACAACTATCTCCCTGCTACTTATTTGGTCACCACCCCAGACGTTGAGATTCTTTGGTTCTCTGGAGCAGAATTCTTCAGGCGATGGCAGCTCCTCATCAACTGTGTTCAATAAGCTCTCACGGTAGATTTTGACTTTTCGTGAGAGGATCGGGTCAGCATCAGTCACCAGTGAGTCGAGTGCTGATTCGAGATCTCCTGGCAGGTTTGCCACTTCTTCCCCAGCGATGGACGTCAGAAAGTCAGCCAGCAGCGGCGGTACCTGAACCAAATTAAGCTTCCCATGATCTTGATACCATTCCAGAGTATCGTCATTCAGATCATCGATTTCATCACATATCAGACAAAGGGCGCCCTGACCGTCTGGAATCACTGCTGTTTCGAACGCATCTGACGAGGTGTATGCTTTGAAATCACGTTGGCTAAGAAAAACATAGACCGTTTTATTTTGCTGGTCCATCTCCCAGATTGGGAGTCCTCTTCCTTCAAAATCATCTGAAACCTCTGACGGCGAGTTGCCTCGAACCAGTGGGTCAACGATCGGTAATGGAAACAGCTCTCTGATACTTGACAGGGTTAAGGGAAGGCCACGATCAGTCTTCTTGTATTCACAGATTTGATTCAGCATAAGAGCAATTTCACCTTCATTCACATCGGTATACGTTTCGGTGAGTCCCCGTAGGCTCTGTTCGATCCTTGGGTTATTATGCTGGTACTCAAGAAGGAAATCAAACGAGAGTGCGAAGAGATCCTTCGTTTCCTCCTCCCGAAAGTAGGCAAACCCATCTCTGTCACTTAGGGCGTTCACGACAAAAAAGAAATACTCTGTAACGTACGTCGCAGTCGTTCTATCCACCCCAAATGTGTCTTCGACTTCGACGATGAAGTCACCCTTATCGACGCTCGTCACGTCAATCACAAACCGTTTGTGTTCATCTGCGGCTTTTGGCCGGAGGTCGAGTAGGTGCTCGTAGTCCGCAGGTTCGAGATTTCCACTCTCGATCGACACTGCTGGTACTCGGGATGGGTCCTGTCCAACTTGGTCAAGATTATCGAGAAAACGTTGTATCTCGACCGGGTCTTGTAGTGACTTCGCATCGTCGATGTCATCTAGGTTCTTAGTAATGTGACGAGGATTGCCTCGCGAGAGCCACCAACAGGCGTTTGCGGCGCCAGCGTCACCTGAGAATAGGTTTTCACGGATATACATCACATCCGCTGGTGGTATGACGAGTCGGTTACAGCGGGTCTGATCAGCTCCACCCATCTCATAAATACCCGCCGGGGCGAGTGCGATGAATTTCAACGAATTTTTGGATTCGAGCCAATCCCGAAGTGGGCTATTCTTGTTCTTTTCAGCCCGGACATGTTCTTGAAGCTCACCATATTGCTGTTCGAGTTCGTCGACGAGAATTGCGTGATCGTCTACGTCTGTCCCCCCGAACCGGTCCATGATCATCTCAATCATCTGCTCCTGATCTTGGTCATCACCTGAATTGAGAATCTCACTAACCCGATCCGTGTTGTTATCCGCGACTGCGTCTTTCACCTCTTGAACATGCAATTCAACAACCTCGTGGACATCTTTCGGGGCTGGCGAATCCATTGCAAACACATCCTCAAAGAGATAATCCGCTTCAAAGTACATCGGAAGAATTCCTTCTTCCGCGCAAAGTTCCGAAATGTGATACAGGAGTTGTGTTTTACCCGCTCCAAAAACTCCTACAACGGCATAAGAGTACAATTCAAGAGTCTCACCGGTAGCGAAATCGTGTATCCCACCTTTGACTTGGTCTAGCAACTCCTCGTGTTGGTCTGAAAGCGCCTCCCATTCTTGACGATAATCGGCAATCGCGCTCATCGATTGTAAAATATATTAAAACAGTAACAGATAAAGGTTATCGATGGACATGTTTATTATAATTGAATTTAGCCGAACGAATTCACTTCATTATAACCGTTTGGCTCCGCGTGAAATACTGTATTGACAACTTAGAAGCATCCTAATTCATCATCATGAACTAATCTTTTCGAACGGCTGGACGAGTACAAATCTGTGACCACCACTCAACCGAAACGTGGTTACTCTGGATCGAAGTTCATCACCAGCCGCTCTTTCGCGTCCTTCGACGATCCCCGCTTCCCGTTGTTGATGAACCGCTTCTCGTCTCGATCGAGCACGTACACGTCCTCGAAGCCCTCCGGCAGGTCCTCGTACGAGCAGATCCAGTCGCCCTCTAACCCCGCGAGTCCGTCGACGAGCGCCTCGTGGTCGATCGTGTTCACGAGGTAGTAGTCCTCGTACCCGACGCACGGCGGATCGCAGTAGAACACGGTGTCCACGCTGTCGTACTTCTCGGAGATCCCGGACCAGTCGAGGTTCTCGAGGACCCCATCTGCGAACCGATCGGTGAACTCGTCGATACGGTCCACCTTGTTCGCCCTTAGCGACCACCCTCCAAGCGCTCGCCGACGACGCTCGCGACGCGCTCGACCCAGTCCGGCACGTCGGCGTCGTGGACGGTGTCCCCCTCGCAGAAGATACGGGCGATGTCGAGCGAGCCGTCGACGATCCGCGCGTCGAGCTGCCAGTCGTACTGGTTCGCCGCCTCGATCTCGACGCGGAGCGTCCCGTTCGCGTCGACGCTGACGACGGCGCGGGCGTGATCGGGACTGCGACCGCGAATCCGCTCGCCGACGAGGTCGACGTCGAACTCTTTCGTCTGTGCGCTACCGCCGTGGGCCGATTGCGTCGAAGCCATACCGAGCGCTGGTCGTCGACTGCGGTTTAGCCTGACCCGGAGGGTTCCGAACGGTTCCAGATGGTCGAGAATCGCAAGACTCCTTCGGGTTTGATGTGTTCCGGATAGAGTTCCGAACGAGTATTAAATAGGACACCTACAATTTGTCTACTTTCCCAAAAAATTAATTTATGATAAGAACAGAGTGTACATTGTTATATGATCGGAAATAACGAATCCTCTCCCAGTGTATTCACCAACTCAGGAGAACGGTGGTTGGAAAAAATGATTGATGCTCTTCAACAAGGTCAATGGGACAAATCAAGGGAGCTTGGACATCATGATTCTTGGAGTTCAATAAGCTACAAGCATGGACAAGTACCTAAAACACACCCTCAGTTCGGGAAATTAATCAGGCCCTCAGAAGAGCCCCAGTATCTACTGATCTCGACACACGAAAACTCGCGGGATGTCACTGAGAAAAACTGGCCGGGATCTTCCCTGAGAGATACTCACCCTTCATATTATGTTGAAAATTTTGGGAAGGTTCGTATCTACAATGAGGCCGCTGCTAGAGATGTTGAACATTTATTCGCACCAGTCACGGGATGGGACGGTGAGGACTTCCGCTGGGTAACTATGCCCGTATTGTCCAATGTTCAACAGAGTGATGGAGGAACTCGAAAAGCAGACCCTATCAAAAAAGAACTCAAAAGTGAGGATCCAAACTGGGTGATACACGACGAGGAAGTTGGAGAGTACAACGGCTCTCGGTGTCTATTGGACTACGGAATGTGTTGGTATGATGGAGATTGGAAGGTTTCTGAATCCCAGTTATTTGATTAGCATTCAGACAGATCTGTCATTTCTTCTAACCTCTAGCAGTCACATCTGTTTGGAAATTCGTGCTGTACCGTCGACGCCGACGAGGTGGTACCGCTTCGACCCGCGGTCCCACTCGACCTCGACGAGGTTGTAGTGCTCCAGCTTCGGCAGGTGGTTCTCCCGGAGGTACCGCAGCGTCACGGGGTCGTCGTGCGCCTCCTGGTACCGCGCGTACAGCTCCTTCTGGATGAGCCCGTCCTCCTCTTCGAGGACCTCGTACAGCGCCCGTTGGTGGGTGTTCAGCTTCGAGATCGTCTTCTGCCGGACCTCGCGCTCGGCGTCGGCGACCGCGTCCTCGACGATTCGCGCCGGGATCGCGGACAGTCCCTCGCGACTGGCCATGCGCGCACCGACCCGCAGCGCCGCGATCGCCTGTCGCGCGTCTCCTTCGGAGAGACGTGCGATCCGCGCGAGCACATCCTCGTTGACGGCGTTGGGGCCGAGTCCCTCGCGAGCCCGCCGGGAGAGGATCTCCGTGATCGCGTCCTCGCCGTACGAGTCGAAGCGCACGCGGTAGGCGACGCTGATCCGCGAGGTGATCCGGTCGTCGAGGTCAGCGAGCAGGTCGACTTCGCGGTTCGCGATGCCGATCCACGAGAGCCCGCGAATCTCGTGGAGGTCGTAGAGCACCTCGGTCCCGCGCAGCTGATCCACCTCGTCGAGGATGACGACGCCCGGCCCGTGGAGGTTGCTCGTGATCAGGTCGATCAGTCGGTCGGTGGAGGACGATCGCGGGAGCGCCGCGCCGACCAGCTCCCGGGCGAGCTGTTCGAGGACGGCGTTCCGGGTGTAGTCCTGCCAGCAGTTTACGTAGGCATGAGGAACATCGAGGACTTCCTGCCGGAGTTCTCGGACGGCAGCCTTCGCGACGGTCGTCTTCCCGACACCGGATGGGCCGAATAGGAAGCAGTTCTCGGCGCGAAAGCCGTCCTGAATGGGTGCGAGAGCGTCCGTCACCTCGTTCATATGGCGGTTCCGTCCAACAATCGAAGAAGGGAGGTGGTCGTCGTCGAACACCGTTCCGTCGCGTATCACGTTCTGGTCGGTCTCGGTGTGAGTATATAAGCCGACCCCCGAGTGTTCCGAACGGTTCCGGATGGTTCCGGATGATTCGACACCGACAGAACGCTTATTCGAGCGGTCCCCGAAGAGGGGATATGGCAAGTGCGACACGCGACCCGTCCAACGGGGAAGGGGTCGAGTTCATTCACGAGGATGACGGCTCGATCACCGCCAAGGACATCGAGACCGGTGTCGCGTCGTTCGGCGAGACGAAGGCGGAAGCCCTCCGGATGCTCGCGGAGGCGATCGAGCTTCACGAAGGCGGCGGCGAGCCCGTGACGGAAGAGGACCTCGAAGAGTGGGGCCTCGAAGACTCGGAACCCGGCGACAAGGAGCTTCCCGACTTCATGCAGTGAATGGTCCGGACGAACTTCTCCGGACGTGAGATCGCGTCTGTCCTTCACGACTTCGGCTACGAGCGCGTCGGTCGCGTCGGCAGTCACCTGAAGATGCGGTACGAGTCACCAGACACGGACGAGGTCCGCGTCGTGACTGTTCCGATGGCGTCCGAAGACGAGATCCCGACCGGAACGCTACAGTCGATCGCCGATCAGTGCGGTGCGGACGACTTCCACGCGTGGTGCGAGTGGATCGACGGGCATCGGTGACTGCCGACTTCTTACACAAGTCGTCAACGAACCCCCCGAATCGGCCCTGATCGGACCGAGGACCTCGTCGGTTCTGCCGTACTAAGTGCTATCTTCTTTTGGAAGTTCACATGCGCTTAGAGGCAACCGGAAAGCCGGACCAGTACAAGTGCTGGCTC
>Ga0207851_100314_pt1 | contig 29192 bp, 29 predicted proteins | sample A23E3SouthBayCA_FD_187747 | JGI IMG/M metagenome (GOLD analysis project Ga0207851, IMG submission 187747) | Aerobic enrichment media microbial communities from Eden Landing Ponds, California, USA - A23 E3 (SPAdes) | ecosystem: Environmental > Aquatic > Marine > Unclassified | place: Emeryville... | reverse complement strand
CGGAGGAGGTCGCGACGGGATCGGAGGAGGTCGCGACGGGATCGGAGGAGGTCGCGACGGGATCGGAGGAGGTCGCGACTCCAGCGAGCGAGCGGGTCGAGGGCGTTCAACTCCCAAGATCATTCGCAGTCGTGACAAGTTCGACTGGTAGTGGGCAGAGACTTAACACCCTACCAGTCGCAGAGGTGAACAGAACATGGCCGCAGCGGCGAGCGAGGAGTCCAGAGACGAACCCGGTCGAGACGGCACCGACAGACTCCGTCTCGCGCTCGGGATCGCGGCGATCGGGGTCTCCTTTGGCGGCATCGTCGCCGCGATGGTCCTCGCGCCGTGGTTTTCGCTGACCGGCAACGCGCTCTCGGACCTGGGCGAGGTCGGCCGCTCGACTGCGGGGCTGTTCAACCTCGCGCTGCTCGTCGGCGGCGCGCTCGGCACCGCCTTCGTCGTCACCGTCTGGGACGACACCGACGACCCGCTCCGGCGCGGCGCGCTCGTCGTCCTCTTCGTCGCGATGGTCTGCATGTCTCTCGTCGGCGCGTTCCCGCTCCCGACCGCGCCCCACGGCCTCGTCGCCGTCTCCTTTTTCCTCACCATGACTCTCGGCGTGCTCGTCTGGGGACTGGCCGATCTGACCGGTGAGCGGCCGGTTCGCGGGGGCGTGCTCGTGGTTGGCGTCGCGTTGCACGTCGTCTCGTGGCTCTGGTGGGGCCTCTTCGCCTGGCCCGGCGAGGGCGTCGCCGTCCCCGAACTCGTCGGCTCCGCCACGCTCGCCTGCTGGGCGCTCTGGGTCGCCATCGAACCCTTCTGGAGATGAGTGGGTGGTCGAATTATCGAGGATGCTGAGAGTCGAATGACCCCGATGCGCTCGCTATGAGTCTCAGCCACCGCAACCGCCACTGCACGAGATCCTGAGCGCTGAAAGCCCTCGCCACGCTCGCTTCGAATCACAGACACAGCAACCGCGACCGCAGGTAACCCTGAGTGTTGAAAGCCCTCGCCCCGCTCGCGGTCGCTGACGGGACATATCCGCGCTCTCCGCACCGCCCGCGCGGATAGAGGTCCCGCAGCGACTACATGAACGCGAGCGCGCCTCGCCCTTTCAGTCCACCAGGACCGCACAGCACCGCGGACGGCCTCACACCTCCCCAGCCTCCTCGTGTCTCGTCGCTCGCGTGACTCGCTCCTGCGTTACTCGTCCCTCGCACGGTACGTCACGCCACGGAGGGCGCGACGGCGCGCGCCGACCGCCCCGCACGTGGACAATCGAGAGCCGAAACCACGCTCGTCCGTCAGAGCGCGTCGAGAAGGGCGTCGACGTCTTCCTCGCTGTTGAACACGTGGACGGACGCGCGGACGGTGCCTTTCGGCGGGATATCACGCACTTTGACACCCGCGTCAGAGAGTCGCTCGACGGTGGTCTCGGGGTCGTCGTCTTCGAAGGTGACGAGGCCGGACTGGTACTCGCGGGTGGAGACGAGGCGGTCGCCGAGCCCCTCTTTGAGCCGGTCGGTGAGGCGCTCGATGCGGTCGGTGACGGTGTCGTAGCCCAGTTCCTCGATGACGGCGATGCCCTCGCGGAGGCCGGCGTAGGGCAGCGGCGAGACGCTGCCGACCTCGAATCGCCGGGCGTCGGGCTTGAGCTCGTAGGGGTCGGCCTCTGTGTCGATGACGCTCATGTAGCCGACCTGCGCCGGCGAGAGCGTGCGCGCGAACTCGGCGTCGACGTGGAGGAACCCCGCGCCGGTCGGGCCGAGCAGCCACTTGTGGCCGGCGCCGGCCACCGCATCGGCGCCCCAGTCTTCGACGTCGACTGGGCGCTGCCCCACGGACTGGACGGCGTCGACGAGGACGCGGGCGCCGGCGTCGCGGGCGATATCGGTCAACTCGGCGACGGGCAGGCGACAGCCGTCGGTCCAGCACAGCGAACTGAACGTGACGAGTTTCGCGCCCGCGACGGCCGATTTCCACTCGTCGCGGTCGATGGCCCCGGCGTGGGCGTCGACGACGCGGACCTCCACGTCGTGTCGACGGGCGAGGCTGTCGAACGGGAGGATCCCAGCGGGGTGTTCCTGGTCGGTGCGAACCACCACGTCACCGGGCTTCCAGTCCATCGCCGCGACGAGGCGGCTGATCCCGTCGGCCGTGCTCTGAGTGAGCGCGACGTCCTCGCTCTCGGCGCCGAGGTGGCCGGCGACCGTCTCGCGGGCCGCCTCCAGGGATTCGAAGAGGGCGCCGTAGGTCCCCTCGCCAGCGGGCGCGTCGTACTCCTGGTACCGGGCGGCGTCTTCGATAGCCTCGACCACGCGGCGGGGACTGGGACTGCCCGCGCCGGTGTTGAGGTAGATGACCTCCTCGAGCGCGGGGATGTCCGCGCGGAGTTCCTCCGGAGTCATAGCGGAGAGACGGACGCGCCACGATTAAGCCCCGCGGTGAGGGACGCGACTGCCCGCAACCAGCGAGAGCCGGGGATCTCCGTGGGTAATAGTGGGTAAATTCATACGTGGTCGGACCGAAGCGGGGTGTATGAAAGTCGACGCGGAAGACCTGCGGACGAACGAGACCGACGACCGGGGACGGATCTACCTCGGGACCGAGTACGCGAACAAGCGCGTCACGGTCGCTGTCGTGGAAGTCGAGTCGGATCGTCCCGACGAAGACGAACTCGCCGCGGCGTACCGCGAGGCGTCCGACAGCGCGGCCGAACTCGCCGGCGAGTGGGACGAAACCTCCGACGAGGCGTGGGACGGGCTCGAGGAATGAGCGACGGGCCGGACGTGCGGCGCGGCGACGTCGTCATCGTTCGACTCGACCCCGCGGAGGGCCACGAGCTGACGAAGACGCGACCAGCGGTCGTCGTCCAGAACGACGTCGGGAACGTGAATTCGAGCACGACCATCGTCGCGCCGGCGACGGGAACTCACCGGGGGTATCCGTTCGAAGTGCTCGTCGAAGCCGACGACTCGCCGTTCGAGAAGGACTCGTCGGTCAGACTCGACCAGATCCGGACGGTTTCGATCGAACAGCGGATCCGCACCGTCGTCGGCCGACTCGACGCTGCGACGATGGCCGAGATAGACGAGGCGCTGAAACTGAGCCTCGGCCTCGACTGACGGAGTCGCGCCACCGGGGCGCATGTGGCGGTCAGCGGTCGCCTCCGAACTGACGCCCCGACGGTTAAGCCGCCGGCCGCCCGAGACCGGGTATGGAGTTCGACCACGCCGGCATCGCGACCGACGACCTCGACGCGCTGGCGGACCTGTACGCCGAACTGTTCGACGCGACACTCGCCCACGAGGAGCGCTTCGAGGACCTCCGCGTCGCCTTTCTCGACCTCGGCAACGGCTACCTCGAACTGCTCGAACCGCTGCCCGACGCAGAGGGGGCGCTCCCGCGCTATCTCGACCGCGAGGGGCCGGGGATCCACCACTTCGCCGTCCGGACCGGCGATATCGAGGTGGCGCTCGACATCGCACGGGACATGGATCTCGACCTGATCGACGAGGAACCCAGACCGGGCGCGTGGGGCCACGACGTTGCCTTCCTGCACCCCGACTCGACCGGCGGCGTCCTCGTCGAGTTCGTCGAGCACTGACCCGGTCGGTCCACGCCAGCAAAGCCCACGTCGACCGTCCACGTCAGCAAAGCCCACGCCGACCGTCCACGCCGGCCGGGAGCGCGTGTCGCCGCTCTCGCGGCGACCGCGCGACTCGGGGACGGGCAGGGCGACACGCCAGCCCCCGCAGACTGTGAACGCCGCGACTGCGCGTGAACGCCGCGACTGCGCGCCGGCGCCGCACCGGGTCTACCCCGGCAGCAGGTCACCCAGTGCCGCCCCGATGGCCATCGGGACGAACGCGACCGATACCTGACAGACCGCGAGCCACGGGTCCCCCCAGTCGACGCGGCCCCACGCTGTCATCATGAACAGGGCGGTCGTCGAGGCGATGGTGAGGACGCCGACGAGCTTCCGCGGGAAGATCCCCAGAATCGGGTTGCGGACCCGCACGTCCTGGAAGTCCGCGACGTAGAGGATGCCGATCACGAGTCCGATCGCCATCGCGTTCGTCGCGATGAGGTACAGGGGGTGGTCAGCGATGTAGATCCCCACTTCCTGCGTCCCGCCTTCGACGAACATCGGGATGCCGAACAGCAACGCACCGAGCAGCGCCTCGGCGGCGTCCGAGCGGTCGAAGCCGCTGACGACCTTGCCGAAGACGCCCCCGCCTCTGACCTCCATCGCCGTCCGCATCGTCTCGCGCACCCGCTCGCGCTCCTCCGGGGAGTCGACGGCCGCCTCCAGTTCCGCGAGGTCGTCGAAGAGATCACCCATGTCCGGGCTGTCCTCCGATTCCGACTCGGCGGGGTCGGGACGCTCGCCGTCCGCGTCCTCGCGCTCGTCGGAGAACTCGACGTCCGGGATCTCGCCCTCGCCGTAGTACGAGTCGTCGTCCGGGTCGTCGCTCATCGGTCGGTTCCGTTATTGCTCATCGGTCGGTCCCGTTGTCGCTCATCGGTCGTCCGGGCCACTCGGGCGCTCCTCGCGGAGCTGCGGCCGCGGGTCGGGCTCCGCGGCCCCGCTCCGCTCGTCGCCCTCCCAGACGTAGAAGCCTTCGCCGGTCTTCCGGCCGAGGTGGCCCGCGGCGACTTTCTCGCGGAGGACCGGCGGCGGTTCGAACCGCTCGCCCAGCCGCTCGGCGAGGTGCTCGAGCTGTTCGAGGCGCGCGTCGAGACCGGCGATGTCCGCGGCGGCGAGCGGGCCGACCGGGTGGTCGTGACCGCGTTCCATCGCGCGGTCGACCGCGGCGACGCCCGCGACCCGCTCGTCTATCATCTGGATCGCTTCCGCCGTGAGCGCGAGCGAGAGCCGCGTCGCGGCGAAGCCGGGCACGTCGCGGACGACGACCGACTCGGTGTCCAGCCCCGCGACGAAGTCGACGGCCGCGTCGCGGGTCCGTTCGGTCGTCTGCTCGGCGACGACGACTTCGACCAGCGGCGTCGCCGGCGGATCGATGAAATGCAGGCCGAGGGCGCGGCCCGGCCTGCGGAGACCGGTCGCGACGGCCGTCACCGACACGTCCGGGGCGCTCGTCGCGACGAGCGTCTCCTCGTCGACGACCTCCTCGACGTCGGCGAAGAGCTCACGGCGCGCCTCGCGGTCGCGGTCCGTCGCTTCGACGACGAGGTCTGCGCCGGAGACGGCCGCCTCCAGCCCGGTCGTCCCCTCGATCCGGTCGACCGCGGCCGCGCGCTCACTGTCGTCCAGGTCACCGGCGGTGACGGCGTCGTCGATGCTCGCCTGGACCGCGTCGATGCCGTCCATGACGACGTTCGCCTCCTCGTCGTGGAGCGAGACCTCGTGCCCCGCGACCGCACAGACCTGTGCGACCCCGCGCCCCACCGCGCCCGCCCCGAGTACGGCAACGTCCATACTCCCCATGGGCGTGCGAGGACGATTAAGCGTTTTCGACGCTGTCGCCCGATTCCGACCGACTCCCTCGACTCGGTGGAGGCGCGCACCCCTCTGAACCGCGACCACGATACCGTCCCTGCAGAGAACCTATCAGACGAGTTTCCAGACCCGCTGACCGGTACCCGGATCCGCCCCGTACCGGCGTGAGGACACGGACACGGCTCGTTTCGGGGGATGTGTCGCCTGTCTCCCGACGGAAGACGGTCAAAGGGTTTATATGCACTCAAAATTTGTCTATATAAGAACAATGGAACGGCCGAGCCGCCAGCGCGAGCGCGCGGAGTCCGAGGAGAAACAGGAGGAAACAACGGACGAGCGGGCGGAATCCGAGCAGTGCCCCGAGTGCGAGTCGTCCGCGCTCGTGACGAGCGCGGACGGGGGCGAGATCGTCTGTGAGGACTGTGGCCTCATCATCGACGAAGGGAACATCGACCGCGGCCCGGAGTGGCGGGCGTTCAACCACAGCGAGCGCCAGGAGAAATCCCGGGTGGGCGCGCCGACCACCCAGACCATGCACGACAAGGGGCTGACGACCCAGATCGACTGGAAGGACAAGGACGCCTACGGTCGGTCGCTCTCGTCTGAAAAACGCAGCCAGATGCATCGACTGCGCAAGTGGCAAGAGCGCATCCGAACGAAAGACGCGGGCGAGCGCAACCTCCAGTTCGCGCTCTCGGAGATCGACCGCATGGCCTCCGCGCTGGGCGTTCCCCGCTCGGTACGCGAGGTCGCCTCGGTCATCTACCGCCGGGCGCTCGACGAGGACCTCATCCGCGGCCGCTCCATCGAGGGCGTCGCGACCGCGTGCCTGTACGCGGCCTGCCGCCAGGAGGACATCCCGCGCAGCCTCGAAGAGGTCTCGGAGGTCTCCCGCGTCGAACAGAAGGAGATCGGGCGCACCTACCGCTACGTCGCCCAGGAACTCAGCCTGAAGATGGAGCCCGTCGACCCCAAGCAGTACGTCCCGCGTTTCGTCTCCGAGCTCGAACTCAGCGAGGAGGTCCAGGCCAAGGCCAACGAGATCATCGACGTCACCGCCGAGAAGGGACTGCTCTCGGGCAAGTCCCCGACCGGCTACGCCGCCGCCGCCATCTACGCCGCGTCTCTCCTGTGCAACGAGAAGAAGACCCAGCGCGAGGTCGCTGACGTAGCCCAGGTGACAGAGGTCACCATCCGGAATCGCTATCAGGAACAGATCGAAGCGATGGGCATTCACTAACTGGGACACCCGCTGATACGGTCGGTTGTAAGTCATTTCCAGGATTCGCCGGACCGCCCGGCGAATCACCGGTAAATCGTTACAACCGACCGTATGACGGCTCCGCGCCGTCACCCTGTTCTCGCCGTTTCCAGCGACCGCTCGAGAGCCACGATAGCTGTCTGACTGAAGTCGGGGCGCGGTCGAAAGTCCTGAAAAGCAGTCGGCGCAGCGACAGTCAGTCCGCGGCCGCGGGGTCCTCGTCAATCTCCGCGCTCGACTGGATGGTCGCTTCGTCCGCGTCCCGCTCGGCGAGGTTGACGTACTCGTTGAGCGCGATGAGGCCGAAGCCGACCTTGGCGACGACGTCGATGTAGGAGACGACGAGCGCGGTCGTCTCGACGTCCATCAGTCCGACGCCGGCGACGCCGACCACCCAGATCACCGGGTAGACGAGCCAGAGGACGACCACGAACGACCGGAGCTTGCGGAACAGGGCCTCGATACCGTCGGTCTGTTCGGCCGACAGCGCCTCGAAATCCCGGTAGAAGTGGTAGACGACGACGCCGAACGTCACCGACCCGGCGAGGTAAAACGCCCAGTTCAGCGGCGCGGCGACCGTCGCGCCGACGAAGCCGAAGACGATCGTCAGCGCCTGCAGGAGCGCCACGCGGGCGAGTAGTTTCGTCGACGCGCCCACGATCAGCCCGATGAAGACGACGTGGACCGGCGTCGTGAGCAGCCAGTCGACGTATCGCGGGACGAACACCGTCGTCCCTTTCGCGGTCTCGAGGCCGCCGTAGCCAAGGGCCATGACCCCGTAGGCGACGGCCGCGATGCCGGGGACTCCGACAACCAGCAGGAAGGGGCGTCGGTTCTCGTCGGGAACGAGCGACAGGCCGTAGGCCAGCAGTCCCGTCCCGAGGACCATTCCGATCGTGCCGAGCGTGAACCAGAGTGTGATGTCGACCATGATCAATCGTCAGTCGCCGCGGTCGCGGTCGTTCCACCGGCGTCGGCGCCGGCGTTCGTTCTGAATCGTCCGAGAGCCGTCTCGAGCTCGGTCGCCCGCTCGCGCAGGTCCCGCGCCGACGCGGAGACGCGGTCGATGGACTGCGACTGGTCCTCCGCCGCGCCCGCGACGGTGTCGGCCTCGGTGGCGGTCTGCTGGCTGATGTCGGTCAGCTCGTCGATCGTGCCCATGACGTCCTGTGCGGTGCGGGCCTGCTCCTCGGTCGCGCGGTCGATCTCCTGGATGCCGGTGTCGACCTCCTCGGTGAACTCGACGATGGTCTCGAGCGCCTCGACGGCCTCCTCGACGGTGGCCGCGCCGTCGGTGACGCGCTCGCTCGTCGACTCGATCGTCTCGACGGTCTCACTGGCCTGTGACTGGATCCGCTCGATGCGGTTCTCGATGTCGCCGGCCGCCTCTTTGGTCTCCTCGGCGAGGCCCTTGATCTCGTCGGCGACGACGGCGAAGCCCTCGCCCTGCCCGTCGGCGTGAGCCGCCTCGATGGAGGCGTTGAGCGCCAGCATGTTCGTCTGCTCGACGATCTGTGTGATCACGCTCACGATCTGGCCGATCTCGTCGAGTTCGTCGTCGAGGTCGGTGATCGCCCGGACCGTCTCGTCGGTCTCGTCCTCGATGGCGCCCATCTCCGCGATGGCGCGCTGAGCGGCCTCGCGACCTTCCTCGCCGACCTCGGCGGCCTGCTTGGAGGTGGTCGCGACCTCCTGTGCCGAAGAGGCGACCTGCTCGGCCGTCGCCGAGAGGTTCTCCATCTCGCCGGCCGCGTCGGCCAGCCGTTCGGACTGCTCGGTCGTCCCCTCGAATATCTCCTCGATCGAGGCGGTGACCTGCTCGCTCGCGCGGTCGACGCGGTCGGCGCCGTCACCGACCCTGTCCGTGGCCGCGAGCACCTCGTCCGCGAAGGTCTTCATCTCCGCGATAGTCCCTTCGAGGGCGTCGAGTGCCTCGTTGATGTGAACGCCCACGGAGGCCATCGCCTCGTTCTCGCTATCCGGGTCGACCCGACGAGTCAGGTCGCCGTCCGCGGCCTCGGAGAGCACGTCGCCGTACTCGGTGGCTTTCGTCTCGAGGTGGGTCGTCATCGCCTCCATCTCGGCCGCCTCCTGTTCGGCGCGCTGGCGGGCCGTCTCCGCGTCGGCCCGCGCGGCCTCGGCCTCCTCGCGGGCGGTCTCGGCCTCGCCGATCTTCTCGCGTATCGAGTCGCGCATCTCCGCGAAGGAGTCGTAGAGCGCGCCGATCTCGTCGTCGCGAGCGGTCTCCAGATCCACGTTGAGGTCGCCGTCGGCCATCGCCCGCGCCCGTCCGGAGACGCGTCGCAGGGAGATGATCGTGTTCGAGCCGATGGTGACGCCGATGAGCCCGAGGTTGATCACCGCGAGCAAGACGAGTCCGACGAGGTCGGAGTTGATCTGGTCGCCGAGCGCGTAGGCGGACGATTTCGGCGAGTGGACCATCACGACCCAGTCGTTGGCGTCCATGCGCGAACTCGCCATCAGCGTCCCGCCGTGGCTCATGAACGACGTCCCCGAGGCGGGGACCATCGAGAGGTTCATCGACCCGTCGTGCGGTGCGAGGATCCGGCTCGCGTTCGGGTGGGCGACGTACTGCCCGGCGCCGTTCACGACGACCGTCGAGGTGTCCGCGTTGCCGTCCGAGAGCGCCCCGGAGCGGGCCGCGATGTCGGTCATGAACACGAGCGCGCGGTTCTCCGCGCCCGGGACCGGCGTCACGACCGCGACGACCGGGTGGTCGACCGCGCCGACGGCGAACGGCTCCGTGACGTAGGTGTCGTCGGGACCGTCGAACGTCGGCGGGTCGGTGGCGAAGGGCGCGCCCTGTTCGGCGGGGCTGACCCCCTCGAAGGTGTCGTTCGTGCTCTCGACGAAGACCATCGATTCGGTGTCGAGGTAGTGGATCGCGGCGACGTTCCGCGGGACCTGTCCCGATTCGACGAGGTCGGTGAGCGTCTCGTCGACCGCGTCGCCGTCGCCCGAGCGGACGGCGTCGAGTCGCGCGGTCAGGACGGCCTCGCGCTCGACGCCCCCGAGCCAGGCGTCGAGTTCGCCCGTCCGCGTCTCCGAGAGCGTCCGGAGGTCGCCCTCCACGTCGTCCTGGAGCGTGGCCGAGGCCTGCGTGCTGATGACGGCGCCGAAGCCGACCATCACCACGACCGCGACCGCCAGGGCGACCCCGAGCCGCATCGCGTACGACCCGCGGACGAACCCCGGCAGAATTGACGGTGAGTCCGATGTCATCGTGCGATAGCGAGGATTGCTCCCTGTAAAACGTTCGTGCGCGATTCTCAGGCCTGATAACCCTCTCCGCGGGCGATTCGCCCCAGCGGGCCCTCTGCAGGCGAGGCCTCCCGACCCAAACAGTCATGTCGCCTGACGGGCAAGATAGGGGGAGTCCGGCGCGGGCAGTGCGCCCTCGCTGGCGGGCACGGAGAGATGACAGGAGATGAGCGCGAGGGGGTGGGCCCCCCGCAGCCGGTGCTCGATGTCGTCGCGGACCCCAGTCAGGGGCGCCACCGCCTCCCCTACCTGCTCGGGGTCCTCGACGACGGCGACGCCACCGACCGCCTGACCGCAGCGACGGCGGTGTGTCTCGTCGCGGAGGCCTATCCCGACATGCTTCCCTACGTCGTCGAGCGGCTGGTCGACCGCCTCGGCGACGACGCGCCCGTCGAAGTCGGCCACGCGTTAGACTACCTCGCCGCCGGAAATCCGAGGGAGGTCGACGAGACGGTCTCGGCGATGGACGAGGCCGACGAGGGGCGCGCTCGACGGGCGCTCTACCAGTCCGGCGGCGGCTTCGCCCGGAGCGAGTACCTCCGGCCGGGACCGGACGACCGCGGCGCGGGTCGCACCCGCCTCGCCGGCACGAGCGGCGCCGCGGACCCGCGACAGGTTCGAACGATCGAACCGGACGGGGAGACGGACCCGCTCGTCGAGACGGACGAGACTGCCGACGAGGACGCGGAGACCGGCGAGAGAGACGGGGGATCCGCCGAGGGTGACGGCGCCGTCGAGGTCGACGAGGATGACGGCGCCGCCGAGGAGGACGCGGACGGCGACGGACCGGCGGCCGACCGACCGGAGAGGCGAAGCGTCACGCGCGGGACGCTCTCGCTCGTCGCGGACCGGCTTTCGGAGGTGATCGAGCGGAGCCGGTTCGAGGCGCTGGACGTCCTGAGCGAGCGTCGGCGCGGCCGGTTCGGAGAGGTCTACCGCGCCGCCGGGCGGCTCGACGGCGAGGACGTCGGCGTCGCCCTCGTCGTCTTTCACCTGCCCGGGGGCGACTCGCAGTCGTTTCTCGCGAGCCTCCGCGGGGCGCTGGCCCGGTGGGACGGCGTCGACGACCACGACAGCGTGCTCACCGTCCACGACTGGGGCCTCCGCCCGCGGCCGTGGGCCGCCCTCGCCTTCACCGACGAGACGCTCGCCGACCGGCCGTTCGCCGATCGGCCCGGGCCCGACGGCGACGGGACCGGAGACGGCGGTCGAACAGACGGACGCGCGCGACCGTCGCTCGATGCGGTCGTCTCGACGACGCTCGACCTCGCTGACGGGCTCGTTCACGCCCACCAGCACGGCGTCGTCCACGGCGCTCTCGACCCGGAGACGGTCGCGTTCCCGGGGACCGCGCTGACCGCCCACGAGCGCCAGCGGCCGTTCGTGACTTACCCGGGCGTCACGGCGGCCTACGCCGGGAACGCAGACGTGGCCGACTACATCGACCCGCGCTACGCCGCGCCGGAGTACTTCGACGACCGCTTCGGCGCCGTCGACCACGCCACCGACGTCTACGGCCTCGGCCTGCTGTGTTACCGCCTCGTCACGGGCGAACACCCCTACCGCGGGTCGCTCTCGGAAGTCCGCGAGGCGGTCGTCGACGACCGCTCGCTCAGACCCTCGGCTGTCGACCCGAGCCTGCCCCCGGCGCTCGACCGGGTCGTCGGCAAGGCCACCGCGACGCGCAAGCTCAAGCGATACGAAACGATCACCGTCTTCCGTCGGGAACTCCGGAGCGTCGATACGCATGGCCAGTGAGGTCGAATTCGGACTGCACCTGATCGAGGGCGACCCCAACCTCACGTTCATCGTCTTCGTCGGGACCGTTCTGCTGGTCGCTATCGCCGCCCGTTTCTGCGCCTACGCCTACTTGAACGTCCGCGAGAGCGCGCCCGACCAGCGCGTCCTCTGGGAGTACCTCTTTTTCGTCGGCGTCGTCACCACGCTCTACGGCCTCCTGAGCGTCCTCGAAGTCGTCTCCTCGGTCCGGACGCGATTCAAAGGCGGCGTGATGCTCGCCGCTGTGCTCCTGCTCGCGCTCGCGGTCCGGGAGATCTACTACAACGCCGCGCTCTCGACGGGGGCGGAGGCGCGGTCCGGCGACTTCGCGGGCCGTCGCGGGCTCGAACTCGCTTTCGTCGCCGTCGTCGCCGCGGTCGTCTTCGGGACGGCCGCGTTCGGACTCGGCGCCGCGCTCCTGGCGCTTCAGGGCGTCGGCGCGCTCGCCTTCGCCGGCTACGGTTTCTGGTTCGGGCGCCGCCAGACCGCCGAGTCGATGGTCCAGGGGACGATGATCGACTCGCTGTTGCGCCACCTCCTGCCCGTGATGGCCTTCGCGACGCTCGTCCCCGCGGTCGACCTGGCGACCGTCGCCGGTCTCGAACGGGTCATCGTCGTTCACGTGCAGGTCGTCTTCGTCATCATGACCGCCACCGCGCTGATGACCGCGACGATCAAGTTGCGACAGAACCTCGCGAGCCTCTGAATCCGACTCCGGAAGAGGGGGTCACTCCACGGACCGCTCGGCCACCGCCGCCGGACAGCACGCCGGGTAGTCGGTGATGACGCCGTCGACGCCGACCTCGCGGAGTCGCGCCGTCTCCGCGGGTTCGGTCACCGTCCAGGCGTTGACCGCGAGTTCCGCCTCGTGGGCGGCGGTCACGAGCGTTCGCGAACAGGCGTTCGTCGCGGGATGGAGGCCGTCACAGCCCGCCTGTCGGGCGCGCTGAATGGCGTCCCGGCTCTCCGTGACCAGCAGTGCGGTCGGGTAGTCCGTGACCGTGACGAGCGCGTCGGCCTCGAACGACGAGACGACCACCGGGGGTGCCGCGTCCGCCTCGGCGAGGACCGCCCGCGCGTCCGCCCATATCCCGGTCTCCTTGAGTTCGACGTGCAGCGTCGTCGACTCGGGGACGCTCTCGACGACCTGCGCGAACGTCGGGATGCTGGCGTCGGTGCCCTCGACGTAGAGATCGGCGAGCTCGCCGGCGTTGAATGCCGACAGCGGCCCCGAGCCGCTGGTCGTTCGGTCGACCGTCTCGTCGTGGTGGACGACCACCTCGCCCGAGCCACACCGGCGCAGGTCCAGTTCGACGCCGTCCGCCCGGTCGGCCGCGTCGAGGATCGCCGGCAGCGTGTTCTCCGCGTTGACCCCCGCGAACCCCCGGTGCGCGATGCAGTTCACGGCCGTCGATTACGGCGGTTCGCGGTTAGTCTTTGGGACCGGCCTGCCGAGCGTTCGACGGCGTTGGAGCCCGCACCAACTATCCACGGCGGTCGGCGCGCGCCGTCGCGCCCGCCGTGGCGCGACGTTCCGTGCGAGGGATGAGCGAACGCGGTGTGTGAGCGAATCGGCTGGGGAGGCCCGTGGCCGTTCGCGATGGCGATGCGAGGCGGTGGCGGGGCGGTGGCGATGCGAGGCGGTGGCGGTGCGGTCCCTGGTGGATCGAAAGGGCGAGGCGCGCTCGCGTTCATGCAGTCGCCTGCGAGACCCCTATCCGCGCGGTGCGAGGCGCGAAGCGCCTCGAAGCGAACGGCGAAGGCGTGAGCGGGCGGTGCGGAGAGCGCGGATATGTCTCGCAGCGACCGCGAGCGGGGCGAGGGCTTTCAGCGCTCACGATCGACTGCGGTCGCGGTGTCGGTTACGGTCGCGGACAGGAAACGCGCCGAGGTTCTTCAGCGACGACCGATGACATAGACCACTCTCACGCGCGACCCAGATTTATCACGCCGCCGTCCCATGACACGCGTATGTCAGCCGACTTCGATTTCAGCGGTGACGTGGTGCTCGTGACCGGTGCCGGCGGCGCGCTGGGAAGTGCGGTCTGCGCCCGTTTCGCGGCGGCGGGCGCGACCGTCTGCGGGGCCGACGTGGTCTCGCCCGATAGCGAGGACTTCCTGCTCGACCCCGACCTCGTCGACTTCTACCAGGGCGATTTCACCGACGAAGAGCAGGTCGCGGACGTAATAGACAGTATCGTCGACGACCACGGCGGCCTCGACTACCTCGCGAACATCGCGGGCACGTGGCGCGGCGGCACGCCCATCGCCGAGACGGAGGTCGACACGTTCGATTTCCTCTTCGACGTGAACCTGAAGACGATGTTCCTGGCGTCGAAACACGCCGTGCCGCACCTCAGAGAGTCCGATAGCGAGGGACAGGGCGCCATCGTCAGCGTCTCCGCGCGCTCGTCGCTGGAAGGCGGCGAGGGTGACGGGCTCTACCGCGCGACCAAAGCCGGCGTGCGCATCCTCACCGAGACGCTCGCCCAGGAGAACATGGGCGAGGTCCGCGCGAACGCCGTCATGCCGAGCGTCATCGACACGCCGATGAATCGGGAGATGATGCCCGACGCCGACCACGACGAGTGGGTCGACCCGGCGGAGATCGCCGACGTGATCGCCTTCCTCTGCTCGGACGCCGCCTCGGTGACCAGCGGTGCGGCCGTCCCGGTCTACGGCGAAGCGTAGGACCGTTCGGCGTCCAGATCGGTCTCTCAGCGCCAGTCCGGCCGGTGGGGCAGGAGGACGGCCGCGACGACGGCCGGGACCATGATCGCGAAGATGGCGAGCAGTTCGGGGTTCGATCCCAGCACGGCGAACAGTTCCCAGACGGGTTCCTCGCCGGTACGGACGCCTTCGACGGCTTCGGGTTCGTTGTACCAGAAGATGGCCGCCGCGAACAACACGTAGAAGACGACCATCGTCACGCTCCGCGAGACCAGCCACAGCGCCTTCCGCCAGGTCGGTTTCGCCTGCCACGCCCGGTACCGGTCCGGGATCGCCCGCCAGTCGATCCGCTGTCCTCCAGACATGCCCGTGATACGTCACGAGACGGTATAACTGCTCCTGCGGCGCTGCTCGCGCTCGAATCCGGAAAACCGGTATCACGGCGCCGGTGCAGCACCGACCCGCGGGTCAGCAGCCGCCGGCCGCGCCCGCACCGGCACAGCTCGCACCGGCGGCGCTCGCGCCGGCCGCCGCGGCCGCCGCACCGGTCACGACCGCGGTGTTTTGCTGCCGGCTGTAATCGACGCACTCGCCCCACGCGACCGGTGCGACGTGGTCGTCGATATCGTCCGCGTCGAGCATCGTCTCCGTGAACTCCGCCACGCCGAAGCCCGATTCGGCGACGACGCGATCGGCGATCTCCTCGGTCACTGCGATCCGGCGACACTCCTCGGCCTCGAAGAGTTCGTCGCCGTCGAAGGTGAACTGGACGTCGTAGTGGCGGACGAACACGCCGTCGAACGCCGGTTCCATCGCCCGGACGGCTTCGGCGGCGAGTTCCCACACTTTGTCCAGATCCGGGTTCTCGACGTCCTCGCCCAGCGAGAAGCGGGCGATCGGGACGACGATCGGTTCCTCGTCCGGGCCTTCGTTGACCACGGCGACGCCGGTCACCGCGCAGTCCTCGATGCCGTACCTGGCCGGGTCGACGCGGTTCTGCAGTGTTTCGTGGGCCTCGTCCTCGCGCGCTTCGAGGTCGACGCCTTCGTCCGTGTCACCGTCGCCCAGCAGTCGTTCCAGTAGGGAGGGCATTGCAGTCGGTGCTGGTGTCGGCGGGCTTGTAACTCTTGTCTCGCTTCGGAAGGTGTGCTCGTGAACTGCCGATTCGTCCGTGAACGAGGCTGCGACCGGAGTGGATCCTGCGAGTCGAACGTTTTCGAGTCGTTCGCTAACTGTCGATATAATCGCACTCGGCACCGCAACCGCGACCGCACTCGACCGTGAGCGCTGAAAGCCCTCGTCCCGCTCGCGGTCGCTGCGGGACATATCCGCACTCTCCGCACCGCCCGCTCACGCCTTCGCCGTTCGCTTCGAGGCGCTTCGCGCCTCGCACCGCGCGGATAGCGGTCCCGCAGCGACTCCACTGCGACGCGAGCGGTCCTCGCCCTTTCAGTCCACCAGGACCGCAACCACCGCCCCGCACCGCGACCGCCGACGGCCACGGACCTCCCCAGCCGATTCGCTCACACACCGCGTTCGCTCATCCACCGTCAGAGCGAGCTCTGACGAGCCTTCGCTCGCACACTCGCGAAGACCTCGCACGGAACGTCGCGCCACGGCGGGCGCGACGGCGCGCGCCGACCGCAATCGGGAGGTCAGAAGGCCGCTACCGCCGGACGACGCGTCGAGATTCTAGCGAACCATGTACGGGTCGTCGTCGGGGAGGAACCGCCCGAGGTCGGCCTGTCGCCGGTAGTCCCGCGAGAGCAGGTCTTCGAGCGCGGCTATGAGCGTTTGCTCGTCGTCGTCGGTCCACTGCGCGGGGTCTTTGACCGGGAGGACGAGCCAGCCGCTGCCCGATATCTCGGTCGCGTGGAGCGCGTCCATATCCACGTCGTCGGTCGGTTCCGAGGTCGCGACGGCGAAGACGTGTTCGGTCGCGCGCTGGCCGACCGGCAGGAGGACGTGGGCGGCGATGGCCCGCAACTCGGCGTCGAAAAACGCCTCCTGCTCGGCGTAGTCCGCCCGCGAGGGGACGCCCTCGGGGACGCAGAGATGCAGGTACGAGAAGTACGTCCTGTCGACGACGGGGGGTGAGCCCGCTTCTTCCAGGAGACCGCCAGCGACGAGCGCGCGCTGGAGGCGCTCGCTGGCCGCAAATTCGGTGAAGGGATAGCCCGAGTCGGCCCCGCCGTGGACGCCGGGGTGGTCACCGACCACGTGGAAGTGGGCGTTGGCGTCGCCGTACCCAGGCACGAACGGCTCACACGGCGGCGAGAACCCGAAGGGGTTCGACTGCCGGGCGGTGACGTTTTTCACGTCCGACCGGTCCGCGGCGACGGATAAAAATCTCGCTGATCGGGTCCAGTCGGGAAACGCTTTTCTTCCGGCGTTCGGATGTGCCGGCAATGACTGCAGGGCTCGCGGTTCGGACGCGACGAGTCGAGGACGGTGGTCCGTCGTGACCCACGACGACGACATCGAGGACCTGCGCGAGCGCAAAGAGCAGGCCAGACTGGGCGGCGGACAGGACCGCATCGATTCCCAGCACGAGAAGGGGAAAAAGACCGCCCGCGAGCGGATCGACTACTTCCTCGACGACGACACCTTCGTCGAGATCGACCAGCTCCGCGAGCACCGCTCGACCAACTTCGACATAGACGACAAGCGCGTCCCCGGCGACGGCGTCGTCACCGGTTACGGCGAGGTCGACGGCCGCACCGTCTTCGTCTTCGCTCACGACTTCACCGTCTTCGGCGGCTCGCTCGGCGAGGAGTTCGCCAACAAGGTCTGTAAGGTGATGGACAAGGCGATGGAGACCGGTGCGCCCATCGTCGGTCTCAACGACTCAGCCGGCGCGCGCATTCAGGAGGGCATCGACTCGCTCGCAGGCTACGCCGACATCTTCCACCGCAACCAGCTCGCCTCGGGCGTCGTCCCGCAGATCTCCGCGATCATGGGTCCCTGCGCGGGCGGCGCGGTCTACTCCCCCGCCATCACCGATTTCATCTTCATGGTCGAGGAGACCAGCCACATGTTCATCACCGGCCCGGACGTCATCGAGACCGTAACGGGGGAAGAGGTCACCTTCGACGAACTCGGTGGCGCCGGCACCCACGCCACCGACTCCGGCGTCGCCCACTTCACTCCCGCCGCCGAGGAGGAAGCTCTGGACGATATCCGCTATCTCCTTTCGTACCTCCCGAACAACAACGCCGAGGACCCGCCCAGAGTACAGCCGTGGGACGACCCCGACCGCCGCGACGAGAGCCTGCGCGACGTCGTTCCGCAGGCTCCGCAGAAACCCTACGATATGCACGATGTCATCTCGGGCGTGGTCGACGAGGGCTCATTTTTCGAGGTCGCCGAGCGCTACGCGATGAACTTGCTGACTGGGTTCGCCCGCCTCGACGGCCACTCGGTGGGCGTCGTCGCCAACCAGCCCCGCGTCAACGCCGGCACGCTCGACATCGACTCCTCACTCAAGGGCTCCAGGTTCGTCCGCTTCTGTGACGCGTTCAACATCCCCATCCTCACGTTCGTCGACGTGCCCGGTTTCATGCCCGGCAAGGACCAGGAGAAAGGCGGGATCATCAAACACGGCGCGAAACTGCTCTACGCCTACTCGGAGGCGACGGTGCCGCTTTTGACCGTGATCACCAGAAAGGCCTACGGCGGTGCCTACGACGTCATGGCGTCGAAACACATCGGAAGCGATATCAACTACGCCTGGCCCACCGCCGAGATCGCCGTGATGGGGCCCGAGGGCGCCGTCAACATCCTCTACGACGACGAACTCGACGCGGCCGACCAGGTCGAAGAGAAACGGCAGGAACTCATCGACGAGTACCGCGACGCCTTCGCTAACCCGTACACCGCGGCTGAGCGCGGCTTCGTCGACGACGTGCTCGAACCGCCCGAAACCCGACCGCGACTGATCGAGGACCTCGACACGCTATCGGGGAAACGAAAGGACCACCCCGACCGGAAACACGGGAATATCCCGTTGTGAGGCGTTATACCCGCAACTTCGATATCTGTGGAATATAGGTCAGTGTGATGAACGAGATCGTCGGTAATTCTCAGTGAGACGGCTTCGCCCGGAACTGCAGCGAAGACGGCATCGGGTTCAGATCAGGAGACGGTGTGTCCACCGCTGTCTCTGGATTCTCGACTGAGGACGTTCCGTCCGAATCGGGACCCACAGTGACGTTCGTCGTGTTTCCTGCGATTCCCTCTGCTTCGTAGTACTCGTAGGGGGTCGCCTGACGAGCAGTTCTGAACCAGCGGCTGGTGTACTCGGCACGGGAGATACTGTCGTTGTGGAGCGCCCGAACGTCGTCGTTCTCCACGACGAACGTACTTGTGTTCCCATCGACGATCGAGTTGTTGAACTCGACGACGCGCATTCGATTCGGACGGGCGTAGTTTTCCTCCGCCTGTTCAATCGCGTTCCACGTAGTCGCATATAGCACCGCGATATCTCGCCAAACCGGTTCAACTATCTGGGGTTTCGATTTGGGTTCCGTACCGTTGACCACATTCCACATTGTTCCATTCGGATCGACGTATATCCCCATCAATTCATAATCTCTTGTAGCTCTTTCTTCGGAAAGTGCGAGATAGGTATCCAAGAATGTAAAATACCTTTCTGGAGTCTCGATATCGTCATCACCAGGGGAGGGTGTGGGTGTCGGGGTTGCTGTTGGTGTGGGTGTTGCTGTAGGGGTTGCAGTGGGCGCAGGTGTCGGACTTATTGTTGGTGTGGATGTTGCTGTAAGGGTTGCAGTGGGCGTAGGCGTCGGAGTTGTTGTTGGTGTGGGTGTTGCTGTAGGGGTTGCAGTGGGCGTAGGTATCGGAGTCGCTGTTGGTGTAGCGGTTGCTGTAGGCCTAGGCGTGAATGTCCGTGTTGTATCTGGGACTGTGGTCCCTTGGACAGGATGTCGAGATATTGGCGATTTCGTTGTTTTTGGTGCAGGAATGGGAGTGGAATTGTTTGGCGTATCAACGGGCGCCTTGCTCGTAAATTTGTCATCTCCTGGAATGGCCGGGATTTGTCCAAAGTACATTCCTGCGGCTATCGCGACAATTGTAATTGCCACGATCCCGAAGAGGATAGTTGAATTTAATCCACGGTCAGCCCAGCTATTACTTATTGTCATCGTGACTAATCGTAGTTTCTATCAATCGTCTCGCCTTGCGTCACAGCGGCTTCCTCGCGCGAAACGTCCTCGTTCCAGGTGGCCTCCCACGCTCGTTCTCGGACGTCCTCGTACCGATCGATGTCGATGAAGATGGCGGCGACATCACTGCTGTCGGGGATGATCCCCACCAGGATAGTGGTGCCAGTCCCGCTCATGTCCAGCGTAATTTCGTGGTCGGCGTCGTTGTCGACGAGCATGAACTGGTCGTCGGTGTAGCCGTACTGTCTGTCCTGGCAGTTCCCGCGGGTCTGTTCGCCCATGGTACACCAGCCGGCGTCGTACTGGCTGTCCATCTTGTAGCGCGGCGGACCGTCGCCGCAGTTCCCGCCCAGTCCGGCAACGCAGGAACCGCTCGCGCTCGAACTGGACCCACTCGACCCCGGTGTCGTCGTCGGTTCTGCCGGTTCTACGGTCACAGTCGCAGTCGTATTCACGCGGCCGCCGTCGCCGTCCGCGACGCTGACGACCACCTCGTAGTCCGTCTCCGAGGAGACTGTGGGCATCGTCACGCGCGCTTCGGGCCCGGTCTCGTCGGTGAACTCCGCCTCGCCCGTGTTCTCGACCCACCAGCTATAGGTGAGGTCGTCACCGTCGATATCGCTGGTCGTGACGGTGAGCGTCAGTGTCTCGCCGCTATCGACGGTGTGGTCGTCGAGCCCGCTCACGGTTGGCGCGTGATTGACGCTGGCGGCGGAGACGGTCACGTTCCGGGTCGCGCTCGCCCGTCGGCCGAGCCGGTCGACCACCTCGACGCGCATGCTGTGGGTCCCGTTGGCGGTGAACGCGTGGGACAGCGCGGGTGCAGCGCTCTCGCCGGCTATGTCGGTCATGGCGACGCGTTGATTGTCGACGAACCACAGCACCCGGGCGAGATCGGCGGCGCCCGCGCTTGCGCTGGCGCTGTAGGTGTGAGTCTCGTTGGTGAGGACCCCGCCGGGCCCGGAGAGGGTGACTTCGGGCCCGTCTGGAACGGCGGCGGTGACGTACAACGTGTCTGACCGCTGGGCACCGTCGTCGTCGGTGACCGTGACGGTCACGTCGTACTGGCCGGCCTGCCGCGCGACGAACCGCGTCCGCGCGCAGGTCGGACAGGCCGCCCGGACGACGTTCCCGTTGGGCCCCTCGATACGCCACTCGTAGCCGGCGATGCTTCCGTCGGGGTCGGACGACCCTGTGGCGTCGAGGAAGACCGTACTGTTCGTGGGGACCGTCTGGTCGAGACCGGCCTCGGCCAGCGGTGGTTCGTTCGCGCTGACGCCAGTGCCCATCTGGGTCGAAATCCCGCGGTCAGCATGACCGCTCGCGACGCTCGCCGTGCCGGCCAATCCCCCGAGGACGACCAGCACGCACCACCCGACAGTCAGGACCCGCTCGCTCCCCCGGAACATCCAGTGCCACGAGGTTGCCCACCCTTTACTGATAAATATTTGTGTTTTCCCGTCGTGATTGTGGCTGATATAATAGTCCCGAACGGTCGACACGGTGAGTCCCGGAGTACTCGCGACCGCGAACTCGTAGCTATCGCTGACAGTTCGGGAAGGTCGGAAAACCGGTTACGACCGAGACGGGTCGGCGTCAGTCGAGCGCTTCTTCCTCGGTTCCGCTGCGTCGGTACGCGATGGCGACGATGGCGACGATGGCGACGATGGCGATGAGCTTTCTTCGGGTCACACCGTATAAGTAATCGGACAGGACAGATAAAAATTGTGCTCGGTTCGGCGTCGTGATGGGAGCGGGCCCACCGGAGGGCGAGCGAGCGTCGATGACATCCGTTTTCCCCGTTCGGACCGGACGTGACGTATGGACGAAGACGGGACCTATCGCGTGCTCCCGGAGACGGACGACGGACGGCGGCGGTTGTTCGACCGGGAGACGTACGAACCGGTCGTGCTCGCGGCCGCGGACCACGACGCACCGGTCGCGGACCTGCGATCGGGCTACCTCGTCGACGCCGCCCTCGACTGGTCGAGCGCCGACCCGACGGTCGATTCGCTGACCGTGGTGCGACCGACGCTGTACACGTTCGCGGACGAGGTCGACCCGATGTTCGAACTCGCGCGGGAGACGTGGGAGGAAGCGCAGGCGACCGGCGAGGGGATGAACGCGCGGCAGACCAAGAACACGGACGGGGCGATCAACGGCGTCGTCTACGTCTTCGCCGAGAGCGGCGACCGCGGCCGCTTCGAGGAGTTCCGCGAGGGCGCCCGGCCGCTCGAACCGCTCGTCGATCGGGTCAACGACGGCGACGACGGCGCCGCATCGAGAGAGGTGTTCGTCCTCCGCGATCTCGAGGGAGCGTTCACGGCGGTGACGATCACGCTCGCGAAGGGCGGCCAGTTCGCCGAGACGGTCCGCGATACCTACGACCGGCCGCGACCGGACGAGCCACTGGTCTGATCGGCGGTTCGGTGGACATCGGTCGACATCCGAGCGGTTCCTTATCCGTCTGCGGCCCGGAGTGTGAACATGAGTCAGTCAGCCCAGGATATCGAGGGGACGGTTCGACGCTGGGCGATCCGGGCGGTCCTGGTCGTCGTCGTTCTCGTGGCGCTGTCTATCGTCTTCGGAACGTCCGGCGTGGGAGCGCTCACGAACGTGGACCCGCTGGTCGGTGTCGGCCTGTTGTTCGTCGTGCTGGCGGCCGCGACGGTGTACTCGGCGGTCGAAATCGTCGAGGCCTACGACCGAGAGGCGCTGACGGTCTTCGGCGAGTACCGCCGGCTGCTGAAACCGGGGATCCACCTCGTCCCGCCCTTCGTCAGCCGGTCGTACCCGTTCGACATGCGGACACAGACGATGGACGTGCCCCAGCAGGAGGCGATCACCCGCGACAACTCGCCGGTGACCGCCGACGCCGTCGTCTACATCCGCGTGATGGACGCGAAACGCGCGTTCCTCGAGGTCGACGACTACAAGAACGCGGTGTCGAACCTCGCCCAGACGACACTGCGGGCGGTGCTGGGCGACATGGAACTCGACGACACGCTGAGCAAGCGCCAGGAGATCAACGCCCGGATCCGCCGCGAACTCGACGAGCCGACCGACGAGTGGGGCATCCGCGTCGAGAGCGTGGAGGTCCGCGAGGTCACCCCGGCGGCCGGCGTGAAAAACGCGATGGAACAACAGACCTCCGCGGAGCGCAAGCGCCGCGCGATGATCCTCGAAGCGCAGGGTGAACGACGCTCCGCTATCGAGACGGCACAGGGGGCCAAACAGTCGGACATCGTGCGCGCACAGGGGAGGAAACAGTCGCAGATCCTCGAAGCGCAGGGTGACGCCATCTCCACGGTACTGAGAGCGAAATCCGCCGAGTCGATGGGCGAGCGCGCCATCGTCGACAAGGGGATGGAGACGCTCGAAGGCATCGGTCAGGGCGAGTCGACCACCTTCGTCATGCCACAGGAACTCACCTCGCTGGTGGGTCGCTACGGCAAGCACCTCTCGGGCAGCGACGTGGCCAGGGCGGGCAGCGAGGGCGGACTGGGAAGCCTCGACTTCGACAGCGAGACGCGCGAGTTGCTCGGTCTCGACGACATCGAGCGGATCCTCGGCGAGATAGACGAGGAGGCGCAAATCGACATCGACGCCATGGAACAAGAGGCCAGGGCGGTCAAGGAAGGCGAACTGGGGTCGGAGGACGTGATCGACGAGCGCGAGTGACGATCGCAAGGGGCCGAAAGAGGCGAACGCTTATCAGTCGATCGAGAGACACGACGGTCATGGTCAGTCGAGACACCGCCGTCCACGTCACCGTGGTCGTCCTCGCGTTCGCCGCGCTCGGGGTGGTCTCGGGCTACGTGGCGGATCCGGACGCCCTCATGCTCGCGGGCTTTCTGCTGTTCAACGGCGCTGTCTTCGCCGGAGCGCACCTGTATCTCGCCGCGCGCGGCGAGGACGGCCTCGTTCCGGTCTCCTCGCGCTGGCGGTTCGTGGCCGCCGTCGCGGCGGTCCTCACGCTGGGCGCGATCTCGATCGTGACGGACCCGGTGTCCGTCGGGCCCGTCTCGTCGGACGCGGTGCTGGCGGGACTGGGCGCGGTCGTCGCGGTAGCGTATCTCGTGGCCGAAGCCCGGTCGGGGTACCGGGAGTCGGCCGGCGACGCTCGGGTCTGACCGCGGGACAACCGCTCGAAGTCTCGCTCAGACGACCTGATTCGGCAGTCCGTCCCACTCGCCGGACTCGTCGGCGGTCTCGACGGCCTCGGCGACGATATCGGCGAGGCGCGCGAAGTACTCGGGGGTATGACCCGCGTTGTGGGGCGTGATGAGGACGTTCTCGAAGGTCCACAGTTCGTGGTCCTCGGGGAGCGGTTCTGGGTCGGTCACGTCGAGCGCGGCGCCGCGGATGGAGTTCCAGCGCAGCGCGTAGACGAGCGCCTCGGTGTCGACGACGCCGCCGCGGGCGACGTTGACGAGGACGGCGTCCGAGGGGAGCGTCGCGAACACCTCGCCGTCGATCAGCTCCTCGGTCGCGTCCGTCAGCGGACAGGCGAGGACGACGTAGCTCGCCTCGGCCGCCGCCTCCGCGATGTCCTCGTAGCCGTAGACTTCGTCGGTCGGCCCGCCCTTCTCGGGGCTGTAGCGCACGCCGACGGTGCGGACGTCGAACCCGTCGAGTCGCTGGACGACGGCCTCGCCGATCGGGCCCATGCCGACGACGACGACGGTGTTGCCGGCGAGTTCGCGGGTGCGGTGCGAGCGCCACTCGCGGCGTTCCTGGCGGCGGCGCGACTCGAGGAAATCGCGGGTGAACGTGAGGATAGCTCCGAGCGCGTACTCGCCGATATTGGGGCCGTGGACGCCGGAGGCGTTGGTGACGGCGACGCCGTGCTCGCGGAACGCCTCGAGCGGGAGGTGGTCGACGCCGGCGAACGAACAGGCGAACAGTTCGAGGTTCTCGGCGCGTTCGAGGTCGCCTTCGTCGAGCGAGAAGCCGGCGACGATGCGCGCGGTCGGGAGGAGGTCGCGTTCCTGCTCGGGCGTCGCGGCGTAGGCGACGGTCATGTCGGGGAGTCGCTCGCGCAGGGCCTCGACGTACCGCTTCGGGGGGATCCCGTGGATGTTCTGTCGCAGGACGACGACCTCGGGGTCGTTACTCGCGGGGTCGGCGTTCGCGGAGTCCGCTCCCGCGGGGCCGTCGGCAGGAGTGTCTGTCATGAACGTTTCGTCCACCCGGAGCAGTGAAAAGCCGTCGGCTTGCGGCGGCGGGGCGGACGGATGTCGCCCGCCGACGGGTCAGAGCCCCGGTGCGAGCCCGGTGTCGACGTACATGAAGACGTAGCGGGCGACGCCGGCGAGGTAAGCGAGGATCCAGAAGAAGACGTAACCGAAGACGCCGATCCGGAGGCGGCTCCGCCAGTGGTCCATCCGGTCCGAGCCGATCTCGTCGAGCAGGACGTCCTCGTCGTAGTCGTGGTAGAGGTCGTACTGACGCTTGGCACGGAAGATGCGGACGATGCCGGTGAAGCCGAAGGCGAGCATGGCGTACGCCTGCGCGCCCAGGAAGGCGTGGACCATGGCGAAGCCGTTGAGCTGGTCGAGCAGGCGCGGGGCCATCCAGCCGAGCATCGGGATCGTCGTCAGCGCCAGCCCGGTGCCGACGAACTTCAGGTGGTGGACGAGGACGCCCCAGGTCACGGGCTCGGTCTCGATGATGTACCAGGCGCCGTAGAGAAAGCAGGGGAAACTCAGCGTCACGGACACGAGCGTCACCGTCGCGATCGTCCCCGTCGAGACCATATCGGCGCTTTCGGCCGTTCGCGCTAAAACGTGCCGAAACCCCTGTCGTTCCGGACAGCGGTTCGGCCCGGCCGTCGACCGGAACAACCATATGAACGTCTGTTCATTCGTTCAGCCATGGCAACGGACGCGACGCGGTTGCGGCGGCTCCTGAACGACCGCCTCGGCGACTGCTGTGACGCCGACGTCGAGGCGCGTATCGACGATCTCCAGTCGCTCGCCGGGGCGGTCCCGGCGGACGACGGGGCGGACACGGCGGCGCTGGCGACGCTCGGCGACGAGACGCGCTACCGGATCGCGCGCGTGCTGGCCGCCGCCGACGGCGCGCTTTGCGTCTGCGAATTCGGCCCTCTCGTGGACGTGAGCGACAGCGCGGTCAGCCACGCGCTCTCGGACCTGCGCGAGGCCGGACTGGTCACGCGCCACAAGGAGGGGTCGTGGCGCTACTACAACGCGACCGAGCGGACCGGGCGACTCCTGGAAGCGCTCGACGGGACGCGCGACGGGAGCGCGGACGGACCCGGGGGTGTTGACGATGAGTGACGATCCCGTTCGGATCGCCCTGATGTGCGTCCAGAACGCCGGCCGGAGCCAGATGGCAACCGCCTTCGCCGAGCGCGAACGCGAGCGCCGGGGCCTCGAAGACCGCGTCGAGATTCTGACGGGTGGGACCGATCCCGCCGACAGCGTCCACGACGTCGTCGTCGAGGTGATGGCCGAACTCGACATCGACCTCTCGGACCGGGAACCCAAATCCATCTCGACGGCGGAACTGGAGTCCTGTGACTACGTCGCGACGATGGGCTGTTCGACGCTGGAACTCGACACGAGCGCGGGCGTCGACGTCCGCGACTGGGCGCTCGTGGACCCGCACGGCCAGGACCTCGAAGCGGTCCGGGCGATCCGCGACGAGGTCGAGGGCAACGTCGTCGCGCTGTTCGACGAGTTCTCGGAGTCGGCGACCGGTGCCGCCGACGGGTCCGGCGAGGCAGTCGACGCGGCGGACGACGACACCGCCTGACGATGGCGCTTTCGGACTTGCTGGCCGTCGAGCTCCTGCTGGCGGCCTTCGCCGGGGGCGCCTTCGGCGCGGCCATCGGCGCGTTGCCATCGTTCTCGCTTGCCGGCCTGGTTGTCGTCGTCGGCGAGTCCTACGCGATGGGGGTCCGCTCGCTGGACGGTGCCGTCCCGGTCGACGTGACCGGACAGGTGGCCTTCGGCGTCGTCCTCGGGCCACACGTCGCCTTCGGTGGCGGTGCCGCCGCGGTGGCCTACGCCGCCCGCCGCGGATACGTCGATTCCACGGGGTCCCCGTACACGGCCAAGGACGTGACCCGCGGCCTCGGCAGCCGACCGGACGTGCTGGCTGTCGGCGGCGCATTCGGCGTCGTCGGCTACTGGATCGCGACGGCCGCGGGGTCGCTCGCGGTGCCCGTCGACCCGGTCGCGCTCGGCGTCGTCGGCTCGGCGCTCGCCCATCGGGTCGCGCTCGGCTACAGCGTCGTCGGTGCGCCCCTCGCTCGCCTGCGGGACGGCGACCTGTTCGAAACGTCATCGTACGCGCGGCCGGGCGACGGGACCGCTGAGACGGCGGACGACCGCGAGACAGCGGTCAGTCCCGACGGCGGGTCGCCCGTCGGCGACGAGGATCCGCGGGCCGTCGAACCCTGGCTCCCCTACCAGTACAGATGGGGTCACGTCGCGACCCTCGGGGCGGTCGTCGGTGTGCTTTCGGCGTACACCGCGTACCTCACCGGGAGCGCGTTCCTCGCGTTCGGGATCACCGCGGCGGCGCTCGTCCTGCTCGCCGCGGACGCGGCCGAGGTCCCCGTCACCCACCACATGGCGCTCCCGGCGAGCACCGTCGTCGTCGCGCTCGCGGGCGTTTCCGGTGGGACTCCGGCGCCGACCGCGGTGGCCGGGTCGGTCTCGCTCGGGACCGCGCTGGTCACTGGTGGGATACTCGGCGTCCTCGGCGGCCTGCTGGGCGAGCTGTTCCAGCGGGCTTTCTACGCGCACGCGGAGACCCATCTGGACCCGCCGGCCGCGAGCATCGTCGTCACTTCGGGCGTCGTCGCCGCGCTGGCGCTCGCGGGCGTCCTGCCGACGGCCGCGTGGGTTCCGCTCCAGGCCTGAGTCGCGCGGTCTCCGGCGACTGTTCGCGGGGCTTATGGGTCTGCCCGACTGAGTTCCGGTGATGAGCGACGCCGCCGACGAACGGACCGAAACCGCCGGGGACGGCGAGTCGGAACCGAAAGACGGAGGCGACGAGCCGGCGGAACGCGCGGGTGAAGCGGGGGACGGCGACGACCAGTCCGTGGAGGCGCTCCGGCGGGAAGTCGAGGAGAAATACGACTTCGACGACTTCGGGCCCGCGGAGATGGCGGAGATGAGCGCGGAGGAGTGGGACGCTGTCTTCGACCCGGAGACGTGGATCACGGGCGAGGAACTGCTGGACCGCGTCGAGGCCGACCTCAAACAGCGGGTCGCCAGCCGCGAGGTGTTCGCTCGCGTCGAGCGCCACGACGACCGCATCGTCGCCTACTCCGACGAGGGGTACGCGACCGTCTACGACGACGGCACGGTCGAGGGCCGCGGCACGGTCCTCCGGGACGTGAAACCGACCGTCGCACTGAGTTCGATGGAGTCCTACGATGTGCCCGAGTCCCCGCCGGAGGAACTGCTACCGGACCCACAGGAGGTACCGGAGGGCAGCGGCGAACTCGGCAACACCGTTCTTCAGGTCGTCGCCGGGATCCAGGTCCTCGCGGGCGTCGTCCTCGTCGCCGCGTGGCTCCTGGTCACTGTCGGCGTCGTCTCCCCACCGGGCGGCGGGTCGGTCCGCTCGCTGAACGTCATCGGCATGTTGATCGCCGGCGTGATCTTCCTCGCGATCGGCCTGTTGCTCTTCGTCGTCGTCGCGAACGCGCGGCTCTCCGACAAGTTCCGGGCCGAGGAGTACCGCAACCGCCTGCGGGCGGTCGACCTCGAACCCGGCGAGCGTCCGGACTTCCTCCCCGACGAGCCCGCGTCCGAGGGCGAGGAACCCCTGCCCGAGGACGACGAGGAACCGCCGCGCGCGGACGACGGAGAACGGCCCAGAGCGGTCGACGAAGCCGACTCGTCGTAAGCGCGACCGCGGGGTCGGTCGCGCTGACGAATCGAGAGATAGCGGGGAATCGGTCGTGAGGTCCGGCGTTGCGGGCCGGAATCGACGGCGGAGACGAACGTCTTCGCCCGCGCTCGGGCGGTCCGTGCCCGTCGCTAAACGCCTGCCTGCGCGCCCATTCGGTGGGTTTATACAAATTCGGTACCGAGCACCGATGTATGAATAGACGGGACTTTCTGCGGACCGCCGGCGGCGTCGCGGGCGGCGGTGCGGCCGTGGCCGCCGGTTCAGGGACGGCCGCGGCACAGACCGTCCAGCCGGTGTGGCCGGACTACGTGAGCGACGCGTCAAACGGGAGCTACGAGGACCTGCGGGGGCAGTCAGAGGTGACGGTGACGGTCGGTCCCGGCGGCAACTTCTCGTACGGCCCGACGAAGATCTGGATCGACTCGGGGACGACGGTCACGTTCGAGTGGGCGTCGGACTTCCACAACGTCGTGCCCCAGAGCCAGCCGGAGGGCGCCGGCTGGGAGGGGTCGCCCGGCGGCTCGAGCGACACGTACGACGAGGGGTACACGTTCGAGTCGACGTTCGAGACCGGCGGCATGTACAGCTACTACTGCCAGCCCCACGAGAGCTCGGGCATGAAAGGCGCCATCGCGGTCGGTGACAGCGTCGAGACCGAGCAGGTCGGCGGCGG
>Ga0207851_100311_pt1 | contig 29304 bp, 33 predicted proteins | sample A23E3SouthBayCA_FD_187747 | JGI IMG/M metagenome (GOLD analysis project Ga0207851, IMG submission 187747) | Aerobic enrichment media microbial communities from Eden Landing Ponds, California, USA - A23 E3 (SPAdes) | ecosystem: Environmental > Aquatic > Marine > Unclassified | place: Emeryville... | reverse complement strand
GAGCCGTCGATTCGGGCCGTTCGAACGAACGAACCGGTCGTCGTCTCGACGATGGCGAAGCGTCTGGCAGCGGTCCCGTGGCGGCAACAGTCGCTCCGGTACGGGTTCCAATCGGCGCTGAGTCTCCCGCTTCTGTATCAGGGGTCGCTCCAAGGTGTGTTTACCATCTACGCGAATACGACAGCGGCGTTCGATGAGACGCTCCGCGACGTCCTCTCGGAACTGGCGGATCTCATCGCGCACGCGCTCGTCGCGATCGACCGCAAGCAGGCGTTGCTGTCGAACCAGATGGTCGAACTGGAGTTCGAGATCAACGACCGCTCGTGTTTCTTCCTCCGGTTTCCGCAGGACGTTGGGTGCCGACTGGAACTCGAAGGGATGATCCCCCAGTCCGACGAGTCGACCCTCGTCTTCGCTCGAATCCACGACGCCGATCCGGAGACGCTGATCGACCGCGCACAAGGCTCTCCCGAGATTCAGAACGCCCGTATCATCGAGAGTAACGAGAGCACGCTCATCCAAGTCGAGCTTACCAATCAGTTCATTGGGTCCTACCTCGCAGACCACGGCATCACGCTGCAAGACATCACTGCGGACGACACGCGCTGTCAGGTCACGCTGACGGTACCACCGTCGTACGATATCAGACGCGTTGTCGACGTCGTCACCGCGCGGTATACCGACTCGAAGCTCCGGGCAAAGCGCGATCGGACGGACGATTTCGAGGGGCACACCTTCACACAGGGGGTACTCGAACGGCTCACGCCCCGGCAACGGGAGGTCGTCGAACTGGCGTATCACAGCGGATATTTCGACTCGCCGAAGGAGGCGACGGGCGCGGAACTGGCGGACATCTTGGAGATCTCCAACTCGACGTTCCACGGTCACCTCCGGGCAGCCGAACGAACGCTCTTAGCGTCCCTCTTCGACGACCTCGAGTAACAGATCGCGTGACAGCGAACGCCGGAACCGAGAAGAGGCTCATATATCCGATCCGCGTCCAACTCACCCGAATATATTAGCCTCCAAACTATTGTCTGATTCCTCGGATTAGCTGTCTATGGGATCGAAGCAGGGTCGTACTATCACCGATACGAGTCGTGGTCAAGTCGACGGGAGACCCCTCGGCGAGGCAGTCGGCATCACCGCCGAGGAGCCCGACTGGCGGACGGATTTCACCCCGTTCGCGAAAGACACACCGTTGGAGGCGTCCCGTTCGACGTCGCCGCCATCGACGTCGTCGTGAACGCGATGTTCGGAGCGAACAATGTCTAGGAAAGAATCGAGACCGACGTCGAACGACACGGTCTCCGAGGAGGTGGGGCTGACCGATCCCGATGACGCAACGGTCCTCGTTGTGGACGATGAGCCGCGACTCCTCGGGCTGTACGTGGCGATGCTCGAAGACCGTTTTACCGTCGAGACCGCCGAGAGCGGCGCGGAAGCGCTCGAAGCGCTCTCCGATGACATCGACGTGGTCTTACTCGATCGACGGATGCCGGCGATGTCCGGGGACGAGGTACTCGATCAGATTCGCGAGGCCGAATACGACTGCCACATCGGAATAGTGACTGCGGTCGAACCGGATCTCGACATTCTGGATATGGAGTTCGACTCCTATCTGGTGAAGCCGGTCCTCCAACGGGACCTCAGAGCACTCGTGGATGGCCTCCTTGCCCGGCAGCGCTACAGTGATGCGCTGAACGAGTTGCTTTCTCTCTCCTCGCGGCTCGTCAGTTTGAGACAGAAGTATTCCGCAGACGAACTGGCCGCTAACGAGACGTATCAGGAACTACAGGAACGTAAAGCGGATCTCGAAGCGACCGCACAGGCAGAGTTAGAGACGCTGGCGGATCTCGACGAGCTCGCGGTTATCTATCGCGACGTCGTGGGGGAGACGATCGGAGGGGAAGACGGTGAGTAGCTGTGAGAAGCAACTGGACAATACGGCCTGCCGAGCGATCATCGAGAGCGCCCCGAATGCCGTCTTCGTCGTCGATGCCGACACGGACCGGATCGTTGGAACGAACGAGGCGGGCGCGGACCTCCTCGATCGATCCCGCTCCGATATTATCGGCCTGTCGCCGTCTGACCTCCATCCGAGCGGCGGGAGTGCGGTGCCCGACCGATCGAACCGGGAGGGGCGCGCGGCGTCAGCTGCGGATGACATCGGGTACGTGGTAACCGCGGAGGGGGAGCGCGTCCCCGTCGAATGCAGCACGTCGTCGATGGAGATCGACGGCCGAGCGCTGCTCATTCGACACGTCCGAGACGTCTCCGAGCGCGTCGAGCGCCAGCGGGAACTCCGCGGGTTCAAAACGGCCGTCGAACAGGCCGGTCACGCCATTTTGCTGACCGACGTCGAAGGCCGGATCGAATACGTCAACCCGGCGTTCGAGGCGTTCACGGGGTACGACAAGTCGGAGGTCATCGGGAAAACGCCGAGCATCCTCCAGTCGGGCAGGCACGATGAGCAGTTCTACGCCGACCTGTGGGAGACGATCACATCGGGTGAGCGTTGGGAGGGAGATCTGGTTAACACACGAAAGGACGGCGAACAGTATCACATCCACCAGACGATCGCTCCGATCACCGACGAGAACGGCGAGATCGAACGGTTCGTGGGAATCAACGTCGATATCTCCGATCGGAAGCGGTACGAGCGACAGCTTGAACGGGAGCGAGAACAACTGGATCTGTTCGCGAGCACGATCGCCCACGATTTGCGGAATCCGTTGGGTATCGCGCTCGGACACGTCGATATCGCTCGGCAGTCTGCCGGTGACGAATCGCTCGACAAAGCGATTGACGCGTTGGAACGGATGGACGCCATGATCACGGAGATCCTCTCGCTCTCGAAACACGGGGAGACGGTGCGGGACCCCGAATCAATTCAGTTCCAAGAGGCCGTCGAACGGGCGTGGGAGCGAGTCGACACCGCGGACGCCACGCTCTCGGTCGTCGACTCGACGGAGTCGTGCACGATCTCCGCCGATCCGATGCGGTTCGAGGAGTTGTTGACGAATCTCTTCAGAAACGCGATCGAGCATTGTGAGGACGAAACTGCAGTAACCGTCGGACAGCTCCCCGACGGCCACGGGTTCTACGTGGCTGACGACGGGCCCGGCATCGACGTCGAGCCGCCGAACCGCGTCTTCAATACCGGGTTCACGACGTCTGCGGGCGGGACCGGATTCGGACTGACGATCGTCGAACAGATCGCCGACGCGCACGGGTGGGCCGTTTCGATTACGGACGCAGCGGACGGGGGCGCGCGCTTCGAGTTCATCACCGATACCTCGAAGATGGAAGATGACGTCTGGGAGCGCCGATCGGGCGGCGACCGTCCGCGTCGGTTGAACTGGCACTGGGACTGATAGGGTGTATCGTCCCTGTTCATCGATTCTCGCCGTCCCGTCCGGCGAGAATGCGATGTGGACGTACGATCGTCCCTATGGCCAGCCCGCCCGCGTCGGATCCCCGAAATTCAAGCCCGCCTGCGTGGTATCCCGAATATGGACGTCGGCATCGTCGCTCGCGACTCGACGCTATTGGATCGAGCGGTCGAACTCGGCGTGGCGAGCGGCCGCGTCGTCGGCGTGTCGTTCCCGGTATCGCCACCCGACGACGCCGGGACCGAGCACCCGCTACTGAATCGCGTCTTCGCGTACCTCGACGGCGAGAAGGACCACTTCGACGACGTCGACGTGGCGCTGACGGTCCCGACCGACCAGCGGCGCGTACTTGAGGCGACGCGGAACGTCCCGTACGGTGAGACGGTTTCTCTCGATCGGGTGATCCGGATGGCCGGACTCGATCCCGAAGAGAGGGCCGACGTCGAGACGGCGAAAACGGCCCTCTCGGAGAACCCGGTTCCGATCTTCGTCCCCGATCACCGCGTGCGCGACGCACCCGGCGCGACCCCGGATTCGGTTGCGAGGCGGTTGCGAGCGCTCGAATCCGACTGATCGTCGGCAATACCGCGGGGATCGGGGGGTAACTGCTCAGCGCGGTCGACGTGGGGTATCGTTCAGCGTCGTCGACGTGAGATATCGTTCAGCGCGGTCGACGTGGGGTATCGTTCAGCGCGGTCGACGTAGGAGGACGTTCAGCGTCGTCGCCGGCTAGAACTGCGCCGCAGATAGAAGTACCCGACAAAGCCGACGATGAAGAACGCCGTCGCCGCCAGCGCCGCGATACCGAATCCGGCGAGCAACCCGAGCAGCTGCGCGACGGCGGCCACGCCGAACGCGCCGGCGGTGAGAAGCACCACGCGCTCGTCGTCCGACGGCGAGCGCGTCGTGTAGATGACGTACCCGAAGAGACCGGACACGATCGCGAACCCGAAGTCCGCGGCCCGAGAGACGATCGGATTCCCGGTGAAGATCGACGCGACGATCAGCACGAGATAGCCCAAGAGGATCGACTGTAGTATCGACCGCGAGCGGAATTCCATACCGATCGAGGTCGCCGGAGCGGCAAAAAGCATCGGTGTTCTCGGCGCTCTCGTTCGTGAACTCGCGAACTCACCGGAAATCGACACCCAGCCCTTCGTGGACGACGAACTCCAGTGCGTTGACCAGGTAATGGGCGACGATGACGACGAGCAGACTCTGCGTCAGGATGAACGCCGCCGCGAGGACGAACCCGAGCGTCCCGGTCACGAGCACGCCGATCCGTCCCTGCGCGCCGTGGCCGACGCCGAACGCGGCCGAAGAACCGAACGCGAGCAGCCACGGAGAGACGTCGTAGCCCGCGGCCAACACGCCGACGAGCGCGCCGCGAAAGAGCAACTCCTCGAAGGCGGCGATGATCGGGAGCACGACGAACAACAGCGCCGCCCAGCCGAGCGCCGAATCGGGCGCGAGCGCGCTCCGGAGACGCTCGCCGTCGCCGAGACCGAACCGCCCGCCGACGGTGGCACCTGCCTCGTTCGCGACGTAGAGTGCGACCCCGAGTCCGACGCCCAGCAGTACCGTTTCTGGCGTGAGCGCATCGCGCGCGAGGCCGAACGCCCACGCGGGAATCTCCGCGTACCACGCCCCAGCGAGAAGGAGGAGACCGAAGAGGCCCTGCGAGACGGCGACGTTCGCGAGCAGCGACGCCGTCGAGAGTTCCGGCATCGACCCCCCACCGGTCGAATCCGGCTGCGGTTCGTCGTCCTCGATGTCATTCCGTTCCGTGGCGTCGACGCTATTCGGTTCCGTGGCGTCGATGCTATTCGATTCCGTGGCGTCGACGCTATTCGGTTCCGTGTCGTCGTCGACGCCGCCCGAATCACGGAGGCGTAGCTCGACCCCGGACTTCGGGAGTACGATCGTCTCTTCGTTCACGTCTCGCGTCTCGGCCGCCGCGCGCCGCCGCTCGTCGCTATCGGAGCGCTGTCCGTCGATGAGGCTTCGAGACGCGTGCGAGAGAACGAGTAAGCCCGCGGTGACGACGATCGCGAATCCCGCGAACGTCGCCCACTGGGGCATTCGCGGTTACTGCGGGCTCGGGCTGGACGGGCCGGAGACGTTCTCGCCCTGTCCCTGTGAGAGCGCCGAGCCGGTGATGCTCTTGAGGCGGTCGACCAGCGAGTCCTTCTCGGGTTCGCCTTCGAGGGCGATATCGAGGACCTCGCTGATGTGGCTGACGGGGATGATCTCGACCATCTCCTCGTACTCCTCTTCGATCATCACGTCCTGCATGTTCGCGGCGGGAATGATGACGCGGGTGCAGCCGGACTTCGCGGCGGCCTCGATCTTGTGGGTGACGCCGCCGACCGGGAGCACGTCGCCGCGGACCGACAGCGAGCCGGTCATCGCCAGCGACTGGTCGACGCCGACGTCCTCCAGCGCGCTGATGACGGCCGTCGCGACCGTGATCGACGCGGAGTCGCCGTCGACGCCCTGCCCACCCGTCTGGACGAACTGGATGTGGATGTCCTTCTCGGAGATGTTCTCATCGGAGAACTTCTTGATGATCGCCGAGACGTTCGAGACGGCCTCTTGGGCCATCTCTTTTAATTGTCCAGTGGCGATCACTTCACCGGGGCCCTGCGAGGGCGTCACTTCGGCCATCACGGGGAGCATAATTCCCGAGTCTTCGCCCATCACGGCGAGGCCGTTGACGCGGCCGACTTGGTAGCCGTCGGAGACCTGCAGTTCGTAGTCCTTGCGGCGCTCGATGTAGTCGTCGGCCAGCTGCTGTTCGATCGAGCGGCTGCGGCTCTTCGCCTGCAGCACGTGCTGGCGGGTGACGACGTCGGCGTCCTCGTCGGCTCGCGCGATGTCGCCGGCGACGCGGACGAGCCCGCCCAGATTGCGCAGTTTGAGGGTCAGATGGCCCTTCCGACCGGCGCGACGCCGCGCTTCGAGGATGACCTCTTCGATGGCCTCCGCGGCGTACTCCGGCAGGCGGCCGTCCTTCGCGACCTCTTGGGCCACGAAGCGGGCGTACTTCCGGCGCATCTCGGGAGTGTCCTCGATGGTGTCGTCCATATACACCTCGTACCCGTAGCCCTTGATCCGCGAGCGCAGGGCGGGGTGCATGTTCTCCATCGCGTCGAGGTTCCCCGCCGCGATCATGATGAAGTCCGTCGGGACGGGCTCGGTCTGGACCATCGCGCCCGAGGAGCGCTCGGACTGGCCGGTGATCGAGAACTCGCCCTCCTGAATCGCCGTCATCAGGTGCTGCTGGCTGCGGATGTCGAGCGTGTTGATCTCGTCGATGAACAGCACGCCCTTGTTCGCCTTGTGGATCGCGCCGGGCTCGACGCGGTCGTGACTCGGCGTCTCCATTCCCCCTGATTGGAACGGGTCGTGGCGGACGTCGCCGAGCAGTGCGCCGGCGTGCGCGCCCGTCGCGTCCTCGAACGGCGCGGTCGTCGTCTCGGCGTTGTTGACGATGAGATTCGGCACCATCGCGTCGCCGCCGCGGGACCCGTAGCGGAACGCGAGGTAGATCACACCGGCTGCGAGGATACCGAGCAGGACCTGCCCGGCGATGATGAACGAGTAGCCGATGACGATCGCGATGATGATCCACATAAGGAACGAGCGCATTTGGTTGCGCTTTCTGGCCTCCTCTTTGTGGGCCTCGACGATCTGGTCGCCTTTCCCGGCCGGGACGGTCCGGACCTTCGGGTTGTTGCCGTCGTCAGGGTTGTGATAGACGAGGACGTCCTGCAGTTCCTCCGGCGGGAGGAGTTCGGACATCGCCTTCGCCAGCATCGACTTGCCCGTCCCGGGCGAGCCGATCATCATCACGTGACGCCGCTGCTTCGCGGCTTTCATCACCACGTCGCGGGCGTGTTCCTGCCCGATGACTTGGTCGACGAGTCGGTCGGGGACGTCGATCTCTTCGGTGGAGTCGATCAGTAGTCCTCCGAGGAGGTCGTCCTCGTCGACGTCCTCTACGACTTCCGCGTCGACTTCGACGTCGCTGCCGAGGTCGTCGATCGTCCGCTCCTCGGGGTCTTCGACGTGTCCGTTTTGCGTTCCGGGCAAGTCGCCGCGCTCGTCGGGTCCGACGGGGTTGTCGGACGGTTCGTCGGCGACGCCGCGAGAGCCGTCCTCACCGCCATCTGACGGCGGTGACTCCGGCACCTCTTCGGTGGCGTCGCCCCCCGTTTCGGGGGCGTTCTCGTCGGCTTCCGTGTCGTTACTCATAGAATTCTTCGCTACCAGTTGGGAGGGTCGCGCGACTGATATACTTTCTCCTCGCGTGTGTCACCCCTGCATCGCCGAAATCGTGTGTTTCACACCGTTTATAACGCGGTTTCGTGATTAAGGTGATCTCGGGGTATTTATAAACTACGCGACCGACCTGTGAGGTATGCGGGGGTTCTACATCGGTCGGTTTCAGCCCTACCACAACGGGCACCACCGGATGGTCGAGGAGATCGCAGACGAGGTCGACGAACTCGTCCTCGGGATCGGATCGGCGGGCGACTCACACAGCCCCCGGAATCCGTTCACGGCCGGCGAGCGCGTGATGATGGTGACCAAGTCAGTCGCCGATCTCGATGTCACTACCTACGCGGTTCCGATCGAGGACCTCGACCGGAACTCCGTGTGGGTGAGCCACGTTCAGAGTATGTCCCCCGCGTTCGACGTCGCCTACTCGAACAACCCGCTCGTCATCCAGCTGTTCTCGGAGGCGGGCGTGGAGGTCCGGCAGTCGCCGATGTTCAACCGCGACGTCCTCGAAGGGACCGAACTGCGCGCGCGGATGATCCGCGACGACGACTGGCGACACCTCGTCCCCCAAGCCGTCGTCGACGTCGTCGAGGAGATCGACGGCATCGAGCGCATCCAGCGCGTCAGCGACACCGATGCCAACGGTGATGCGACCGACGATCCCGAATGAACGGTGGGTGACCGCGCAGTGATCACGCTCGCCTCCGACTTCGGTTCGCCCTACCCGGCCGCGATGAAGGGCGTCATCCTCCGGAGAACCGACGCGCGCCTCGTCGACGTCGCCCACGACTTCCCCCGCCAGGACGTTCGCGCGGCCGCGTTCTGGTGCCGCGAGACGCTCCCGTACTTTCCCCCTGCCACCCACCTCGTCGTCGTCGATCCCGGCGTCGGGACCGAGCGCGACGCACTCGTCGTCAGAGTCGGCGAGCACGCCCTCGTCGGCCCCGACAACGGCGTGTTGCTCCCGACGGCCCGCCGAATAGCTTCGGAAGCCGACGCGGATCCAAGAATCGAGTGCTTCGCCTACGAGTACGACGATCCCGCCTCGACGACGTTCCACGGCCGCGACGTGTTCGCGCCCGCGGCTGCGTCGGTCCACGAGGTCGGCGTCGACTCACTGGAGTCGCTCGATGCTCTCTCGCCCCGCGAGTCGTTCGCGGCTGACGGCACGCCCGACGTGATCGTCGACTGTCGATTTCCCGAGGCCGTCGTCGACACCGACGCCGAGACGGCCCGCGGCGAGGTGCTCGTCGTCGACGACTTCGGAAACGCGATCACGAACGTCCCCGGGTCGTTCCTCGACGGCCGAGCGGACGAGACGCTCGACGTGAACGGGGTCTCCGCACCCGTCACAACCGCGTTCGCGGCGGTCGACCCGGGCCAGCGGCTGCTCACTGTCGGCAGTCACGGCTACGTCGAGTGCGACGTCAATCGGGGCCGCGGCGACGAGGCGTTCGGGCTCGCGCCCGGTGACGAGATCGCCATCGAGTGATCGTCTCGATGTCGATAACCGTTGAGTTACCGTCTCGGTGGCGATAACCGTTGAGTTACCGTCTCGGTGGCGATAACCGTTGAGTTACCGTCTCGGTGGCGATAACCGTTGAGTGACCGTCTCGGCGGCGATCACCGTTGAGTTACCGTCTCGGCCGCGTCGCCTCACTCGACGAGCGTTCGTCCTCGCCGACGCGCCGTCGCTCGGCCCGAAAGTGTGTACAAAAGTATCAGCGATCGGTTCCGTGTCGCCCTTACTTCGCGGCGATCACGTCGTCGATGCGGACGATCATCGTCGCGGCCTCGGTCGCCGCGGTGACGGCCTCGCGCTTCACCGCGGCGGGGTCGAAGACGCCCGCCTCGATCGGGTCGCCGATGATCCCAGCTTTGCCCGCGGAGATGATGCCCGCGATGCCCTCGCGATCGAACGTCGAGCGGAGTTCGACAACGGCGTCGATCGAATCCATCCCGGTGTTCGTCGCGAGCGTGCGCGGGATCGCCTCCATCGCGTCGGCGAAGGCTTCGACAGCGAGCTGTTTGCGCCCCTTCACTCCGCCCGCGTGCGAGCGGACGTACTCGGCGATGGCGACTTCGGTGGCTCCCGCTCCGGGGACGACGCCGCCGGAGTCGATCGCGGCGACGGTCACGTCCACCGCGTCGTTGATCGCGCGTTCGAGTTCGTCGACGACGTGCTCGGTGCCGCCGCGGAGCAGGAGCGTGACCGTCTCGGCCGCCTTGCCGCCCTCGACGAAGGTGAGTTCGTCCTCGCCGAAGCGTCGGATCGAGACGCGCTCGGCGCGGCCGAAGTCCGTCGGTTCGAGGTCGTTCACGTCACCGAGTTGCTTCGCGCCGGTCGCGCGGGCGATGGCGCGCGCGTCGGCGGTCTTCAGGCTCTCGAAGGCGACGATACCGTGTTTCGCGAGTCGATCCTGCACGCGGTCGGAGATCGATTTCGTGCAGAAGAGCACGTCGACGCCGGCGTCCGCCAGTGCGTCGGCGTAGCGTCGGAGTTCGGCGTCTTCGGCCTCGATGGCCGCTTCGAGCTGATCGACCGAGGAGATCGTGTACTCCGCGTCCGACTCGCCCTCGCGGATGTCGAGCTTCGTCGTGAGCACGGCGACCGTCGCGTCCTCGACCGAGCGGGGCATTCCGTCGTGGACGCGCTCCTTGTCGATGACGACGCCCTCGACCAGTTCCGTCGCCGACGAGGACGCGCCGGTTCGGGTCAGGATGCGGACGTCGTCGGGGTCGAAGCGGCCGCTGCCGTCGTGGACCGCGCGCACGGCGTCGACGACGTGGTGGGCCAGTACGTCCGCGGTGACGTCGCCGGTTCCTTTGCCCGTCATCGACGACTCGGCGACCGACGCGAGCACGTCGTCGTCGAGTTCGACGTCGAGCACCTGCTCGTCGATCGCTTCCTGCGCGAGTCGCGCGGCCTCGTTGTACCCCTCGACGATCACTGTCGGATGGAGGTCGTCGTCGAGGAGGTCCTCGGCGTGAGAGAGCAGTTCGCCTGTCAGCACCGAGGCCGTCGTGGTCCCGTCGCCGACGCTGTCCTCCTGTGTCTGCGCGACTTCGACGATCATCTGCGCGGCGGGGTGTTCGATGTCCATCTCCTCGAGGATCGTCGCCCCGTCGTTGGTGACGACGACGTTGCCCTCGGAGTCGACAAGCATCTTGTCCATTCCGCGCGGCCCGAGCGTCGTCCGTACGGCGCTTGCGACGGCTTTGCCCGCTCGGATGTTCGAGCGCTGGGCGTCGTCGCCGTGGGTCCGCTCGCTGCTTCCGGAAAGGACGTACAGTGGCTGCATACGTGTCGACATATTTATGAAACCTCACGGGAAATGACGGTAGCAGTTCTATAAATACGTTTCGGAAATTGTTGTCACAAAACGTCTTAGAGCGTCGCTAACACGATTTCTGCGTGTGGCTATCCACGATGGCGACGGCGACCCCGAGGTCCGCGGGAGCGGTTCGCTCCCCCTTCCAGCACCGCGCGATGTCGACAAGGTATATTTAGGTCGACGCGACAGTCTTCCACGATGCTGGAGTTGAACCACGGGTTCCGGGTCGTCGACTTCCACGCCCAGTTGGACCCGAGCGACCAAGCGGAGGTCGCGAGTCGGGGCCGCGAGACGACCCCGGAGGCGCTCGAACGCGAACTGCACCAGGCGGGCGTCGTCAGGGCGGTCGTCTCGCCGGGCGAGCGCCCCGAGGGGTACCTCCGCGCGAACAACGCCGTAGCCCGGCTGAGCGTCGACCGCCCGTTCCTCGCGTTCGCTCGGATCGACGGGCCGCGGGATCCGGGCTCGCGCGCGTCGTCCCGGCTCAGAAACCTCACCGCGTCGCGCGCGCCGCACCACGTCAGTCCGGAGGACATCGAGCAGTACGCCTACGACGACCGATTCCACGGATTCACGCTCGCGCCCGAGCGCGACGGCCTCCCGGACACGGAGACACTCGAACAACTCGACGACGTCGGCCTCCCGGTGGTCGTCCGCGCCGGACGCGCGTTTCCGCCTTCCGCGGTCGCCGAGACGCTCCTCGGTCGGGAGTTTCCGGTCGTTCTCGCGGGATTCGGCGGCTACCCGCTCGACCGCGACCTGATGTCGGAGTCGATCGACCTGCTCGGCGAGTACGACCACCTGTATCTCGACACGCGGTACGTCCGGTTCCGGAGCGTGTTGGAACGCGCGCTCTTGGAGCACCCCGACAGAGTGCTGTTCGGGAGCGGCGCACCGGAGACGCATCCGAACGTCGGCGTGATGGAAATTCTGACGCTCGACGTGAGCGAGGACGCGATGCGTCGGGCGTTCTCGACGAACCCCGCGCGGGTCGTTCCAGAGCTCGCTCCCGGCGAGACATCGTAACGCCGGCGAAACATCGTAACTCCCGCAAAACGCCGTCTTCTCTACTTTCCTGACGCCCGACTCAGCGCCAGTCGTACTTCGCGACCGCGCGGTCCGCGCGCTTCGAGCAACCGTGGGGGTTGCGCGCTGGCGTCCTGTCTCGCGCGCGAGCGACGAGGCCGTCGGACCAGCCGGTGGCGACGCCCGCGATCACGTCGCGGCCGGTTCCGACCCACCCCGTCGGCGTCGCGTCGCCGGCGAGCACGTCGCGAGCGGCCGAGAGCGCGTCCGCGCCCGCGTGGGCGACGATCCGGCGGACGATCGTCGGTCGCAGCCCGTAGTTCTTGATGAGTCTATACGTCAACGCGCGGTACTTCCAGCCGTGGCTTCGATCGTCGATGCCGCCGTCTGCCTCGTACTCGGTCCGAACGCAGAGTTCCGACTCCCAGTTTACGTCGTGACCGAGCGCGGCCAATCGGTGCGCGGCGTCGCGCGCGCCGCCGGTTTCGAGATACTCGTCGAACCCGTCGAGATCGTCTAACACGTCCGATCGAAACGCGACGTTGCCGCCGTTGAAATACGTTACCGTTCGGTTTCGGATCCGACGCGTCTCCGGAGACGTCGTCGTCATCCCCGCTGGCAACGTCTCGTGGACGGGGCCGGTGACGACCGGGGTCCGTTCGATACCCGATTCGATGGCGTCGCGCCACGTCTCTTCGACCGTGAGGTCGTGTCGGAGGAAGGCGACCACGTCGCCCGATGCGGCGCGGATTCCGGCGTTGCGAGAGACGTTCAGCGTTCGATCCGACACTTCTACCAGTACGTCGACGTCCTCGCGCTCTCGGACCATCCCCGTCGTGCCGTCGGCTGAGGGACCGTTGACGACGACCACCTCGGCGTCCGGGGCGTGCGCGGCCAACCCGTCGAGCGTGGCCGCGAGGTGATCCCGTCCGTTCAGCGTCGGGATCACTACCGAGAGCTCCATACCCGTCGGTTGCGATACGAGAACTTAAATGTCGCACCTCGGGTCGAAGCCGGGAGCGGGTTATACTGTCGGCTGTAAGTCTGTGAAGAATGTCGCGACCCCGGGGTCGCGAATATTTTGAAACAGTTACAGCCGACAGTATTACTGGCCGTCGGTGCCGTCCACCGTCGCCGTCCAGTACGACACCGACGCCAGCGAGTCTCCGAGCCACGTCTCTCCGATCGAGGTGTCGACGTCGCGGAACTCCGAGGCGACCCCGTTCGGAATCTTGCGGTAGAAGCCGTACGGGAGGAGGAAGTCGTGCTCGCCGTTCACGAGGTGCATTCCGGCGTCGTCGACCAATCGTTCGACTTGCGAACCGGAGTAGAGGTGCGAACCCATCGGCAGCAGCCAGTTGTAGACGACGCGCGCGCTGCGGCCGTTGAACGTATCGAAGAAGACGAGGTCCTTCGAGACGCGGGACATCTCCGCCATAAACTTCGCCGGCGTGTCCGCGAGATGGAAAAACCGCATCGCGAAGACGGCGTCGAAGTGGTCATCGGGGAAGGGAAGTCGAGCGGCGTCCCCGCGGAGGAACTCGATGTGGTCTGCGACCCCCGCCCGTCGAGCCTTCTCGCGACCCTGTGCCAGCATCGCGTTGGAGATGTCCAGACCGATGATGTTCGCCCCGCGCTCGGCTAACATCGCGGTGAACCGGCCGGTCCCGCAGGCGATCTCGAGGATCTCCTTGTCTTCGACCGGGCCGATCGCATCGACGACTGCGCGCTTTTCGCGGTCGTCGATGAGTCTCCCACCGCGAGAGAACCGCTTCGAGTCGTACTCCTCGGCGACCTCATCGGCCTGGTACCACTCCTTTCCTTTCACGCTATCACCTTGTGCTCGCTCGCAGACTAAAACCGTACTGGATGCGCGCCGCACTGCATCACTAACGGACTCCTCACAACTCCGTTCAGCGCACCATCAGTCCCGGTGGACCCTCCACCAACCGTGTGAATTTCTTTCACCCTTGTATGTGTATAAGGTCTACGGATTGTATTGTCACACTTGTAGGCAACCTTTACCAAGCGCGATCAAATTATTCCCGGTATGAGCACCAGTACCGCAGAGCTCGACGGCGAAACCCTCCTCTCGGAGTCGGAGTACCGCGACCGGCTTCGCGAGCTGCCGCCGAGCGCGAAACTCGTCGCGAAAGTACTCGAAAGTGACGCACCGCTATCGCAGGGCCAACTCGCCGACGAATCGCTACTCCCGGACCGGACCGTTCGCTACGCCCTCAACCGGCTCGAAGACGCCGACCTCGTGGGGTCGCGCTACAGCTTCAAAGACGCCCGTAAGCAAGTCTACTACCTGAACACATAAGCGGACTACCCGAACACGCAATCGGCCGGGATATCGTCGCTCTCGCTGGGAACCCGTCGGTACCGCTAGGAGCCCGTCGCTGCCGCTGGAACCCAGTCGCTGCTGCTGTGATCTAGCCGCTGTGAGCCAGCCACTGTAGGTCGAAAACGGTGTCTGATTCGACACGGAACCCGCCCTTCACGAATCGCCCTTCGACTCCCGTTCTCTCGCGAGCCTGCGGCAACGTTTTCTATCCTCGAATCGAGGTCCGACTGTGACTGCAGCGTCTGCTGATCTCGTCTCGATCCGCCGTATCTCCGTCCCCCTCGACAAGCCGGTCCCGACCGGATCGACCAACGCGTACCTCGTCGGCGACGACGGCGCGCTGCTGCTCGATCCGGCGGCCCGCACGGACGAACTCGACGAGGCCGTGGCCGAGCACGGCGTCGCACACATCGCGCTCACGCACACGCACCCGGACCACGTCGGCGGCGTCGCGGCGTACGCCGAGGAGACGGGTGCGACCGTCTGGTGCCGCCGCGGCCGCGAGGATCGGTTCATCGAATTCACCGGCGTCGAACCCGACCGAACGTTCGCCGAGGGGTCGACGCTCCCGGTCGCCGGCGGACTCGACGTCATCGACGTCCCCGGCCACGCGCCGGATCACGTCGCCTTCGAGGCCGACTTCGGCACCATCTGCGGCGACGTCGCCATCGCGAAAGGGAGCATCGCGGTCGCCGCGCCCGACGGCGACGTCCGCGCGTACCTCGTCGCGCTCAGGCGGCTCTACGCCCGCGATCCGCCGCGGCTGTTCCCGGGCCACGGCCCGGTCATCGAGGACCCGCGAGCCGCCTGCGAGCGACTGCTCCGACACCGACTCGCCCGCGAGCGTGACGTCCTCAGGGCGGTCGAATCCGGTGCCCGCGAGATCGATGCGGTCGTCGACGCCGTCTACGACAGAGATCTCACCGGCGTCCGCAAGTTCGCGCGGGCGACGGTCGTCGCGCACGTCGAGACCCTCGCGGCGCACCGTCGCGTGCGCTTCGACCGCGAGGCAGAGACCGTCGCACCGGCGTAGCCGTCTTCCTCGGTCGCTGCAGCCGCAATCTGCTCGACCGAGAGCGTTTTGTCCGCGACGGTTCGAGAGTCCCTGTGAACGACGCTCCCTCGCTCGAAACCGAGCTCGAACGCGCCCGCGACCTGTCGGTCTCGGATCTGGCCGACGCCATCGAGTCGATCGGGTTCGAGTGCACGCGGTGCGGAGCGTGCTGTAAGGGCCACGAGCGCGACGACGGCGAGGGAACGGAACCGCACACGGCGACGGTGTTCCCGGACGAGGTTCGGCGGTTGCAGTCGGACGCGGGCGACGCGCCTAACAAAGACACCGACGACGGGATCGAATACGACTGGCGCGACGTCGCCCGACCGATGCCCTACGGAATCAGCGAGGGCGAGGACGGCCCCGAGGGCGAGACGTTCGAGTGGGCCCTACAGACGGACGCCTGCGGCGACTGCGCCTTCTACGAGGAAGTCGGCGAACGAGCGGACGGCTCTCCCAAGGGCGGCTGTCGTGTCCATGAGGACCGGCCGCTGATCTGTGAGACCTACCCGTTCAGCGTCGCGCTCGGCGGGACCAGCCAGCCGATGGGCGAGGCCGTCGACGAGCGGGGGATGGTCCGCGCGCACGAGTGCGAAGGACTCGGTCGCGACATCAGCCGCGACGACGCCGAGACGTTGGCGGCGGCGCTCAAAGAACGGGCTGTCCGTGAGTTGCGAGAGGCGATTGGCGTCCGCGACAACTACGAACCGGTCGACGCGTCGAATCACGACGGCGTCGTCGTCTACGACTCCGAGGGGCCGAAGCGGCCGGACGGGACGGAGCTCTCGAACGCGGAGTGAGTCGTTCGGGTATCAGGCCTGAGTACCAAGTCCCTAGATTCCAAGCACATTGAAATATTTCACGCCTCACTGCGCACGCTTCGGGGGGGGACTCAGTAATTAATATAGTCTGACAATTATAATGTCAATATGAGTTACGGCCGAATCAATCATCCTTCTTATGTTCATCTCTAATTCGAGATTTAATTGCCTTTGATAGCTTCTTTGCCCTTGATTGGATATTTTGACCGTCTGCTATGATAGCCTTCTTATTGGCTAGTGATGGACTATTTTCTTTGACAGTTTCTTTATCAATATTGTACCAAACAGGAAGAATCACCGTGTCATCTCCCTCAACATCCCGCGTTATCAACCCGTTTAATTCGTATTGCGTCCAGTCTTTCTCAAAAAACGATTTAGAGAGAATTACAGCTCCACAGTGAGACTTTGCTAGACCACTATCGATTGACTCCCGAATACTATCACCGATCTCTAATATATCATCATCGTACCAGACTAGTAGTCCATCCCGGTTTAGTTCTCGAACAAGCGGCTCAACAAATTCCTCTTTATCGGCGCTTGAGTGACAAATAAACACATCATATTTTTCTCCATCTGGTGGTGCCTCCATATTCTTAATTCGCTGTTCAGCCATCCGACTCATAATCCCTTGATGAAAAGAGAAAACATAATCTGGATTATCAAACTGCGATTTCGGATATAAATTTGTGGGAGTATCTCCGGCAACAACCCACCATTCTGAAATATCATCCTCAGTGGTTTGGACGGTTAGTACATAACACTCGTCAGTAAAGTGGGTGAAATCCTCAATGATTTCAATCGAGGTTACATTTGTATCAGCTTCTAACTCAACGTACTCTTTAGCAGACTCCGTAATTTGACTTTTGTCCATTTAGATCTATAGTTTATTTTCACTTACTAAATGGTTTCCTGAAAAAGAGCCAGACGATACAAGACATATAGATAATATGATTGATGTCGCTGGCGCTGCTAAAGATGATTAACGGAATGGCCTCCCGCGTCGGTTGCGAGCCTTCTTATCGGTCCCATCCCAATCGAGTGATAATGACGGCAGAGGTTTTCGAGCGGCTCGAGAGCGCGGCCGAGGGCGACGAGGTGGCGATCACGCTCGGCGTCGATTCCGTCTCCGTCGGCGGCGTCGAACTCGAATCACCGATCGTGACGCGCGTGGCCGCAATCAGCGAAGAGACGGTGGACGCCAGAGAGAAAGATGTCGACATCGACGGGATCGTCGACCGCCGGATCATCCATCTCGCACCCGTCTCCGGCGACGACCGCCACGAAGCGTACGTCGTCGAGACGCGCAGCCCGGTCGTCGGCGACGACGAGGTGTACCCGCTTCGGGCGCGCGCCCGCTCGGGCTGCGGCCCCGCTGACGACCTAGAGACGCTCCCGGTCGTCGGAGAGATCCGCGCGGTCGAGGTCCGCTCGTAGTATGCGCGTCAGCGTGATCGGCGGAAGCGCGATCGACGAGGCGGAGGCTGAGATAGCAAGTTCCGTGGGACGATTGCTCGGTCAACGCGGCCATACGGTCGTCTGCGGCGGGCTCGGCGGCGTGATGGAGGCCGTCTGTCGCGGCGCGATCGAAGCGGGTGGGCACACCATTGGGATTCTCCCGAGTGACCGACGCGCGGACGCGAACGAGTACGTCGACGAGGCCATCGCCACCGGACTTGGCCACGCGCGCAACGCGCTCGTCGTGATGAACGGCGACGCGGTGATCGCGATCGACGGCGGCGGCGGGACGCTCTCGGAACTCGGCTACGCGTCCGTCTACGACCGACCGACGGCGGGGCTCGGGACGCACGACGCCGAACACGTCGAGGCCGTCGAGACGCCGGAAGCAGCGGTGAAGTACGTCGAAGAAACAGTACGCTGAGACGTGTAGTCGGGCGCGGCGGTCAGTTCACCACGTGCCGTGGAACGTGTCGAACGAGAGCGAGTCGAGCGGTTCGTCGCCGACGGCGATGCGGTACTCGCCGGGTGTGAGCATCGGCTTGTGGAACCGCGGACCGTCGTCGGTCGTGATCCGCGGACAGCCGGTGTTGACGAAGGCGTCCATATCGAAGTTTCGGAGCCTATCCGGCGTCACCTCGTCCATCGTGATGAGGTAGGCGTTGTCGTTGTCCTCGATGATCTGCTCGGCAATCTCCATCCGGCCCTGCCCGATCTTCGTGCAGAAGATGACGCCCCACTTCTCGGCGTCCATCGCGCGATGGACCGCGCCGTAGCGCTGCTTCAGGAACTTCTCGGTGTCGGCGACGGTCACGACGTTGTTGACGGGGTCGGCGATGAGCACTGTCTTCTCGGGGTGTTCCATCGCGAGACCGAGCGGGTGGAACTTCCCGCCGCCGACGTACAGCACTTGGTCGGCGTCGATGTCGGCGGAGGCGTAGTTGCAGCCGAGGACCTGCCCCTCGTAGGTGAGCCGGTCGTCGCCGCGGCGGGTGTGAACGTCGTAGCCGCGTTCTTCGAGCCACTCGACCATCTCGCCGAAGCGGTTCATATGCTGGGCGGTCGTGACGAGGCCGACCTCCTCCTCGGGGAGTTCGTCGACGGCCTCTTCGAGGATCGGGAACGGGTCGACGTTCGAGAAGAGCGGAACGTAAATGATCTTCTCGGACTCCTTCATCGGCGAGTGGCCGAAGTGGACGAACACGTCCATCCGGCGCATCAGGTAGGTGTCGAGGTCGCACGCGCCGTAACAGGGCTGCCCCGAGAGCATGAACGTCACGTCGTCGTGGCACAGTTCGCGGAGGTCGTCGGCGACGGCCGGGCCGCGGCGCTTCAGTCCCTCGGGGAACTGGAGCCCCACGCGGCTCGCGTCGCGCTCTTCGATCGCTTCGACGATCCGGTCCAGTTCGTAGTCCCACTCGCGGTCGTGCTTCAAGGACATCCCCGTGTTCCGGAGGTCCCCTTCCGTGGCGGCGTCTTGGCTCATTGCAACTCCATAGCTGGCCGACGCCCATAACGCCGGCGGTTCCGAGACGGCCGAAAACAACCGTGTGAGAGTGTTTCGTGGCGGCTCTCGGGGACGCCGTGTCAACTATCCTCGTCCGGCACCTTGAAACGCCTCCCGTCCGAACTGGGGACGATGAGCGTCCAGACAGACCGACTCGAAGAACTCGGTCGCGAACTCGGCGAGGCGATCGCCGAGACCCCCGAGTACGAGGCGTTCGAGGAGAAAAAGGCGGCCGTCGAGGCCGACGACGACGTACAAGAACAGATCGCGGAGTTCAACGAGCGACGCGATCACTTTATGCACGCCCGACAGATGGGCAACGCCACCGAGGAAAACCTCCAGCACGTCCAAGAGGCCCAAGAGGAACTCCATTCGATGCCGAAGATGGCGGCGTACCTCGACGCCCAAGACGAACTCACCGAGCGCCTCGAAGCGGTCAACGAGGCGATCTCCGAGCCGCTCGCGGTCGACTTCGGCGGCGAGGCCGGCGGCTGCTGTCAGGACTGAGCCGCGGTCGGGGCTGATTCTGAGAAACCGGTCGCCGAGATCCCGAAACGCCGATCGGCGGACTCGATTCTCCGCGAACGTTCAAATACCATCGCGGGACCACGAGCGGTATGCTCGCGATCGCCGGCGGAAAGGGAGGCAGCGGCAAGACGACCACGACGCTCGGGTTGGCCCGCGCGATCGAGGGCCCGAGTATCGCGGTCGACGCCGACTGCGACCTCCCCAATCTGCACGCCCTCGCGGGCGTCCCCCGCGACGCACCACCCGACGGACTCGGCCATCCCGACCCGGAGACCGACGGCGACACCCGAATCGTCCCGGCCGCGCGCGACGCGCCCGACGGTATCGGAAGTCGACTCCGCCGACTCCGGGTACGGGAGCGCGGCGAGGTCGACGCGCCGCTGGTCACCGCCGGTGTGATCAGTGACGCGTCGGCGAGCGGACGCGAGGCCGGGGCCGAGCGGGAGCCAGTCGGAACCGTGCTCGTCGACTGTCCCGCCGGTGCGGGCCCGGACGCGACGGTCCCTCTGCGTGTCGCCGACGCGGTACTCGTCGTGGCGACGCCGTGCGTGGCGGCCCTCCGGGACGCTGCGAAAACCGCTGCGATGGCGCGCGCGGTCGGAACGCCGGTCGTTGGCGGGGTGCTCACGCGGGCCCGGTTCGTTCCCCCGGGCGTCGAGGACCTCCTCGGCTGCGAGATTCTCGGTACTGTCCCGGACGTGGCCGAACCGCTCGCCGATCCGCGCGTCAGACGCGCGTACGACGATCTCGGCACGGCCTTGGTCAATCGGCCGAAAAGCTAAGCCCATCGACTCCGTACGCGTCGTCGTGGCAGGGAGACTCTCGACTGGCGTCAGCGTTCTCGACCGCCAACTCGACGGCGGGATCCCGCCGGGGAGCATCGTGCTTCTCGCGGCGGACCCCGCCAGCCAGTCTGAGCTGTTTCTCTACGAACTCACCGCGGTCCGCGCGTCGCTGTATCTCACGACGATCCGCTCGGATCAGGCTATCCGCGACGCGATCGACCGCACCCCGGGGCACGTCGGCGACCCGACGGTTCGGGACGTCGGCGGCAACGCCCCGCTCGACACGGCGAACCGCTTCGTGCGCGACCTGCCGGAGGGCGCGAACCTGATCATCGACGTCGTCGACGTCCTCGAAGAGACCGAACCCGCCCGCTACCGGCAGTTCCTCAACGAACTGCAGACGCATATGGTCAACACCGGCGGACTGGCCGTCCTCCACGGGATGAAAAGCAACGGCGAGCCCCGAAATCGGGGCTACACGAAGCATATGTCGGACGTCGTGTTCGACCTCCAGACGAAGGTCAAGGGCTCCGACATCGAGAACCGGCTCGCGGTGCCGAAGTTCCGCGGGGCGCACCCGCCTGAAGAGACGATCAAGCTCCGCTTGGGCGAGCGCGTCACCGTCGACACGAGCCGCGACATCGCGTAATCAGTTGGTCGCGCTCGCGGCGGCTTTTCCGCTCCCGCTCAGACGACGAAACCGATGTACAGGAACGTCACGAGCGTCACCGCCACCGTCAGCAGCGACCAGTTCCGTGGGGTGTCGAACGCGCCCAGATCGAGTCGCTTCGTGAACAGCGAGAGAAAGTAGGGACCGAGCGGGAGCAGCCGCCAGACGAGCGATACCTCCCGACCGAGGCCATATTGGAGTGCCAGCGTGAGCCCGATCGTACACGCGGCGGCGACGGCCGCGACCCGCAGGTCGTCGGTCCCGGGGAGTTCGGCGTCGGGGCTGCCGTTCGGATCGGGTTCGGCGTCGGTGGGTTGCTCGGACATTCTGATTTCTATCTGTTCGCTCCGTAGCGACAACTATCGGCTGTCGCTCACTGGCGAGCAGCGAAGAAACCGGAACGGGCGTCGACCGGGACGCGCCGTTCGGTCGTGCTGTCGGCGTTACTCGTCGAGGTCGGCGTTACTCGTCGAGGTCGGCGTCGAGTTCGTCTGCGAGTTCGTCGGCGTCGACGTCGACGTCCTCGACGGCCTCTTCGAGGTCCGCGGCGTCGAGACCGCCAGCGCCGCCGCCCATCATTCCGCCCATACCGCCCATCATTCCACCCATCCCGTCGATGGTTTCCTGAACGATGACGCGATCGAGGTCGAGTCGGTCCATCACGTCCTGGGCGATCTGCTGCTTCGAGAACATCCACTGCTGATTCATCGTCATCTGCGGGGTGGCCTCGATGTACAGCGTCTCCTTCTCGACTTCGACGGTCTCGAACTCGGGCTCTTCCTCCTCGTCGCCCTCGTCGGCCTCGTCGGTTTCGTCGTCGTCAGCCTCGTCCTCGACGAGCTGCTCTTCCTCGACGGTGTCCGTCTGGATCCAGACCTCGGGGGCCTCTTGGAGGTACATCTCCAGCATACTGCCGGCCTGCTCCTCGCGGTCGTCGACGAGTTCGAGGATCTCGTACTCGTATTCGAGGTCCTCGCCGGCGAGCGGGTGGTTGAAGTCGACGCGTGCGCGACCGCTGACGATCGTCACGATCCGGCCCTGGTCGCCGTCGATCTGGACCTGTGCGCCGGGGTAGCGCTGGTCCTCGTCGATCTTGTTGGCGCTGACGGTGCGGACCTGCTCGTCCTCGTACTCGCCGAAGGCCTCCTCGGCGGAGATTTCGACGGTGCCGCTGTCGCCGACCTCGGACCCGAGGAGGGCGTCGTCGACGCTTTCGAAGACGTGTCCGGCACCGACGACGATGATTCGCGGCTCGAACTCGTACTCGTCGGTGTCGATTTCGGCCTCTTCGGCCGTCTCGAGGTCGGTCGTGTCGACGACGGTGCCGTCGTCTGCGGTTCGGAGCGTGTAAGCGAGGCGGACGAAGTCGCCGTCCTGAATTCCGTCGGCGACTTCTTCCGCGTCGGCGTCTGCCTGTGATTCGGCGGCGTCCGCCTGCTGATCGTCACTCATACGCGGACAATCTCCCGTGCGACCCTTAAGAATCACGTTTCCGCCCCGGCGGTTATCACGACCCGCACAAACGGTATTTTGCGGCCCCAGGGTTCGAAGCGGGCGGTTTTTGCCGTCCGGCCGATATCAGCGTCGTATGTTCGAAGTCGAGGTCAAACTCCGGGCCTCCCACGAGGCTGTCCGGGATGCGCTCGCTGCTGCCGGCGCGCAAGCCCGCGGCCGTCTCGTTCAGATCGACACGTACTACGACGCGCCCCACCGCGACTTCGCGGAGACCGACGAGGCGCTCCGGATCAGAACGGAACGACCCGGCGAGGATGCGCCCGCGACGTCGTCCCCGGAGAACACGGCCAAACTCACCTACAAGGGCCCGCTCGTCGAGGACGCCTCGAAGACGCGCGAGGAACACGAGACCGTCGTCGGCGACGGCGACACGGCCGCCGAGATCTTCGACGGTCTCGGGTTCGAGCCGGCGGCAGTCGTCGAGAAGGAGCGCGCTATCTTCGGTCTCGACGGCTGCACGGTCACGCTCGATCGCGTGGACGGGCTCGGCGAGTTCGTGGAAGTCGAGGCCGAAGCCGACGACAGCGCGGACGTCGAGCGCGTCCGTGACGGGGTTTTCGAGGTCGTTCGCCGCTTGGGCCTCGATCCCGACGACCAGATTCGGACGTCGTACCTCGGGCTGCTGCTCGCGGCCGACGAGTAAATGCATTCAGGTAATATTACTCTCCACAAACTTTTCCGCAAGTTATAGAACGACCGGGGAAGAAGGCTCCGCCAATGACCGAACGGAACATCTCGATCGAGGCTGCGGACCGAGCCGCAGTCGAGGACCAAGGCGTCGAAATCGTCGAACGGAAGGGTATCGGCCACCCCGATTCGATCTGCGACGGAATCGCCGAGGCGGTTTCGCGGGCGCTCTCACAGCTCTATCTCAACCGCGTCGGTAAGGTGCTTCACTACAACACCGACGAGACGCAGCTCGTCGCCGGCGAGTCATCGCCCACCTACGGCGGCGGGGAGATCGTCGAGCCGATCTACGTCCTCATCGTCGGCCGCGCGACACGCGAGTACGACGGCAAGCGACTCCCGGTCGACGCCACGGCCATCGCGGCCGCCCGCGAGTACCTGAACGAGAACATCCCGGAGCTCGAAGTCGGCACCGACATCGTCGTCGACACGCGAATCGGCGAGGGCTCCGGCGACCTCCAAGACGTCTTCGGCGAGGACGACGCTGAGATCCCGATGTCGAACGACACCTCCTACGGGGTCGGCCACGCGCCGCTGACCGAGACCGAGGAGATCGTCCTGACCGTCGAAGAGCGACTGAACGGTCCCTACGCCGCGGACAACCCGGAACTCGGTCCCGACGTGAAGGTGATGGGCAAGCGCGAGGGCGACGCGATCGACATCACCGTCGCCGCCGCGATGGTCGACGCGTACATCGAGGATCTGGACGACTACGACGACGCGGTCGAGCGCGTCGGCGAGTACGCGAGCGACGTCGCGCGCGAACGCACCGATCGCGACGTCACCGTCGAGGTCAACACCGCCGACGACTACGAGGCAGGATCGATTTACCTCACCGTCACGGGGACCAGCGCGGAGATGGGCGACGACGGCTCCGTCGGCCGCGGCAACCGAGCGAACGGGCTCATCACGCCGAATCGCCCGATGAGTATGGAAGCGACCTCCGGCAAGAACCCGGTCAACCACATCGGCAAGATCTACAACCTCCTGTCGACCGACATCGCCCAGAGCGTCGTCGCCGACGTCGACGGCATCCGCGACCTCCAGATCCGACTGCTCTCGCAGATCGGCCGCCCGATCGATCAGCCGCACGTCGCCGACGCGAAGATCGTCACCGAAGACGGCGTGGCACTCTCGGACATCGAACCCGAGGTATACGCACGGATCGACGAGCGACTGGCGAACGTCACCGACATCACCCGCCGCGTCATCGAGGGTGAGCTTTCGACGTTCTGATAGTCACTGTGAAGCCCCTCGCGCCGAAACCAGCACTGTGAACGCGACGAACGCCTCGGATTCTGACGACTCCGACCACCCGACGAACGCGGTCCTCGCCGGCCACGGGGATTTCGGAACCAAGAGCAGCGGGGTCCGCTCGAAGATGGCCGAGCGCCTCGCTCGCGACGTCGAGGCCGCGCTCGCCGCCGCCGATGTCGACGCGACTGTCGAGCGCCCGTGGTCGCGGCTCGTGATCCGCACGGAGTGCCCGATGGCGGCCGCGCGCGTCGCGGCGACGTTGCCGGGGATCGCCTTCGCTCGGCCCGTCGTCGCCGTGGCTCCGGAGTTAGACGAAATTCTCCGAGCGACTCGCCAACTCGCTGAAGCCACTCCCCACGCCGAGACCGACACCTACGCCGTCGACGCCGACCGCATCGGACCGTCGAGCGCCCACGACTTCTCGACGCGAGACTTACACGTCGAGGGCGGGCGCGTCGTCGGCGAGGTCACCGGCGCGACGGTCGATCTCGACGACCCAGATCTGACGTACCGAATCGAGGCACGCGAGAACGAGGCGTTCGTCTCCTCGCGGCGCTTCGACGGTCCGGGCGGACTGCCGGTCGGCACGCAGGGACGCGTGGCCGTTCTCGTCAGCGGCGGCCTCGACTCGCCCGTCGCGATGTGGCAACTCCTCAGACGCGGTTGCGTGACGGTGCCCGTCTACGTCGACCTCGGAGAGTACGGCGGCGCGGATCATCGCGCCCGCGCGCTCGAAGTCTGCAAGACGGTGGCCGAGCGCGCGCCGCGTGCCGATCTGCGCCCCCGCGTCGTCGACGGCGGCTCGTTCGTCGAGCGCGTCGTCGACGCCACGGACAACACGCGGATGCTGTCCCTCCGGCGCGCGATGCTCGCCGCGGCCGAGGGCATCGCCGAGGAAATCGGCGCACACAGCATCGCGACGGGTGAGGCGCTGGGGCAGAAGTCGAGTCAGACCGGCGCGAACCTCGCGGCCACCGACGCCGCGGTCTCGCGTCCGGTCCACCGACCGCTCCTAACGGTCGACAAGCCCGACATCGTCGCGGCCGCGAGAGAGCTCGGGACGTATACCGACGCGACCCTGCCCGTCGGCTGCGATCGCGTTGCACCGTCACATCCGGAGACGAACGCGACCGTCGGCGAGGTTCTGGAGCTGGAACCGGAGGGTATCCTCGAAGCGGCTCGCGAAGCCGGTCGGGACGCCGAAATCGTCTCCGAGGAGTAATCTATCGATCCGCCCACCGACCGACTGACCGCCGTGTGAACGCACCGCACAAAATGTGTGCGAGTGTGTTCCATTAGCTAGATTATCTTCATTATCGTTTACTGTCCTGCGTGATAGTCCGGGCAAAAATGGATTTACATACCTAGAGAACGTACGTTCTGTCAATGTCGAAATCCTGTGATCCCTCCCCCGCAATCTCGGACCCGGAGTGGACCGTGAGGCAGGTCACCCCGCGCAGGGATTGGGATGCGACCACCGAGACGTGCCCGGCGTGCGGTGACAGCGTCGACCTGCTCGAAGATCACTACCAAGTGGAGTTGGACCGCGAACGAAACCCCGACCGGAGCGAGAAACTGACCCGCGAACGCCGACTGCTGGCGTTCTGTGACGCCGAGTGCGCCGATTGGTGGTTGGGCGAAACCGCCGACCGATGACGCCGGCGACCTTCGATTTTCTCTTCTCTCCCCCGTGAGGAACGCCGCGCACCGCAACCGATTTATTGTCTCCTCGGCAACCGCGGGACAGCCCCGCGCCACAGCGCGGCCGACAGACTATGATCGCTCTCTCCCCGCGCACCGCGTCTGCAACGACCCGTGATCGTCGCCGCGGCCGCGCGACCGATTTGTACCCGTGACCCGCGTCTGCTTCGTCGGATCGGCGGACGTCGACGTCCAGTACGAGCTCCTGTCTCGCGAGACCTCCCGGGAGGCGCTGTCGACGTACGACCGCTACGCTCCCTTCGAGAACTCGCTGGCGGTCGACACGGTGAGTCTGGGCGCGGCCGTCTCGCTGTGCAATGACCTGAACTGGTATCTCGTCCGGTTCGTCGACATCGCGCTGGTCCGCGAGCCGAGCATCGCGACCGACGAGTGGCTGAGTCGCTCGCTCGCGACCGCGATCCGCGACGGCGACGTGCGGCCGCAGGAGACCGGCGAGCGCCTCGCGGTCTACGGCCTCGAAGACGACCGACTGGTCGAACCGATGTACGTCACTCGCCGCCCCGACGGGACGATTCCGGAGTACGATCTCCGGCCGGTCGAGGAGACAGTCCGCGTCCGCGTGACCGGCGAGGAGTTCGACGCTGCGTAGATCGCTGGGACGCCCTGCGAACAATTAAGATGGACGCTCACAATCACCGGTGTATGGACGAGACCCCGCAGAAGATCACGACGCTCGTGGGTCGAGAGGTGTACTCGAACGAGGGCGTCTTCGTCGGCGAAGTCGCCGACGTCCGACTCGATCTCACCGAGCGACAGGCCGTGACCGGACTCGCACTCACCCAACTCAACGACGAACTGTTCGCCGACGTCGTCGGCGGGAAGCGAGGCGTCATTCTCCCGTACCGCTGGGTTCGCTCCGTCGGCGACGTCATCCTCGTCAACGACGTCACCCTCCACGACGTCATCGAGCAGCTGTCGCGTCCCAGCGACGAAGACGAAGATTCCGTGTTGGCGTAACGCGACCACGAGAGTTTGAGGATTCGGTGCCGACGTACCGCGACGACGCGAACTCGATCGTCCGGCGACCAACAGTCATTTGCGGACCGAGCCAGTACCGGCAGGTATGTCTGAGGAACCAGACGATTCCGCCGTCGAGAACGACGCCGACGAATCTCCCGCGGACGACTCGGAGAGCGAGGAGAAATCGTTCCGCGAGCGCGTCGAGGAGATCCGCGAGCGACGCGCCGAGGAGCGAGAAGAGGGCGAGCGCCCCGAACCCGAGGAGATGATGGGTGGCGGCGGTGGGCCCGGCGGGATGGGCGGCGGCGGTGGCAACCCCTTCGCCCAGATGATGAGCGGGATGATGGGCGGCGGCGGCCCCGGCGGGATGGGCGGCGGCCCGCCCGGAATGGGCGGCGGTCCCGGCGGCCGAGGCGGCCCCGAGGAGGAAAGCTCCGCGGGCAACGAGGAACTCGTGCGTGAGGTCCGACAGCTCCGCGACGAGGTCCGCGACGCGACCCGACAGCTCCAGCGCATCGCGCAGGCCGTCGAAGACCTCGACGACTGAGGACGAGACTGGCCCGCTAAGGACGAGACTGGCCCGCTAAGGACGAGACCGGACCACTGAGGACGGACCGCGCCGGGACAACGTTCCGGCGTGCCGCAGCGCGCTTACGTCCTACTTTCTTCGAGAACGCGATCGTACAGCGACGCGAGTTGGTCGACCGCGTGCTCGACGCTCAGCGAGTCGCGACGGTCGAGACAGGACCGCGAGAGCGCGTCGCGTTCGTCGAGGACGCGCTCGATCGCGGCCCGACAGCCCGTCACGTCGCCGTGCGCGTAGTGGTAGCCGGTGACGCCGTCAACGACCGTGGTCGAGAGCGCGCCGGCATCGACCCCGACGACGGGCGTCCCGCACGCGTTGGCTTCGAGCGCGACGAGCCCCTGCGTCTCGATCGGGCTTGGAAAGACGAACGCGTCGAGTAGCGAGTAGAAGGCGGGGAGCTCCTCCCGGGGCAGAAACCCGAGAAAGCACGCATCGACGTCGAGGTCGGCGGCGAGCGATTCGAGGTCCTCGCGTGCGGGACCGTCGCCTCCCATAACGACTGTCACGTCGAGTCCGTCTGCCGCGCGCAGGAACTCGGCGAGGTTCTTCTCGTAGCCGTGGCGGCCGGTGTAGCCGACCAGCGGGCCGGCCGGAAGGTCGTACCGCTCGCGGAACGGTTCGGGATCGGTCGGCGCGAAGAAGTCGATGTCGACGCCGTTCGAGAGGACTTCGACCGGCGTGTGGGCGTCGACGGTGTCGCGGACGCCGTTCGCCGCGTCTTCACTCGGGCAGATCACCGCGTCGGAGTGCGAGAGGAACCATCGCTCGTAGCGCTCGGCCAGCCGCTCGATGCCGTGCTCGATCCGCGGTCGCGAGGTGAGGTAGTCGGCGTACTCCGCGGTCGGCGTATGATACGATGTCACGAGCGGGAGGTCCTTCCGGCGGGCGAGTCTGACGCCGCCGAGGCCGACCGCGAAGGGTGTGTGCGCGTGAACGACGTCGACGTCCTCGGCGGCAGAGGGGATCCGCGGCGTCCCGAGCCGAAAGCCCTCGTACATCGGGAACGGGAGGCTCTTGACGGGGTACTCTTCGGTCCCGGGTTCGTACTCGTCACAGCCCGGGTAGACGACGCGCATCGTCCCGCCCCGGTCGCGCCAGCGGTCGCGCCACGTCTGGATCGTGTAGGAGACGCCGTTGACCGTCGGCAGGTAGGTGTCGGTGAACGCGGCGACCGAGACTAGTGCCATCGGCGGCGATTCACGCAGGCGGGGTTAAATCGTTGCGAATCGGTCGTCGCTGACGACGCGCGGTCCTTTGTCGCTGACGCCCGCGGATCACTCGTCGATCGCGACCGGTCGTCCCGCGCGTTTGGCGTCCCGAACCTCCCGGTAGGTCTCCGCGAGGCGCTCGCCGACCTCTACCACGAG
>Ga0207851_100309_pt1 | contig 29479 bp, 28 predicted proteins | sample A23E3SouthBayCA_FD_187747 | JGI IMG/M metagenome (GOLD analysis project Ga0207851, IMG submission 187747) | Aerobic enrichment media microbial communities from Eden Landing Ponds, California, USA - A23 E3 (SPAdes) | ecosystem: Environmental > Aquatic > Marine > Unclassified | place: Emeryville... | reverse complement strand
GACAGTCCCCCGTCGGGAACTGACCAGCAGGGGCCCCGGACAGGGCAGCCGACCGGTCCGGCAGACCCCGGAGCGAGCGATCCGACCGGCCCCGGGGAGACCGGTCCGACCGGCCCGGAGCGCGGAGTGGCTGACTCGCCGCCGGACGGAGCTGACCTGTCCGACTCACCGCCGGCGGGTGAGGTGCCGCCCGCCGAGGGCGCGTCGCCGGCCGGTGAGACGCCGAACGAGGGCGACCTCGGGCGGGACGACGGCTCGCCGACCGACCGCAGTCCGCCGCGGGGCGACCTGGAGGAAGACGAGGCGGCCATCGGCGCACTCGCGCTCGGGCCGGCGGCCGACCGCTTCGGCGAGGACTGCGACGCCGTGCGGACCGCGACCGGCATCGCGGACTGGGGGCCGGTGCAGGTCTACGCCGCGGCCTCGCCCGACGGTCGTCCCCAGCACGTGCTGGCCGTCGCGCCGAAACACGCCGAAGACGCGGAGACGACCGAGGCGTTCAAGGCGCGAGCGCGGGTCTGGGCCGACCTCGGCGACCAGCCCGGCGTCGCGGAGGTCTACGACGCGGGCACCGACCCGTGGCCGTGGGCCGCCTACGCGGCCGGCGACCGCTCGCTTTCCGACGCCGCCGACGCGCTGAACTGGGACGCTCGCGTCCGCCTGCTCGACGACATCGCCACCGGTCTGCGCAGCGCCAGCTACGCCGACGCGGCCCACGGTACCCTCTCGCCCGACACGGTCAGGATCGACGCCGGCGACGGGCGACTCGTCGACTGGGGCGCCTCGCGCGCGGCGGAGGTGGCCTCCGGCGAGACCTACGTCACGGTCTACACCGCGCCGGAGCAGATCGAGTCGCCGAAGTCGCTCGGCCCCGCGACCGACGTCTACCGCTTCGGCGCCGTGGCCTACCGTCTGCTCGTCGGGCAGGACCCGCTCCCGCCGACCGGCGACGCCGAGACGCACATCCTCGACGGGAACATCGTCCACCCGCAGGATGTCGCGGACCTGCGACCGGCGGTCGCCGACGCTCTCGTGGGTGCGATGGCGCGGAACCCGGCCGACCGCTACGAGAATCCGGACGCGTTCTACGACGCGCTCGACCGCGCGCTCGGCGGCCAGGAACGGTACTGACGCTGGTCGCGGAGTACGGCGACCGGTTCGATGCGCCCCCTTCTCAATCGGCGGTCGCGCCGGCCGTCTCGCTCGCCGACTCCTCCTCGCCGCGACGGATCCGCCGGATCCGGTCGGGGATCGGCGGGTGGTCGTAGTGGAACGTCTCGTAGAGCGGGTGCGGGAAGGGGTTCGAGAGGTTCTCGCTGGCGAGGCGACCCAGCGCCGAGACCATCGGCTCGCCGTCGCCCATCACGTCGACCGCGAAGTCGTCGGCCTCGCGCTCGTGGGCCAGCGATAGCCGGTTCGACAGCGGCCCGGTCAGGCGGTTGAGCGGGTAGAGGACCAGCCCGGCGAGGAACAGGCCGGCGTAGACCGGCTTGCCGGCGCCCGTCGCGAGCCCGAACAGCTCGTACAGCCACGGGCCGTCGACGAGCAGGGCGGCGAGGAAGAAGAAGGCGCCCATGCGCAGCGTCGAGGCGCCGAACTGCTTCCAGATGTGGCCCCGTTTCCAGTGGGCGAGTTCGTGAGCGAGGACGCTCTGGACCTCGTCGAGGTCCATCTGGTCGACGAGCGTGTCGAACAGGACGACGCGCTTGGTCGAGCCGAAGCCGACGAAGTAGGCGTTCGAGTGCGAGGAGCGTCGGCTGGCGTCCATGACGTAGATCTGCGAGCAGGAGAAGCCGGCGCGGTCGAACACGTCGGTGACGGCGTCGTGGAGTTCGCCTTCCTCCACGGGGTCGAAGTCGTTGAAAAGCGGCGCGATCACCCGCGGGTAGACCACCAGCATGACGAGCGAGAAGGCGACGTAGAGCGCCCAGGCGGCGACCCACCACAGGTCGGGGAACGTGACGATGGCAAGCATGACACCGCCGGCGAGGACGCCGGCGAAGACCAGCGAGAGCGCGAGTCCGACGAGGAGGTCGCGCAGCCACAGCCGCGGCGTCTGTTCGTTGAAGTCGAAGATCTCCTCGACGACGAACGTGTCGAACAGGTCGAAGGGGACCGACGAGAGCTGGAGCGCGGCGACGACGCCGAGGAAGAAGACGACGCCCGAAGCGGCGGTCCCGAGGCCGAGCGACTCGACGGCGGAGACGGCGTCGGCGAACAGCCCCGAGTAGAGGACGAAGAGGATGAGCGCGAGACCGACCCAGGTCTCGAGTTGCGCCGCACCGGTCGTCGCGCGCTGGTAGTCGAGCAGTTCGTCGGTGTCGTCGACGTCGAGTTGCTCGTCGAACCACTCGGCCTCCCGCTCGACCGCCCGCGCGCCGTACCGGACGTTCAGGACGGCCAGCCAGGAGAAAAACGCCTCCGAGCCCACCAGCGCGAGCACGAAGAGGGCGTGGAGTTCGATCATGGTGCGACCGTACGCCCCTTGACGCTTAAACCCCTCGCGGAACCGGAACGATCCGCGAGCCGCGCTTCACCGGTTCGCGAGCGCGCCGACGATGCCCGCGAGAGCGGCGACGGTCACGACGACGCCGGCGAGTATCGCGAGTTCGACGCCGCCACCGGGTTCGACGGCCGCCACCGGCACGTCCCGGCCCTCCACTTCGATCGTGTTGAGCGTGGTCGTCTCCGAGAGGTACGTCCGCGCGAACGCGCCGGTGCCGGCGACGGCGAGCCCCGCGATGCCGCTGAGGATCATCGACAGCCAGCCCCAGCCCCGGCCCCAGTTCGAAATCGAGGCGAGAACCGCGACCGCCGCGGCGAGAGCGACGACGGGACCGAACAGCGTCGCCATCGCGTCGGCGCTCACGCCACCGACTTCGGCCTCGACCCACGGCTGCGTGACGCTAAAGCCCGCCAGTATACCGCCGCCGATGGCGCCGAAGCGCGTGATCCCCCACGCGCCGACCAGCTGGCCGACCGGCGACCCGCTCGACTCCCGACCCGGCGGCGCCCGTCCGTCCGCGTGACCGCCCTGCCGTTCGTCGGCCGCGGGCTGGCGCGCCCGCCGGGTTCGCTGTTGCTGTTGCTGCGATCGCTGTCGCGATCGTTGCTGTTGCTGGGATTGCTGTGGGGGTTGCTGCGCCTGCTGTCGCGGTTGCTGCGATTGCTGTGGTCGCTCGTGCTGTCCCCGCGGCTGTCCCTGCTGTTGCTGTCCCTGCCGGTGCCCACCCTGGCCGCGCTGTCGGTTCGCCGTCTCGCTCGCACGCTCGTCGCGACCCGTTGCGTTCTGGGCCGCTCGGTCCGGCGCGTCCGCCCCGCAGTCCGGACACTGCGTCGCGTCGGCCGACAGCGCTGCCCCGCAGTTCTGACAGTGCATCGGGGGAACGGTGTCGACCCCCGACCGTAAATCGCCCGGACGCGGAAACGCGAGCGGATCCGGCCCGACAGCGAACGGACCACGTGGTCGCCACCTCCGACAGATCGTCCTTCCGCTACCCGCAGCGATTTGTGACTGGCGACCTCAGTCCGATCCGCTATGACTGACGACCTCTCCAGCGAGAGCGACACGTTCGATATCGGCGGCGAGGACACCGTCCATCGACTCGGATTCGGCGCGATGCGGCTCACCGGCGAGGCCATCATCGGCCGGCCCGACGACGAGGCCGACGCGAAGCGCGTCATCCGTCGGGCGGTCGAACTCGGCGTCGACTTCATCGACACCGCGGACTCCTACGGCCCGGGCGTCAGCGAGCGCCTGCTCGGCGAGGAACTCGACGGGAGCGACGACGCTTTCGTCGCCTCGAAGGCCGGCCTGTTGCGCCACCGCGAGGGCGAGTGGCTCCCTCACGGTGACCCGCAGTACCTCCACAATCAGGTGCTGTGCAGCCTCGACCGCCTCCGGACCGACACCATCGACCTCTACCAGTTCCACCGCCCCGACCCCGACACCGACTTCGAAGAGTCCGTCCACGCCTTCGCCGAGATGAAAGACGCGGGGCAGATCCGCCACGTCGGGCTCTCGAACGTCTCCGTCGAGCAACTCGAGACCGCCCGCGAGATCGTCGACATCGCGACGGTCCAGAACCAGTACAACGTCGGCTTCCGCGACCACGAGGACGTCCTGCGGGCGTGCGAGGAGTACGGCGTCGGGTTCATCCCCTACGGCCCGTTCTACACCGTCGACGACGACGGCGTCGCGGGCGCCCTCGACGACGTGGCCGACGCCCACGACGCCACCCGCCGGCAGGTCGCGCTCGCGTGGATCCTCGCCCACTCCGACGTGACCCTCCCGATCCCGGGAACCTCCAGCGTCGAACACCTCGAGTCGAACGTCGCCGCCTCGCAGCTCGAACTGTCCGGGGGCGAACTGGCGCGACTGACCGAGATCGACCCGCAGGACTGAACCGTCGACGTGCCGTCCGCTGCCGTCGCTTGGGGTATTGCTTCCGAGAGAAAAACGAGGTTAGAACCGCACTAACCGCGAGTTACTGTCGCGTGAGGTTCGTCGCGCGCGGACCCTTCGGGGCCTGCTCGATGTCGAACTCCACAGCCTGTCCCTCTTCGAGGTCCGGACCGCCCACGTCTTCCATGTGGAAGAACACGTCGTCGTCCTCAGCCTCGGTCGAAATGAATCCGTAGCCGCCAGTGTCGTTGAAGAAATCGACTTCGCCTTCTGCCATAGCCTCTGTAGGGAACGGTGGGAGTTGTATAAGACTTCCGAGGGAAACGTTACCACGACTCCCGAGAGGTGATATGGGGACCGGGCAGGTGGACGAACGGGGGTCCGGCGGCCGCCCAGTCGGGCGGATCGAGGGCCGCGAGGCGAGAGGATCGGGGGCCACCGAGGCGAGAGAGCGGCCGGGGATTTTTACCGGGCGCCACGTAGAGAGTGGGCATGAGCGAGACTGACGGGTCGCTGTACGTCGGGGTGGACTGGGCCGGGGGGTCCTGGTTGGCGGTCGCGTTCGACCGGTCGGGGTTCGAGGAGGCCGACGTGTTCTCGGAGATCGGTGACCTCTGGGTCCGCTACGAGGAACGCGCCGAGCGCGTGCTCGTCGACGTACCGATCGGCCTGCGTGAACAGGGCGAGGAGGGTCGCGAGTGCGACGCGCTCGCCCGGGAGGTGCTCGGCTCGCGCAGCGGGTCGGTGTTCACCCCGCCGGTCCGCGAGGCGACGCGAAAGCGCCGGTATCCGGCCGCCCAGCGGGTCAACGAGCGCAAGGCCGGCCGCGGCCTCTCGAAGCAGGCCTTCGCAATCAGCGACGGGATCGCCGCCGTGGACGAACTCCTCCAGAACGTCCCCGAGGCGCGGACGGCCTTCGCCGAGTCCCACCCGGAGGTCTGCTTCCGGGCGTTCGCGGGCGAACCGCTCGAGTACTCGAAGCGCTACGCCTCGGGCTACGCCGAGCGGATGCGCACGCTGGCGGGCTACGACCGCGACGCCCCGCCGGCCGTCCAGGCCGCCGCCGAGTCGACAGGCGCCCACGAGGTCGGCGTCGACGACGTCCTCGACGCCACGGTACTGGCCTACACCGCCCGTCCCGGCGACGGGAAACTGCGCTCGCTGCCGCCCGAGCCCGGGACCGACCCGAAGGGACTGCCGATGGAGATCGTCTACCGCAGCGAGACGCCGCTCGTCCCGGAGTGAGACGCGCGGAACCTCACGAGAGTCCGCCCCGGGACTTTTCACGGCGGCCCGCGAAGCACCGGCATGGCATACACTTGGCAGTACTACGACCTGGTCCTGCTCGGGGTCGTCACGAGCATGGTCGCGGGGGCCGGTCTGGGTGCCTTCACCGACCTGGGGCTGTCGGTGACGGTCCCCGCCTTCGCGCTCGTCGCCGTCGCGTTCATCGGGCACGGCCTGTTCGTCAACGGTCCCGTGGACGCGCCGACCGACCTGACCGACGAGGTCGACACGCTGAACTGACCTCGCTCGCCGCAGGCGTCGAAACCGGCAACGCCGCGCTCACGGCCGTTCGTGTCGGCTGGAAACTCCCGGAAATCGTCTCCGCTTTCGTAGCCGTCCCACAATCGTTATTCCACCCTCCGACGAAGAGGGGGCCATGAGCGAGACCCTCGACCTCGACGGACTGGATCTGACCCACCGCGTCGTCCTGCTCGGCGTCGTCGAACTCGACGACGACGGCGAGACGCCGGTTCACGCCGGCGAGGTGCGTGCCCACTGCGCGGACGCGCTCGCGTCGGTGGAGGGGGACGTCGTCGGCACGCTGACCGAGGCCGAGGTGGCCCGCACGCTCAACGAACTCGACGCCGCCGGCGCGCTCGAGGGGTCGCGCGACGACACCTCTCCCAGCGGCAAGGGTCGACCGGGCTTTCGCCTCGCCGTCGCCGACGAGGCCGCGCTCGACGCGCTCGCCGACGACAACCGACTCGGTTCCCTGGTCGACCGGACGCGAGCGTCCGACTGACGCGCCTGGGAACGGTCGTCGTCGGTCGAGACCGGCGGCTCCCCCTCAGTTGGGGTTCGCCGGACCGCCGTCGACGTCGCCCGACTCCGACGGGAGATAGACGCCCGCGTTCGGGTGCTGGTCGACGTCCTGCACGACCTCGCCAGCCTCGCGCGCGTCGGCCAGCGCGGCCCGCGCCTCGTCGCGGTCGACCGTTCCGACCGCCGCCATCACCGCGATCAGGCGCTGTTGCGGAACTTTCGGCCCGGCCTCGACGGCCGACGGGTCGTTCACGAACGCCGCGTCGGTCTCCGCGAGGTACGCGACGTAGGCGGCCACGTCGTCCGAACCGCCCAGGTCCTCGTGCCACCGCGCCGGATAGCGGCTGAGCCGGCGGTCTCCGATGGCGTAGACCGCCTCGTCGTCGAGCCACGCGTCCGCGTCGGTCGCGCGCTCGCGGACCCGCTCCCGGAACGTCCCCGGGTCGAACTCGACTTCGGGTCGGTCGCTCACCGCCTCGGCGTACGCCCAGACTCGCTCGCGCTCGACGCCGCGTTCGTCGGCGTGGGCGCGCTCGGCCAGTTCGACGAACTCCGGTACCCGAATCAGTTCGCCGTCGCGGACAGCATCCTCGACGACGCGTTCTTCGAGGTCAGTCACGGTCGCCGACTACGGACGCCACGCGGAAAACTCGCCCGACGATCGGTCTGCGCGGAACGTCGATCCGGCAGTTGGCCGACGCTGACTGTTCGTCGGACAGTCGGTCGACGCGGAACGTTGATGTACGGTCTCGACGATCTCGGTCCATGGCGAGCGCGGCATCTCTTTCCGAACCGCAGGTCCTCGCGCACGCGAAGCGCCGCCTCTTCCCGGACGACGACGCGTCGGACGCCTACGCCGTCGTCGACACGCAGTTCGCGATGGACGAGTGGCTCCCCGACCGCCCCGTCCCCGCGGAGGTCCGCGAGGCGCTCGCGCCGTTCAATCACGTTCGCCTCGGGTCCGGCTATCCCGACCTCGTCGGCGTCCGACACCTCGACGCGGACTTCCTCGCGGTCGAGCGCCTCGGCGACCGGCCGCCACTGGTCGCCGTCGAGGCGAAAGGCTACACCGACCGGGACGCCGTCGACGTCGAGCGCGGCGTCCTCCAGGCCTACGACCGCCTGCACGACGCCAACGCGGCCTTCGTCGCCGCGCCCGCACCGGCCGTCTCCCAGTCGGTCCGCACGCTCGCCCGCGAACTCAACGTCGGCGTGCTCGCCGTCGACGCCGACGGCGCCATCGAACCGCTGGAAGCGCCTCGCGTCGTCGGCAACCACACCTCCGACGACGCGACCGCGATCCGTTTCCAGGCGACCGCGCAGGGCGTCGCGGGGAAATCGTTCGGCCTCAACCACCCGAAGAACTACCTCGGCTACCCGCTCGCGCTCGCTCATCCCGACGATACCGGGACCGTGCTGGCCGACCGCGTCGTCGGCGCCGTCGACAGCGCCCGAACCGGCGCGGCGTTTCTCGGCCTCGTCGAGGAGCGTCCCGACCGTGTCGCCCTGACCTCCCTCGGCGAGGAAGTCGTCCGGTTCGCGCTCGACCGCTACGATACTGTCGACGCAGCGCTCGACGAGTTCGAGGCGTGGCAAGGTTCTCGGAAGCGATTCTGTGATCTCGCGCCGGAGTGGGGGCTGGTGACACGGCGCGTCGTCTGGGCCTACCCCGCCACGCAGCTGATCGTCGAGGAGTTGCAGACGATGCACGGCGACGGGATCCCCTCACCCTCGCTCGTGGACCTGGTCGAGTGGCTCCACGCTCAGCACCCGACGTTCACCGTCGAACTGTTCGTCCGCGGCACCGACGACGTTCGGTCCCGCGTCCTCGACCGTGACGGCGACCTCCGACCGGACGAACTCGAGGACGGGTCGGTCTTTCACTCGCCGACGGTCTTCCAGCTCAAGGCGATGCTGTACCACGCCGGGGTCCTGACAGAGCGCGGTGCCGAACCCCATCGGCTCGACCCCCGTGCGGACACGTGGCGGCTCCGGCACGCGCTGGACTCCGGTCGCTGTGCGCGCCGCCGCCCGTGACCACCGCGACGGCACCGTCGAGTCCGTCACCCATCGTCCCGGATCACGGGCCGGAACCAAATCGTTGTCCCCGGCCGCGACGCGCCCTCACTCGCCGGGCGCGTAGGTGGCGTTCACCCTTCCGATACCGTAGATGTCGTCCCACGCCTTGTCCTCGTCGAAGAGGAGTACCAGCAGTTCGATCTCGCCGGGGTCCGACCCGCGAGCCTCGAGGGCCGCCTGGGGGACGGTGAGTTCGAACGTGCCGTTCGCCTCGAAGGTGACGCTCTCGCGCTGCAGCGGGGGTCCGTCGACCTCGTAGAACCGCGGCCCGCGGGACTTGTTCACGAGTTGACTGTCGACGTACACGACGAAGAACGGCTCGCCGGCCACGGTCCCGTGTTCCGCGGGGTCGATGTCCGGCATCGACGTGTTCGCGGTGACCGAGATGGTTACGCCGGAGTCCGCGCCGTCACCGGAGTCGCTTCCGTCGACCGCCGTGACGCTCTCGATGCGGTTCGAGGCCCCCGTGACCAGTTTGTTCTCGAGCGGCCCGTTGGGATACTCCGGCAGTTCCCACTGATCGGCCGTCTCGGTCGTCGGCTGTGTCGTCGGCTCCGCCGGCGTCTCTGTCGCGGTGGCCGTATCGGTGGCAGTCGCTGTCGCGGTGCCGGTTCCGGTGCCGGTCGCGGTGGCAGTGCCGGTCGCGGTACCGGTCGCCGTGGCCGCCGCCGTCTCGGTCGCAGTCGGTGTCCCGGTCGTCACGTCGCCGCCGGTCGCCGTGCCGTCCGACCCGGGGCTGGCCCCGAAGCCGGAACATCCCGCGAGCAATACGACGCCCACGACGCAGAGAGACAGGAGTGCGTTCCGTTTCACGCCCCGAGAGAGGGGCGTCGGGTGCTTTCTTATGCAGCCGCTAGACCGGGTCGACCCGAGCCACAGTCGTTCCAGCGCCCGCGGCGCGCGTCGAACGCGAAGCCGGTGGACGGCCCCCCGGTTAGGCGCTGCACAAGCCTCTCCCCGGGTTGGACGGACTCCCCTCGAACTCCCCGCGTCCCCTGGAAGGTACACGCTCGCGTCGGAGTGCCGGTCGGCGTCCGCCACCATCTCACCCTACTCGTTCACGTTGTCGGCCGCAGAAACATGCCGCCTCCCCGATTTGAACAGAGGAAGACGGTCGGCCTCACGGTGCTCGGCCGCTGCGACTCCCGGGCTCAAATCGGCTCGGGAGCGTTTTCACTGCTCCCTTCGGTCGCAGGAAAATGCCGCCTCCCCGATTTGAACGGGGGACAGCTCGATCTTCAGTCGAGTGCTCTCCCAGTCTGAGCTAAGGCGGCGCAACTCCGAATCCGGGGAGGGGAGAAAAAAGGATTTCGAAAGGCGTCCCCGGCCCGTCTCCGAGTTCCGCAGGCCCGCGCCCGCGCGTCAGGGCAGAAAGAGGTCGGCGGCGTCGAACTCGGCGCCGCAGTCGTCGCAGACGTAGGCGGTACCGTCGTCGGTGCTGACGTGGCCGGCGCACTCGGGACACTTCGATCCGTCGATCATGCCCGCCCATCGGCGACGGGGGTACAAATCGGTTTCCCCGGCGGGACTCGCGGCCCGCGCGGCTCAAACGAGCGTCGAACCGAACCACAGGTATTTGTCTCCGGCACCCCTTCGACCGGTGAATGCAGTACGCCGAGGGGACCGTATCGCGAACGCCGCCGCTGTTGCCGGGTTTCGCGGGGTGACAGATGGCCGGCACACAGGACGGTTCGGACCTCGGAGACGCTGACGGCGGGCGCGACTACGGGTCGGTGGTGCTGGTCGTGGCCTGCGTCGCGGCGGTCGTCTTCGCCACCGCGCTGGTGCCGTTCGTCCTGGCCGGCGATGGCGGCGCGTCACCGGCGGAGTCGCTGATACCCGTGCTGACCGGCGAGGGAGCGGGAGCCGGCGGGGGCGGCGCGAGCGGGTTCGGCGCGCTCAACGTCGGCGACAGCCAGTCGGTCGGCGGGCCGATCGGCGCGACCGACGGCAACGCCTTCCGGTCGCAGAACGCGACGGTCCACTTCGAGGTCCGCAGTCAGGACCCCAGTTACTGGCGGACGGGCGCGTTCGACAGCTACGAGGGCGACGGCTGGACGCAGTCGGGGACGAGCAGCACCCGCTCGCCTATCGACGGGCGCCAGGTCCAGTACCGGGTCGAACTCATGCAGCCGGCGGGGTCGGCGCCGACGGTGTGGCGCCCGACCGCGCTGGAGGAGTCGGGCGCGCTGTCGCTGACCGACGGGGCGCTCGCGCGGGCGGACGAGCCCGTGAGCGCGGGGACGAGCTACGTCGGCGTGAGCCGGAAACCGCCGCGGGACCCCTCGATCCTGCGGGCGAGCGGTCGGAACTATCCGGACGACCTGGCCGAGCGCTACACCGCGTTGCCGTCGGACACCCGGGCCGCACTGACACCGGTGACGAGCAACGTGACCGCGGACGCGGACTCGCCCTACGAGACGGCGGTCGCGGTCGAGCAGTGGCTCGAGCGGACGAAGGAGTACACGCTGAACGTCTCCGAGCCGGCGAGCGACGACGTGGCGGCGCAGTTCGTCCGCGAGATGGACGCGGGCTACTGCGAGTACTTCGCGACGGCGATGGCGGCGATGCTCCGCGCCGAGGACGTGCCGGCGCGGTACGTCATCGGCTACTCGACCGGGCAGTCGGTCGGCGCGAACACCTACCGGGTGCGGGCGATGAACGCCCACGCGTGGGTCGAGGTCTACTTCGCTGACGTGGGCTGGGTGCGCTTCGACCCGACGCCGGGGAGCGAGCGGCTCCAGCAGGAACAGGCGGCGTTCCGACAGAGCGGCGAGGAGGGTACCTACGCACCACAGGAGGAGGGGAGCCCGAACGAGACGTTCTCGCCGGTCGAGTCGTCGAACGGCACCGACCCCGCCGGGGGAACGCCGACACCCGCGGGCCCCGGAACGTCGACGCCGGCGGGCCCCGGGACCCAGACGCCTGGCGGACCGACGCCGTCGACGCCGATCGGGCCGACCACACCCTCGGGACCGGTCACGCCGGGCGAGCCGACGACGCCGTCGGGGCCGACGACCCCGGGAGATCCGACCACGCCGAACGGCACCGACGACGGGAGCCTCGTCTCGGCGTACAACGTCACGCTCAACCGAACGGCAGTACCGGGCGCGACGGTCGAGATTACGGTGGTCGCGGGCGCCCAACCGGTCGTCGGCGCGACGGTGCGGGTAAACGGCGAGCGCGTCGGCATCACGGGTCGCGACGGGACCGTCGTCACCACGGTCCCATACGCCTCGGAGTTCACCGTCTCGGTGAGCGGCGGGCGCACCTACGGGTCGAACGTGGCCGGCGCCGGCGCCGGCGCGCTCGCAGTCGACGACGACCCGGCGAACGACGACGGCGGATCGCTCGCGCCGGCCGCCGGAGCGAGCGGACCGGGCCTCGCCGCGAGCGGACCGGACGGAGAGCAGGACGGGCCGCTGCTCGCGGCAGAGAACAAGACGCAGTCGTTCGCCGTCGAGACGAACGCGACGCTGTCGGTGTCGGGAGACGTGCGGACGGGGGCGACGGTGGTCGTGACGGCGACGGTCGAGGACGTGCCGGTGCCGAACGCGACCGTCACGCTCGACGGCGAGCGCGTCGGGCGGACTGACGAGAACGGGCGGGCGCTCGTCGCGCTCCCGTCGTCGCCGGGGAACGTCACGCTCGCGGTGGCGCGCGACCCGATCGCGGGCAACCGGACGCTCGTCCTCGAACCGCTCACACTCTCGGTCGACCCCGTCTGGCCGGTCCCGGTCGGCGGGACGGCCGTCGAGGTCACCGCCGCGCTCGGCGACGACCCCGTCGCCGGCGTCCCCGTCCGCGTCGGCGGCGAGGTGGTCGGCGAGACCGACGTGAACGGTACCGTGACGACCATGCTGCCGCTCGAATCGTCGGTGGCGGTCGCCGTCGCGACCGACGGCCAGCAGGCGCGAACCACGATATCGGACCCATTGGTCAACGCCGTCGGGGCCGGCGCGGTCGCGCTGCTCGCGCTCGGCGCGCTCGGGGTCGCGGTCTCGCGGCGCCGCCAGTGGCTCGCCCTGCTGTCGGCGTCGCTGGCGGTGTCGCTCCGGACCCTCCCGCGGACGGCGGTCCGGGCGCTCGTCGGCTTCGTCGTCGGGGCCGGGCGGACGATAGACGCCGCGGTCGCGCAGTTCGCGGCGTTCCTGCGTGGCGAGCGCTCGGGGTCGGCCCTGCTCTCGGCGCTGCGTGCGCGGCTGGCGAGCGTGACCGCTCGCCTCCGGTCGCTGCGACCGAGCGCGGTACTCGCCGGGAGTGCAGCCGGTGCGAACGCCGACGGCGAGGACGCGCCGGCCGGGCCGCGGACGACGATCCGCGAGGCGTGGGACCGCTTTCTCGACGCCGTCTCGGTCGGCGAGGCGGGCACGAAGACGCCCGGACAGATCGCGACCCACGCGGTCACCGAGGACGGCCTGCCGCGGGATCCGGTCGAACGACTCCGCGACGAGTTCCGCGCCGTCGAGTACGGCCCGCGCTCGCCCGACGAGTCGGCGCCCGCGGCCGCCGACGCGATCGACCGGATCGAGCACGCCGCGGGCCAGTCCGACGGCGAGTCCGCCGCGGACGGCGCGTCCGGCGACGGGGCCGCGGATGCTGGGGGCGGCGACGGAGCCGCCGCGGGCGAACCGTCTGACGGTGGGGACAGCGGGGGGCGCGAGCCGTGAGCGACCGCCTGCGGACGGTGCTGGGAACGGCGGGCATCGCGCTGACACTGCTCGGCGTGCTCGCAGTGACGAATCCGGATCTCGTGGGCGGGACGGAGCCGCTCGCGACGCTCGTGACGACGCTGTCGGACGCGGGCCTCAGCAGACTCCTGCTCGGCGCCTGCGTGATGGTCGGGCTCGTGCTCGTTCGACTCGCGTGGCGCTCGTCCGGCGGCGCGACCGCGGGCGGTGCGGACGGGAGGAGCAGCGGGAACGAGGCCGGCAACGCGACCGATCCGGGGACGGCGTTCGACCGCCTCCTCGACGCGCCGCCGGAGGCGGTCACCGTCGAGACGGCGACGCCGACGGCGGCCGCCCTCGATGCTCGCGTCGACCGGGCGGTCGCGGGCGACGAGGCGGCGCTCGCGAGCGTCCGCGACCGTCTCGCGTCGGTGGCGACCGACCGGCTCGTCCGGTACCGCGGCGACGCGCCGGCCGCCGCCCAGGAGGCGGTCGCCGCGGGCACCTGGACCGACGACCGCGTCGCCGCGGCCTTTCTCTCCGGGAGTCGCGGGCCGATCTACTCGTTCGGGTCGCGACTGCGCCTCTGGCTCGACCCCGAGACCGAGCGCCGGCGCCGCCTCGACCGGACGGTCGGCGCCGTCGACGCGATCGACGGACGGACCGCGCCGCCGGGGCCCCCATCGCCGTCGGCGCAAGCCGCGTCGCAGGTCGCGTCGCCGCCACGGGGCGCGCCACCCCGGACCGGATCCGCGCCGCGACAGCCCGACGCGCAGGGGTCACAGACCGCGTCGCAGCCGCGGGAGTCGTCGCCGCGGTCGCGACCGCCGCGGACCGAGCGGGGGAGCACTCCGCGGACCGCGCAGGACGGTGGAACGCCGTCGAGGGGGCGCGACACTCGAACCGACGGGTCGCCGCCGGACGACCGACAGCGAGGTGAGCGGCGGTGACCCGCCAGCGGGTCCCCCGCTGGCGGGTCGGCGCGGTCGCCGTCGGGGCGCTCGTGGCGCTCGGCCTGGTGTTCGCCTCGCCGCTGCTCCTGGCGGCGACGGTCGTCCCCCTCGCCTACGTCACCTACGGGGCGCTGTCGGGCGTTCCCGACGACGCTGCGGTCGAGGTCGAGCGCCGCTTCGGCCGCTCGACGCCGGCGCCCGGCGAGTGGGTGCGGGTCGAACTGACGGTCACGAACACGTCCGAGGCGACGCTGGCGGACCTGCGGATCGTCGACGGCGTGCCCGAGGAGCTGACGGTCGCCGCGGGGTCGCCGCGGCGCGCGCTCGCGCTCCGGCCGGGCGAGTCGGCGACCGTCGCCTACGACGTGGTCGCCCGCCGCGGGGAGTTCGCCTTCGCGGACCCGCTGGTGCGCCTGCGGCCGCTCAGCGGGGCGGAGACAGTCACCGAACGCGTCGCGGCGGCCGGCGACACGGACCTGTCGGCGGTCAACCCCGTCCGGGAGACGCCCGATCGGCACTCGACGCTGCTGCGGGCCGGGACCCACCCGACCGACAGCGGCGGCGAGGGGCTGGAGTTCCGGTCGACGCGGGCCTATCGCCCCGGCGACCCGAAAAACCGCATCCACTGGCGCCGGTTCGCAAAGACGGGCGAGCTGACGACCGTCTCCTACCGCGAGGAGCGCGCGGTCAGGACGGTTCTCGTCGTCGACGCGCGAGCGGTCGGGCACGTCACGCCCCGACCCGGCCTCCCGACGGCGACCGAGCGCTGCGCGTACGCGGCAGAGCGGGTCTACGAAGCGCTCGTCGGCGCGGACGTGGTGACGAGCGTGACGGCGCTCGGCCTCGACGACGCCGACGGGATCCCGGTCGGCGACGGCGGTCTGCCGTGGGTCGGCGGCGAGTCCGACGACGCGGTCGGGACGGCGCGACTGCTCTTCGACGCGGTCCGGGCGGCCGCCGACGAGGGCGACCCGGCAGCGGGACCGACGGCCACAGGCGCCGGCCGTGGTGGCGCCGCTGCGAGCGCGGCCGGCGGGTCGGAGCGCCCGGCGGCTGACGGCGGGACAGAGCAGGTACAGCGGTTGCTCGCGCAGTTCCCGCCGACGGCGCAGGTAGTCGTCTTCTCGCCGCTGCTGGACGACTGGCCGGTCGAAATCTCCCGGACGCTCGCCGACCGGGAGTACCCGGTGACGGTCGTCAGCCCGGACGCCACGGACCGGACGTCGGTCGGCCGGACGGTCGCCGCGCTCGAGCGCGACCGGCGGCTGGCCGCGCTCTCGGCCGCCGGCGTCTCGACCGTCCGCTGGCACCAGTCCGAATCGCTCGAGGTCGCCCTCTCGAACTCCCTGACCAGCGTCCTCTCCTGACCACCGATGTCTCCACCGAACACCCCCTCGGACTCGACGCGCGCCGGTCCCGCCCGGTCCTCGGCGCGTACCGGTCCCGCCCGGTCCGCGCGAAACACGCCTCCCGAACGGGGTCGCCCGACTGCGGGTTCCCCGGCGGCGACCGAGGTGCCCGACGAGACCGACGGACCGACGCGGTCGAGCGCGGCCGTCGTACTGCTGGTCACGCTCGCGGCGGCGGCGCTTCTGATCACTCGCGTCGGACCGCGGCTCTCGCTGTTCGTCGCGTTCGGGGACGCCGTGGTGGTCGCGGCGAGCCTCTGGCTGGTCGAGCGCGAGCGCTACCGCGTCCTCGGGTTCGCGACGGCGGGCGTGCTGGCGCTGTTCGTCGGCACCGGGTTCGTCCTCGCGACGGGCTACGCGAGCCTGCAACTGCTCGCCGCGCTCTTCCCGGTCGCCGAGCCGGCGATGGTCCAGTCGCGCGGGCTCCGGATCGCGAGCGCGACGATGGTCGTCTTCGGCGGGACCGTCGCGCTCGTCGGCGCGTTCTCGACGGTCGGCAACGTTCTCCGGGCCGAGACCGCGTGGGACCACGCGCGTCTCGCCGTCAAGACGTTCGTCGTCCCGCTGCTCGTCGCCACGCTCATGCTCGCCACGACGGTGCTGGGCCATGTCGAGGAAGAGGGCACAGCGCCGGTCCTCGCGCCGCTTTTCGAGACCGTCGACGCCGGCGTCGACGCGCTGCTCTCGCCGGCGCCCGGTCGCGCGCACCTGTTCGTCTTCTGCGCGCTGCTTTTCGCGACCGCGTTCGTCCTCCAGCGCGCCATCGCCGCGCTCCCGGTCGCCGAGCTCGCCGCGGACGACGACCTCGCGGCGACCGCCGAGTCGGTCCGCCGCGCGGCCGACCGCACCGCGCTCGTCATGGGCGCCGTCCTCCCGCTCTCGCTGGCCGAGTTCCTCGTCGAGCCCGCCGACCTCGAACAGATCGTCACGTCGCCGGTCTACGGCCTGCTCGCGACGGTGACCGGCGCCGGCGTGCTGCGGGTCCTGCTCGCCGTCACGCTCGCGGCCTCGCTGGTCGCGGTCGTCGGGACGTGGGCCTTACGGCGGATCACACAGACGGACACCGGGGACGTCGCGGTCGAGCTGATGCCGTTCGTCGGCGGTGCGGGCGTGGTCGCCCTCGTCGCCCTCACGCACGGGACGGCGCTCGACCTCGCCATCGACTTCGTCGCCGACCGGCTCCCGGGCTCGTTCGCCACCGATTTCACCCGCCAGTCGACCGCAGTCGTCGACTTCTACGGCTCGCTAGCAGTGACGCTCGCCGCCGCGGCGCTGATGGTCGGCCTGACCGCCCTGCTCTCCCTTTTGTTGACGGTCGTGACTTCGCTCGGGATGGTCCCCGACGACACCGCGGCGCCCGCGCTCGCCGCTGGCGGGGTCTTCCTCGCCGCCGCGTTCGCCGCCGGTGCGGGCGTCGGCGCGCCGGTCGTCCTCGCCGGCCTCGTGGCGAGTTTCGTCGTCTGGGACGCCGGCGAGTACGGGACCACGCTCCGCCGCGAGACCGGCCGCAACGACCGCGAGGGTGGCCCCGAGAGCGCCCACCTGGGCGCATCCGTCGGCGTCGGTGTCGGCGGCGCGCTCGTCGCCCTCCTCGTCTACGAGTACGCGCCCGTCCCCTCGGCGAGCGCCGAAACCCTGCCGTTCGCCCTCGTCGCCGTCGTCGCCGGCCTCTTTCTCCTCGTCGCCGCACTGAGATAGAACCGAAGAGTGTGTTCGTGGATCTGCTATCGTCGCAATCGGACCGCGAACAACTCGACCGCCTCGACTGGACCGACTGCCGCGGCCGAAAACAGCGTGAAAGCCCCCGCAGGAGTGATCGGGACCGCCACCGCAAACAGCGTGAAAGCCCCCGCAGGAGTGATCGGGACCGCCACCGCAAACAGCGTGAAAGCCCCCACACGCTCCGGTCCCGCGCCTCGCTGTGCGCCTCGGCCTCCGACCACGTTCGCTACGCTCACGTGGACTCCGGCCTGCGGTGTCTGCGTACGGCGCCTTCGGCGCCGTTCGCACGGGCCGAGGCGTCTCCGACGCCTCGCGGCTTACTTCGTCGGGGTTCCCGGAGCGTGCGGCCCCTTTCATTCCCAACGGCATCGGCCGGTTCGACAGTCTGAGCGGGTGGGAATGAAAGGGGTCGCCGTCTCGACGAACCCCGGCGAAGCAAGCACCGTAGGAGTGAGTGCAACGAGCGACGAGGCGCGCAGCGAGCCGCGGGAGTCGAGACGGCGAGGGCTTTCACGCTGTTTGTGGTAGTGATCGTAGCGGTCCTGTCTGGGGCTTTCACGCTGTTCGCGGTCGTGATAGCAGCGGTCTTCTGTGAAGCTTTCTTGCAGTTCGCGGCGGCTGTGTCGGTCGCTTCGGTAGCGGCCCCATAGCCGACGCTCGCGCTGGCAGTCAGAACGCCATCACCTCATCGACTCCGTTCGACGGCGGGGACCTGGACGCGGGCGAGGACGTCGTCGAGCACGTCGTCGGCCGTCGCGCCGCGGACGCTGGCCTCGGTGGTGAGGACGATCCGGTGGGCGAACGTCGGGGAGACGACGCGATGCACGTCGTCGGGGACGACGTAGGCCCGGCCGGAGATGACGGCGGCAGCGCGGGCGGCCTCGAACAGCCGCTGGATACCGCGGGGGGAGACGCCCACGTCGACGCGGTCGTCATCGCGGGTCGCCCGCCCGAGCGAGACGATGTAGTCCCGGACCTTCCCGGTGACCGAGACTGTCTCGGGCACGTCCTGGAGCGCGGCGACGGTGTCGGGGTCGACGACGGGATCGACGCTGGGCGACTTCGCCCGGCGGTCGGCGCGGCGGTCGATGAGCGTCCGCTCGGACGCGAAATTCGGGTAGCCCATCGTGAGCTTGAACACGAAGCGGTCGCGCTGGGCCTCGGGGAGGCCGAATGTCCCCTCCTGCTCGATGGGGTTCTGCGTGGCGATGACGAAGAAGGGGTCGGGCAGCGCGTTGGTCTCGCCGTCGACGGTGACCTGCCCCTCGCCCATCGCTTCGAGGAGCGCGGCCTGGGTCTTCGGGGGCGCCCGGTTGATCTCGTCGGCGAGGACGATGTTCGAGAAGACGGGGCCGGGGGCGAACTCGAACTCGCCGGTGCCCTCGTTGTAGACGTTCGAGCCGGTGATGTCCGACGGGAGGAGGTCGGGGGTGAACTGGATGCGGGAGAAGGAGAGACCGAGCGCGCTGGCAAAGGAGCGCGCGGTGAGGGTCTTCCCGGTGCCGGGCACGTCTTCGAGGAGGACGTGGCCCTGGGCGAGGACTCCGGTGAGCACGTTCTCGAGGAAGCGGTCGTCGGCGATGACGGCCTCCCCGACGGTGTTCAGGATCTGCCCGCAGGTCCGCCCGGCGTCGGCGTGGTCCATGTTCGCGTTCGGGGCCACCGCGACCAAATACCTTCTGTCCGCCGACGCCTCGCGCGGCGACGCGGCCCGCGCGTCGTCACGGCCGAACGGCCCGTCTCTACCGGTCGGGCGCGAGGTTCCGCAGCGAGAAGACGACGGCGACGGCGATGGCGGCGGCGAAGACGGCCACGACGACGGCGTTGACGACGAGGTTCAGCGGTTCGATGGTGTAGGCGTTCGAGACCTCCCGTTGCGCGGTCGGGTCGTCAGAGAGCGACGTGAACAGTTCGACGAACCGGAGCTTCTGGAAGCCGAGGAAGCCGCCGGTGACGAGCAGGAGGAGCGATCCGACGCCCGTCCCGGCCGCCGTGGCGGTCGCGGCCTCTCTGTCGGTCAGGCCCCAGTCGCGCGCGACGTAGACCGCGACGGCGACCGAGACGCCCACCGCGAGGATCACGAGCAGGGGGTAGAGGAACTCGCCGCTGAACAGCGGGATCGCCTCCGAGCGCTCGACGGTGGCTCCCTGGACCGACGAGTACTCGTCCCACGTGACGACGACCGGCGACATCCCGACGGCGTCGAGAACGAACACCAGCAGTCCGATCCCGACGCCGATGGCCGCGTAGACCGCCGCGCAGAACTTGACGTAGGCCGTCGCGACGGGACCGGTGACGAAACTGCCGCCCGTGGCGGGTTGCGGCGCGTGTCCCATCTGTTGACCACCGCCGGCGTACTGTCCGCCGCCCGCGCCAGCGCTGTACTGGCCACCGCTGTGGCCGCCACCGGCACCACGACTGCCGCCAGCACCACCGCCCCCACCGCCGACTCCGCCGGCACCACGACCGTCACCACCGCCACCAGCCCCGGTGCCACCGCCACCACCGCCCTGCCCCGGTCCGCGTCCGCCGTCAGTCCGGTTGGGTCCGCGTCCGCCGTCGGTCCGGTTGGGCCCGCGTCCGCTATCGGTTCTGTTCGGCCCGTTCCGTCGATCCGGTCGGTCGTCCCGACTCCCTGGCATGACCCGAGAACCAATGCCCTCGCAAATGAAAGTATCGGACGAGTGTCCGGTCACGCCCGCCAGTCGACGAGGTCGTCGAGGCGCTCGAACGCCCGACGCTCGCGCTCGCCGCCGCAGGTCTCGACGACGGACTCGAAGTACGCCAGTCGCTCGCGTAGCGCCGCGGTATCGTAGCCCTCGACGGCCAGTCGCGAGGCCGCGACGGTGGCCTCGACGACGGCGTAGTAGCCCCGGTTGGTCGTCGGAACGGTCTCGCGCTCGACGGCGCTCTCGACTGGGGCGAGCGCCCACGTGACTACCTGCGTGCCGTTCTCCGCGGCGGTCTCGCGGCGCTCGGCAGTCACGCGGACCCAGGCGTCGGCGCTCGGCAGGACCGGGTCGTCGACCTCGCGGACGGCCAGCGCGGCCTCGACGAAGTCGACGGGGTCGCGCGTGAACTGGACGCAGCCGCCGCCCCGCTCGGCGAAGTTCCGGAACGTGCGCGTCCGGCCGTAGGTTCGAGCTGTGACGGGGTCGTCCGCCGACTCAGGGTCCCCGGCGTGCAGGCCGAGCGCGGCGACGTTCCAGCGGTCGTTCGGGCCGCGCGTCGTCACGACGGACTCGGTGACGCCGCGGAGGTCGACGGGCCAGTCACCGTCTTCCGTACCCTCGCTCATACCTCGAGCCCCCGTTCGAGCGCGACGAACAGCGCCCCCGCGACGATGTCGGCGGTCGTCCCCGGATTGATCCCCTCGGCGACGAACTCCTCGGCCAGCGCCTCGGGATCGACTTCTCCATCGCGTGCCGCGACGGCGCGCTCGCGGACTCGCTCCGCGGTCTCGCGGTCGTGACGTTTCGCGACGAACGTGTCCACCTCCTCGGCGAGCAGGTCGAGAAAGACCGCGGCGGCGCGGTCGGTGACCGGTCCCTCGCCGCGCTCGATGGCCCGCGCCGCGTCGAACGTGCGCTCGAAGCCCTCGACCCACTCCCGGGCGACACCGTCGACCGACGACGACCGCTCCATCACGTCGGCGAGGGTCAACTCCCGCGATTCGAGGACAGGGATCGCCTCGCTCCCGCGGCGGACGTCCAGCGGTTCGAGCCCCTCGGGCGGGTCCGGAACGGCCACGTCGACGGCCTCGAACGCGCGGTAGAAGTCCGCGGCGTCGGCGACGGTCGTCGATTCGACGGCCGCCGTGGCTCCGCTGGGCCTCGGCCCGCGAACGTCGTCGCCCGCCTCGCCGCCGTCTGCCCCTGCAGCCGCGACCAGCGGGACCTGCAACAGCACGGCGCCGAACTGCGTGTTGCCGCCCGACTGCTCGCTCATCCCCGACACCGCGCGGAGGAAGGCGGCGCCCAGCGGTTCCCCGTCGGCGGCCATCGCCAGACCCTCGCGGGCCCCGACGGCGCCGGCGAGGAAGTGCTCGAACCGGAGGTCGGGGTACTCGCGGTGCCGGTCGACGTTGCCGGGTTTCGGGGTGCCGGCCACCTCCAGCAGGAGCGCGAGTTCGGCGTTCTCGGCGGTCGTCCTCACGGTTTCGGCCCTCCCGGCGTCGTTCCGGCCCGGCCTTCGCCACCGTCGCGCGGTCCCGCGGCCGCGCCGTCGCGTCGATCCGCTTCGGCGCCGTCGAACCACTCGTCGACCGCGCGGCGGACGCGTCGGAGGACAGTCGGGTCGTCGCTCGGGCGGCCGACGCTGACGGCGTCGGCGCCGCAGGCGAGGTACTCGCGGACCGTCGCCCGGTCGCGCACGCCGTTGTTGGCGACGACGGCGGCGTCGGCGGCCGCGACGACCTCGGCGACGACGCCCTCCGAATCCATCGCGTCGACGTGGATCACGTCAGCGCCCGCGTCGCTCGCCCGCGCCGCGACCGCGGGCAGGTCGACGCCGTCGAGTTCGGTCCGGCACTTGAGGCTCACCGTCGCGCCCGTCCCGGCGGCCGCGCGGACGTACTCGCAGAGTCGCTCGGGCTCGCGCAACAGCGATTCGCCGGCGCCCGCGGCGCACATCTCCTCCTGGCGGCAATGGGCGTTGATCTCGAGGATGGCGTCGTGGTCGCGACAGACCGCGGCGACCTCTCTGACCGGATCGGGCGAACTCGCGCGGACGTTGAACGCCGGGCGTATCGGGGTCTCGGCGAGCGCGGCGAGCTGGCTGTCGACGAATTCGAGCGGATCGGCGGGCAGGAACTCCTCGCGCTCGCGGTCGAGCATCTCGCGAGCGGCCTCGCGGGTCGGTTCGTCCAGCGCGATGCCGCCGAGAAAGGCCGCACCGGCGTGCTCGCCCCCGGCCCGCGCCCACGCAGCGTCGGAGCGGCCGCTCAGGCTCGCGAGCGCGACTCGCGGCTCGAAGGGCGGGTCGGCGTCCCCGTCGACTCCGCCCCCCGGCGTGCCGTCTCCGCTCATCGCGCGGCCTCCAGCGCGTCGGCCACGGCCGCCGCGACGCGGGCGGCGTCGCTCTCGTCGTCCATCCTCGTATCGGTCCGGACGACCGGCCGGTCCAGGTCAGTGCCGTCGGCGTCGTCGAGGACGAACGCGTCGGCGAAGGGGTAGGCGTCGGCGACGCCGGCGGTGCTGGGGTCGTATCCCTCGGCGACCATGAGGTCGTCCGCCGGACCGGAGAAGACGGTGTCCTCGACGAACGGCGAGACGGCGACCACGGTGGTCGATTCGAGCGCATCGCGCACGCCGTCGAGCGCGAGCATCGGCCCGATGCTCGTGATCGGGTTCGACGGGCCGATGACGACCGGATCGGCCAGCGCGTCGAGTACCGCGTCGGTCGGGCCGGCACTGGTCGAGTCGCCGTCGTCCGCGTCGCGGAATTCGACCGAATCGATGGCGGGCTCGCCGCCGCGGCCGACCCAGAACTCCTGGAAGTGCATCGGGCCCGACTCGGTGTGGACGATGGTCGCGACGGGGTCGTCGCTCATCGGGAGGAGGTCCACGGTCAGGTCGAACGCGTCGGCGAGCGCGCGAGTGGCTTCGGTGAGGGTGTAACCCTCGTCGAGGAGGCTCGTCCGGGTGAGGTGGACGGCGCGGTCGCGGTCGCCGATACGCATGAACTCGCCGACGGCCGAAAAGCGGCGCCAGCGCGCGATTTCGCGGCCCCCGGTCTGGCGGTCGTCGGGGAGATAGCGGGGTTCGCTCTCGAAGCCCGCGGCGTCGGCGAGGGTCTGCAGTTCGTCGTGGGTCGCGGTCGTGTCGCCGGCGACGCCCCACCAGGTGTCGGTGTCGAGCCAGCCGCCGCGTTCGTAGAGCACAGTATCCAGATCCGGACAGACGAGGTGGCCGCCGATCTCCACGTCGTCGCCGGTGTTGCCGACGACGGTCGTCTCGCGGGGGTCGAAGGCATCGGCGGCCCCCGACAGGAGCTTCGGCGTCCCGGTCCCGCCGGAGAGAAACGTCACCATACCCGGCGTAGGTGGAGGTCCGGCCTAAACCCTTGCGTCGTGGCGCCGGTCGCCCGTGGCGCCCCGATCCGCCGATCGACGGCTACCGCCTGCCCCTCAATCCGTTGTCAATCGTGAGAATTGAACCTCTAGACTCAAGGGTACGCGGCGGAACTTCCGATCAACCCTCGATGCCCGATATTCAGAACGGAGACTCTGTCGGCAACGCACACCGGTTCGCGCCGGCGGCGCCGGAGGAGGAGCACGTCTACGGCGCCTGTTGCCCGGGCTGGCACACGGCCGCCGACCAGAGCGACGCCCTCGCCGACTGGGTCGGCTTCATGCGCGCCCGGAGCGTCGACCGCGTCTGCTCGCTGTTGCCCGGTGACGAACCGGGCGCCGACGGACGCGACTGCGCCGACGGGGCCGTCGACATCTACCGCGACGTCTTCGGCGTCGAGAACGTTCTCAGAGCGCCGATCCTCGACCACCACCTCGCCGACCCCGGACTGCTCGACCGCGAGATTCTCCCCTTCCTCGACGACGCCACCGATGCAGAGGAACGCGTCGTCGTCCACTGTCTCACCGGCCTCGGCCGCACCGGCCAGGTACTCGCGGTCTGGCTCGCTCACGACCGCGGCTACGCCCCCGACCGCGCCATCGAGACCGTCGAAGAGATGGGACGCAAGCCCCGCGACCCCGTCCGCGCCGGCAACGCCACCGAAGAGGAACTGATCGACCTCCTCGCCGCGTTCCGGTGATCGGGTCGCCCGTCTCCGCGAGCGGCGCGTCGCGGGCGAACGTTGAAACCGTGAGGCGCCGAAGCCACCGCTGATGACGACGATCAAGGACAGCGTCCACGACCACATCGCGGTCGCGGGCGTCGCGGCGGCGCTGCTCGACACGCCGCCGGTCCAGCGACTCCGGCGGATCTCCCAGCTCGGGACCGTCACCTACGTCTACCCGTCGGCCAACCACACCCGCTTCGAGCACTCCCTCGGGGTGTACCACCTCGCCGACCGGGCGCTGTCCCATCTCGGCATCGAGGGCCAGCAAGCCGAGCGCGTCCGCGCCGCCGCTATCCTCCACGACGTGGGTCACGCGCCCTACAGTCACAACGTCGAGGGACTCATCTATCGCCGGACGGGCAAGTACCACGACGACGTGGACGACCTCGTGGGATCGGGGCCGGTCGCGCGCGTCCTGACCGAGCACGGGCTCAACCCCGACCGCGTCGCCGGACTCGTCGCCGGCGAGGGCGAACTCGGGCAGGTGGTCTCGGGCGAACTCGACGTCGACCGGATGGACTACCTCGTCCGCGACGCACACCACACCGGCGTCCCCTACGGCACCATCGACGCCGAGCGGCTCGTGCGCTCCCTGCGCATCGTCGACGGCGACCTCGTGCTCGACGAGGGGAACGTCCAGACCGCCGAGAGCCTGCTGCTCGCGCGGGCGCTGATGAACCCGACCGTCTACAGCCACCACGTCGCCCGCATCGCCAAGGCGATGCTCCGGCGGGCGACCGAACGCCTGCTCGTCCACACCGACACCACCGCCGCGGAGTTGCGCCGGATGGACGACGCCGGTCTCCGGGTGGCCCTGCGCGACTGCGAGGCGACCGCCGCGCTCGCCCACCGGCTCGACCGCCGCGACCTCTACAAGCGCGCGGTCTGGGCGGAGATGGCCGCCGTCCCGGACGAACTGCTCGACGCCGACCCCGACGCTATCGCGGAGGTCGAGCGGGCGGTCGCCGACGCCGCCAACGTCGACGCGGACGCGGTCATCGTGGACGTGCCCGGGCGCCCGGAGATGCCGGAATCGAGTTCGCGCGTGCTGGTCAACGGCGAGGTCCGTCGGCTGAGCGAGCAGTCGACGCTCGTCTCGGCGCTGCGGGCGGCCCAGCGCGACCAGTGGCGCCTCGGCGTCTACGCGCCCGCCGAGACGGCCGATCGCGTCGGCGACGCCGCCGTCCGCGAGCTCGGCCTCGACATCAAGGACACCCGCGTCCGGGACGTGCGCCCCGGCATCCACGCCACGCTCGACGAGTTCGAGTGATCGGGCGAGCGCTCGCTCGCGACCCGTTCCGACGAATCTCGCTCGCAACTCGATCCGCCGCTCACGCCCGGTCCGATCCGCTGACTCCAACCCCCACACTCTAACTATCCGCACACAAACGTCCGGTAACTGACCCAGCGATGACAGAGACGACTATCTTCGACGGCACGGTCCTCGCCGGGCGCGACTTCCGCCCCGTGGAGGGTCGCGTCGTCGTCGAGGACGGCGAGATCGCCGCGATCGAGGAACGGCCCACCCACAGCGACGCCATCGTGCTCCCGGCCTTCGTCAACGCCCACACGCACATCGGCGACTCCATCGCGAAGGAGGCCGGCGCCGGTCTCTCGCTCGAAGAACTGGTCGCCCCGCCCGACGGACTGAAACACCGTCTCCTCAGACAGGCCTCGCGCGAGGAGAAGGTCGACGCGATGACGCGCTCACTGCGATTCATGCAGGATTCAGGCACCGCCGCCTGCATCGAGTTCCGCGAGGGCGGCGTCGACGGCGTCGAGGCCTTCGAGGCCGCTATCCGCGGACTCGACCTCGAGTCGGTACTCCTGGGGCGCGAGACGGTCGCGGCGATGGAGGAAAGCGACGGCTTCGGGGCCAGCGGCGCCAACGACGGCGAGTTCTCCTACGAGCGCAACGCGACCGCCCGCGCGGGCAAACTGTTCGGTATCCACGCCGGCGAGGTCGACGCCAGCGACATCAACCCCGCGCTCGACCTCGATCCCGACTTCCTCGTCCACATGGTCCACGCGTCGGACCTGCATCTCGACCGCGTCGCCGACAGCGAGGTCCCGGTCGTAGTCTGCCCGCGCTCGAATCTCGTGACCGGCGTCGGTTTCCCGCCCATCGGCGATCTGGTCGACCGGACGACGGTCGCGCTCGGCACCGACAACGTCTTTCTGAACAGCCCGTCGATGTTCCGCGAGATGGAGTTCGCGACGAAGGTCGGCGACGTGACCGCCCGCGAGGTGCTCCGGATGGCGACGGTCAACGGCGCCGAGATCGTGGGGCTGAACTGCGGCCTGATCGCGGAGGGCCGCGACGCCGACCTGCTCGTCCTCGACGGCGATTCCGACAACCTCGCCGGCGCGCAGGACGTCGTCCGCGCCGTGGTCCGCCGCGCCGGCGTCGACGACGTCGACGAAGTGTATCTCGGCGGGCGCTGAGACCGCCCTTCGCCGCGCTACCGAAGCCCCGAGAGACTTTATCGTTGGCCGTGCGATGTGTCAACATGGGGCTGTACGACCACATTCTGTTGCCGACGGACGGCTCGGCGGGGACCGAGCGGGTGATCGAACACGCCGGGGAGCTAGCGCGGGCCCACGACGCGACGATCCACGCGCTGTACGTCATCGACGCGACGACGTTCACCGGGCTCCCGATGGAAACCTCGTGGAACGGGGTGCGACAGGTGCTCGAATCCGAGGGCGAGACCGCGCTGGAGGAGGTCGAACGGCTGTTCGGCGACGACGTGGCGCTCGAGACACACACCGTGGAGGGAACGCCGAGTACGGAGATCGTCGCGTTCGCGCGCGAGAACGACGTCGACCTCGTGGTGATGGGGACCCACGGCCGCGGCGGCATCGACCGACTCCTCCTCGGGAGCGTCGCCGAGCGCGTCGTCCGGGGGTCGCCGGTCCCGGTCACGACCGTCCCCGTCAGCGACACCGACCTCGATCCCGATGAGTCGGCGGAGGCAACCGAGAACGAGACCGCCGAGGCGAGCGTCGACGGCTGAGTTGACGGGGTCCAGACCGACCTATTCGACCGGCCGCAGGTGCTCGCAGTCGCCGGCGGTGACAGTCACACGCTCCGCGCCGGTGTCGACGACGAGCGCGCCGGGGAACTCGATGTCGACGGCTTCGCCGACCACCTCGCCGCCGGGCGTGTCGACCCTGACCCGGCGGCCGAGCGTGGTCGCGTACTCGCGCCACGCCGGGACCACCGCGTCGAGGTCGCCCCGGAGCGCGTCGAACTCTTCGAGGAGTCTCTGGGTGAACGCCCGCCGGTCCACGTCGCCGACCTCGGCGCGCAGGCTCGTCGGGTTCGCCGCGCCCGGCAGATCCGCCGGATCGACGTTCGCGTTCACACCGATGCCGACGACGACCCACGAGACGCGGTCGGCCTCGCCTTCCATCTCTGTCAGGATGCCGGCGAGTTTGCGCTCTTCGCCGCCACTCCCGTCCGTTCCCTCGGCGGACACCACCACGTCGTTGGGCCACTTGATCCGCGCGTCGACGCCGGCCTCGCGGGCGGCACGGGTCACCGCGACGGCCGCCGCGAGCGTGAACGCGGGCGCGTGGGTGGTCGGTATCTCGGGGCGACAGCAGACCGACAGCCAGACGCCGCCGCTCGGCGAGACCCACTCGCGGTCGAGCCGCCCTCGCCCGCCGGTCTGCTCGTCAGCGAGGACGACCACGTCCGCGGCGCCCTCCGCTGCGAGTTCCCGCGCGCGAGCGTTCGTGCTCCCGATCGCGTCGTGATACTCGATTTCGAAGGGCGCCGCCAGTCCGTACTCGACGGCGGGACCGCCGAACTCGGGGACCGATTCGAGCGTGTAGCCGTCGTCGCCGCTCGCGACTTCGAAGCCGGCCTCGCGGAGGGCTTCGACGTGCTTCCAGACGGCCGCTCGCGAGACGCCGATGCGTTCGGCGAGTTCGGGTCCCGAGACCGGCCCGTCGGCGAGCGCGTCCAGCACCTGCTCGCGCGTCCTCTGCATGGCCGCGGCTTGGACGGCGGCCGACGTAAGTGGTCCGGCGAGGCGTCGGCGGGCCGCACTCGTCGCCGTCGGGGTCGCGCTCGTCACCGCCGGCACGAGTCGCGCTATTCGATCTCTGCCACGTCGACCGCGCGGTCTTCCGCGGCCGAGCGCAACACCGCTTCCACGACCCGGTGGACGGCGAGCGCGCTCGCGAAGTCCGAGGGGTGGTCCTCGCGCTCGCCGGACAGACACGCCGCGAGGTCGGTGTAGAGGCGCCCGGTCGAGCGGCCGTCGGGGTCGAACCCCTCGACGTCGACGCGGTCGCGGCCCTCCTCGTCGCGGACGCTCGCGTGGCTCCCGAGGACGAACTGGCCGTGACCTTCGGACCCCACCGCGTCGAGGCGGTACTCCAGCCAGAAGGTGTCGGCCTGCGCGGGCACGTCCGGCGCGTCGGGTCCGAGGTGCAGCGTCGCCCGCTCGCCGCCGGGGTAGGATAGCTCCACGAGCGCGTCGGTCGGTTCGACCTCGGCGTGCCAGTCGTCAAAGGGGTGGTCGCCCCACTCGGTGTGGGCGCGCACCCGCTCCGGCTCGCTGTCGAGCAGCCAGTTCAGCTTGTGCAGGAAGTGCGTGCCGTGCTCGTAGAGGCCGCCCTTCGTCGACCCGACCAGCCGCTCGACGTCCCCGAGTCGGCCCGCGTCGATCCACTCCCCGAGCGCCTGCAGTTCCCCGCCGTAGACGTGCTGGTGACAGACCGTGACCCGCGAATCGTGGTCGGCGACCAGGTCGGCGATCTCGACGACCTCCTCGTGGGTGGTCGCGACCGGTTTCTCGAACAGGATCGAGTCGGGCTCGTGTGCGAGGACGTCGGCGATGACCTCGCTGCGGACCGTCGCCGGCGTCACCAGCGTGACGTGGGTTGGGTCCTCGGTAGCCAGCGCCTCGTCGAGATCGGTGTAGACGGTCGGCACGTCGAACTCGGCGGCGGTGTCGCGGGCGCGTTCCTCGTCGAGGTCGCAGACGGCCGCGAACTCGAAGCGGTCGCTGTCGGCCAGCGCCCGCGCGTGGGTCTGGCCGCGATTCCCGCAGCCGATCTGGACGGCGGTGTGTGTCTCCATGCAGACTCCATCCGCGAGGAGCCGTATCACCGTTGGCTTCGCGGAAGATCGGTGGCGAGGCGGATCGGAGCGCGGTGCGGAGCGGAGGCTGTGCGGAGCGGTGGCTGTGAGGAGCGGTGGCCGGGAGCGCGTGCCGGCGCGAGTGCGCCGGCCGCGCGACTCGGGGACAGGCAGGCCTGCTGTACGGATCCGCGCCGGCGGCGCGGTTCACCGGACGCGAACGAACAGAGTGAGTGAGACGTCCGGTCTTTTTGGTCCAGCTTTTTCGAGGAGCGGTGCCCGCAGGCGCGCCCTGCGCG
>Ga0207851_100308_pt1 | contig 29498 bp, 32 predicted proteins | sample A23E3SouthBayCA_FD_187747 | JGI IMG/M metagenome (GOLD analysis project Ga0207851, IMG submission 187747) | Aerobic enrichment media microbial communities from Eden Landing Ponds, California, USA - A23 E3 (SPAdes) | ecosystem: Environmental > Aquatic > Marine > Unclassified | place: Emeryville... | reverse complement strand
CTCCACCACTACGAGCCGCTGGTCCCCGAGGAGGAGCGCCACGACGTGCCCTTGCTCTTCGTCTACGCACTCATCAACCGGCCGTACATCCTCGACCTCCAACCGAATCGGAGCGTGATCCGCCGGATGCTCGAAGCCGGCTTCGACGTGTACATGATCGACTGGGGGGAGCCGTCCGACCTCGACACGTCCCTGTCGCTCCACGACTACGTCAACCGCTACATCGACAACTGCGTCGACGAGGTGCGGGAGCGCTCCGGGCAGGAGTCGATCAACGTCTTGGGCTACTGCATGGGCGGGACGATGAGCGTCATGTACGCCGCGCTCCACCCCGAGAAGGTCCGCAACCTCGGACTGATGGCGGCCGGCCTCTGTTTCGACGGCACCGGCGGCATCCTCGAAATGTGGGGCGACGAGGAGTTCTTCAGCCCCGGCGCCATCACCGACACCTTCGGCAACGTGCCCGCGGAGTTCCTCGACGTCGGCTTCGCGCTGATGGACCCGGTCCACAACTACGTCACGAAGTACGGTAACCTCTACGACAACATCGACGACGAGGACTTCGTCGAGAACTTCGCGCGGATGGAGCGGTGGCTCAACGACCCGATCGACGTCGCCGGCACCGCCTACCGGGAGTTCCTGGAGGAAGTCTACCAGGAGAACAAGCTCTACCGCGGCGAACTCGAACTGAACGGTGAACGGGTCGACCTCGACGAGATCACGATGCCCGTGCTGCAGGTGATCGGCGAGTACGATCACCTCATCCCGCCGGAGGCGAGCAAGCCGTTCAACGACGTCGTCGGCAGCGACGACACCGAGATCATGGAGTACTCGACGGGCCATATCGGCCTCTCGGTGTCGCGTTCGACCCACGAGAACCTCTGGCCCGCCGTGGCCGAGTGGTTCGCCGACCGATCGAACGTCGAACCGGTCGACGTACCCATCGACGAACCCGCCGACGAGGCCAGCCCGGACGCCGCCGTCGCCGAGGACGTGGAGACGACCGAGGAAGACGTGTCCGACACCGACCTGCAGGAACTCGACGGCATCGGCCCCGCCTACGCGTCGCGCCTCGAAGCGGCCGGCATCCACTCCGTCGAGGAACTCGCGGACGCCGAACCGGCCGTCGTCGCGGCCGAGACGGATATCGACGAGGGACGCCTCCGCCGCTGGATCGACGCTGCCAACGAGCGAACGCCGTAACCGCTCGCGCTCCGCTCGGTTCGTATTCGGCGTACCTCCGATCCGGAGCGTCGTGTCGCCAAGACCTACATTTACAATCATGAGGTCTTGCTTGGCATATTATCACATATTATCGGTTTCCAGAATATGATGCATATGTTGGAAGGGTTTATTACTTAGCAAGTGGACATTTCGGTTGAACCATGAACACGAGCCAGATGCTCTCGCGAACCGCGGACCGATTCGACCTCCCGGAGGAACTGACCGCCGCCGACTCGAAGCTGGTCTACCTGTTCGTCTCCGTCTCCGACGGCGCGACGGTCGACGACCTGCAGTCCAGTCTGGACATCAAGAAGATTTCGCTGTTTCCGGTCCTCGACACGCTGTCGGATCGGGGTCTGATCGAGCGCGTCGACGACGAGTACGTCGCCGCCCAGGCGTCGTAACCCGGCCCCTGGCCTCTCGGTTCTCCTCTCTATCGCGGCTCACTTCGCCGGGTCGTCCTCGGACTCCCCGGTCACTTCCCGCTTGATCGATTCCAGTTCCGCGTCGACGGCGTCGTCCTCCTCCTCGACGTCGATGGCGACACCCCGTCCCGACGGTTGGTCCGCCCGCCCCTCCCGACGCCGGTCGTCCCCCGCCTCGTCGAGACGCTCGTCGATCTCCGTGGTCAACTCCTGTGCGTCGGTCAGAATCGAACTCGCCGCCGAGTCCTCGGGTAGTTCCGCACCACTCAGCGCGTCGCGCAGTTCCGTCAGCGCGTCCCGGAGGGTGGCCGTCTCGGGGGCGCTCCTCGACGCCAGCCGTTCCCGGAGGCGCTCGTCCGTCGGCCGCGGACCGGCGAGACGGAGCACCGCCCGCAACAGTTCCAGCGACCGAACCGTCGCTTCGAGCAACGCGATGATCGTCGGCAGGGTGTACTCCTCGGTGAACCGGAGCATCTCGCCCGGCGTCGGCGGACGGCGCCGATCCGGTCGAACGTCGTCGTCGATCGCCGACCGGAGCTCCGTCAGCGTCGTCTCCAGATCGGCCAGCAGGACCGCCAGTTCCTCGTCGTCTCGACTCGACATGGGCGATGCTTGGGGCCGGACCCGGATAATGCCCCCGTCAGCCGTGCCGGCGAGCGACGGCTACGAGGGCCAGTAGCGCGAGCAGCACGACGACCGGTCCGAAGCCGGCGCCGCCGCCCTCGGTTGCGGTTGGCGTGGGCGTCGCGGTCGGTTCGGGCGTGTCGGGCGGGTGGGGCGTCGGCGACTCCGTCGGTGTCGGCGTGGCCGTCGCCGTCGGCGTGGGCGTGGCGGTTGGCGTGGGTGTCGCCGTTGGCGTGGCCGTCGGGGTCGGTGTCGGCGTGGCCGTCGGGGTCGGTGTCGGCGTAGGCGTCGCCGTCGCGGTCGGTTCGCTCGCCCCTCCGGCGACGGTCACCGTCGTCGACGCCCGCCCGTCTTCGATGTCGCTCCCTTCGACGACGATCCGATACTCCCCGGGTTTGGCGCCGCTCGTGTCGACCGTGACGCTTCCGCCGCTCGTCGTGATCCGCTGGTTCCCCGCGAGGTCGATGTCGTCCGGGCTCTCCACGGTCACGTCGAGGCGGTCGGCGTCGTCGAAGTTGTACTCCGCCGTGATCCGCACCTCCTCGAAGTCGCTGGCGGCGACGGTGTCGCCCGCGATGTCGACGCCGCGTTCGTTTCGGACTTCGAACTCGGAGACGAAGGGACGGACGACCCGCAGTTCGGGTGCGTCGTCGTCGTCGGTGTCGGCGTCGTACGATCCCGGCGCCACGCTGTCGAAGTCCGCGTTCTCGGGAGAGACGGTGAACACGTCGTCGCCACTGACCGAGACGAACGTCGTCTGGTCGGTGCCGATGGTCCCGCCGCCGGTGAGTTGGACGCTCGAGATGTCGAGCGTCTCGCTGACGTAGACGCGAACCGGCGGGCTAGTGTCGGAGGGGGTGTCGCGCGGTTCGTCGACGGCGACGCTCGCGCCCGTCGCGGCGGCGGCGACGGCGAGGCCGATCACGAGGGCGACGAGCAGTCGGTGGCGGGGAGTCGTCATCGCGGAGCGATACGATCCCGTGGCAGTTGAAGTTGATGTTGTCGGGAACGGGGCGGCTCGTAATGGAAACGCTCTTTTGACAGTCACACCGAGTGTGCGCGTATGACCGACGGGGACGACGAGACCGACCTCCCAGCCGAGACCCTCGATTCCCGCCTCGACGACGCGGCCGAGGCGCTCGACGCCGCCGAGACCGAAGCCGACCTCGACGCGGTCGAGGAACAACTCGACGGGATCGCCGAGGACCTCGAGGCCGCCGACCCCCCCGCCCCCGACGAGGACGACGAGGAGGCGGACGATCCCGCGGCGGAGCTTTCGGACCGCCTCGACGCCCTCCGCGAGGATCTGGCGGCCGCCCGCGGCCCCTACGCCTCGGACGTGACCGACGCCATCGAGGACGCGACGGCGACGCTCACCGACACGCGGTGGACAGACACGGGTGAAGACGAGGCCGTTGCCACCGTCGACGCCTTCGTCGCGGACGTGAACGAGGCGCTCGACACCGACCTCTCCAGCCCCGACGCAACCGTCGAGGCGTCGACCGACGCCCTCGACGCCGCTGCCGAGGCCGTCGCGGACGCGGGGCTGGATCCCGACGCCGACGCCGAGACCATCGCCGCCTTGCTGGAGGCGACCGACGCCCTCGAAAGTGGGCTCGAAGACGCCGAGGAGTGGGACGACCTCGAAACCCACGAACAGCTCCGGGCACAGGGCTACTACGACGTGCTCGGCCACTACAAGGACTACCCGCCCGAGTGGGCCGCGCTCAAGGAGTGGGAACAGCAGGGCAACGTCGAGATGGTGTTGCTCGCGCTCGACAGTTTCCAGTCCGACTTCATGGAACGACACTGCCTCGAAGCCCTCACCCGGATGAACGACGAGGCGGCGTTCGACGCCATGCACCAGCGCGCGGGCAAGCGCGACAAACCCGGGATCAAGGCGCTCGGGAAGATGGCCGCCGGGGACGCCGTCGAGACCCTGATCGAGTACGTCGACGCCGACTCCGACCCCGGCCTCCAGAAGGTGACGTTCAAGGCGCTCGGCGAAATCGGGAGCGAGGAAGCGACCCAACCGCTAGCGAACAAGCTCGTCGCCGAGAACGAGCAGATCCGTCCCTACGCCGCCCGGGCGCTCGGCCTCATCGGCGACACGCGCGCCATCGACCCGCTGGCCGAACGGCTGACCGAGGGCGAGAGCGACGAGACGCGCGCCGCCGCCGCGTGGGCGCTCCGACAGATCGGCACCCAACGCGCGCTCGAAGCCGCCGCCGACTTCGCCGACGACCGCGCCTACCTCGTCCAACACGAGGCCGAACAGGCTGCGGAGTCGCTGTCGGTCGAGCGGCCGGCATAACCCCAACACTCTCTGCGGCCACTCCCGTTCGTCACCCATGCCCACCGAGTCGAACGCCCTCGGGACCGAACTCGAACCGTGTAGCACCGACCCCGAAACCGGCTATCTCCGCGACGGCTGCTGCCACCACCTCGACGAGGATCGGGGGCGCCACGAACTCTGTGCCGTGATGACCGAGGAGTTTCTCCAGTTCTCGAAGGCACAGGGGAACGACCTGCTCACGCCCCGTCCCCAGTTGGACTTCCCCGGTCTCGACCCCGGCGACCAGTGGTGTGTCTGTCTGGGTCGGTGGGTGGAGGCCGAGGCGGAAGGTGTCGCGCCACCGGTGATCCTCGAAGCGACCAGCGAGGCCGTGCTGGAGGCGATTCCGTTCTCGACGCTGCTGGATCACGAGTACGAGGGTTAATCCAGCCGCGGGTACGACTGCGCGCCACCCGTCGACTTCCGCCCGACGAGCGTCGCGACCGCCTGCGTTCGTCCCTTCTCGTCCGGCCGCGTCCGCTCCTCGTAGTGGAGGATCGTCAGGTCGAGGCAGGCGTGGAGCAGGTGGTTCGAGGGGTATCGGTAGCGGTCGCTCGACGGACCGATGTCGATCTCGTCGCTCGACCGGAGGTGGTGTTCGTAGACGAGGACGCCGCCGGGCGCGAGCGCCGCCATGATGTCGGGCAGGCGCTCCAGCGCGGCGAAGAAACTCACGGTGATCACGTCGTACGCATCGCGTTCGAACTCGAAGTCGTCGAGGTCGGTGCGGATCCAGTCGACGTCGACGCCCTCGGCGTCCGCGGCCCGTGCGGCCCGCTCCAGCGCCTCGTCGGACACGTCGACGGCGTCCACGTCGTACCCCTCGGCGGCCAGAAAGCGCGCGTTCCGGCCGGTGCCGGTCGCCACGTCGAGCGCTCGCCCCGTCGGCAGGGTGTCGATCCGCCGCGCCAGTTCCGGGATGGGATCGTCCGGCAACTCGAACGCCTCGTCCGTGCTGTACTTCTCGTTCCAGCGCTCGCGGTCGTCGGTCACGACCGAACGGAGGCGCGCCGGTGGGTAAGGCGTGTCGCCCGGCCGGCGACGGATCGACACGCACATCTCTCCCCGCCGAAAACCGGCTGTCGTGTCCCTCCATCGGTACCGCAACGCCGGACTGTTCGTCCTCCTCGGAGTCCTCTTTGGCAGTTCCTTCGTGGCGATCAAAGCCGGACTCGACGCGCTGCCGCCGGTCTTCTTCGCGGCCCTCCGGTTCGACGTGGCCGCGCCTCTCCTCCTCGCGTACGGGGCGTGGCGCTACGACGACTGGATTCCCCGATGCCGTGCCGATATCGCCGGCCTCGTCGTCGGCGCGGTGACTATCGTCGCCGCGAACAACGGCCTCCTCTTTCTCGGTCAGCGGGCGATCACGCCCGCCGCCGCGTCGGTGATGTACGGGCTCAACCCCATTCTCTCGCCCGCCTTTGCCTTTCTGTTCCTCGGTCAACGTCTCGACGTTCGGGGCCTCGTCGGCATCCTGCTGGGTCTCGTCGGCGTCGTCATCATCGTCCAGCCCTCGCCCGAAACGATCACCTCCGGGGCGACCATCGGGCAACTGTACGTCCTCGCCGCCGCGGCAGTCATCGCCTTCGGGAGCGTCCTCATGCGCCGCATCGACGCGACCATCGGGAGCATCCCGCTGACGGCGTGGGCGATGGGACTCGGTGCCCTCCTCCTCCACACGTGGAGCCTCGCCATCGGCGAGCGGGCGACGGGGACGGCGCCCACGCCGACCGTCGTCCTCGCGATCCTGGTCGTCGCCATCCCCTCGACGGCGGCCGCGTACCCCATCTACTTCACGCTCATCCGCCGAATCGGTCCCGTGCGCGCGAACCTGGTCGCGTACGTTGTCCCCATCGTCGCCGCCCTCACGGGGTGGCTCCTCCTCGGCGAACCGGTGACGCTCGCGACCGCCGTCGGCTTCTGTGTCGTCGTCGCCGGCGTCGCCCTCCTCGAACGCCGCGTCGTCGCCGCTGAACTGGCGCGGATTACGGGGTGAACCCCTGCGTCGCGACGCGATCCGGCGCAGATTATTTTCGAATAGAAAATGATAGGAAAGTTTACTTTATTCGATGACGTACTGTTTCCCCGCTCGGGGCGGTGCCGAGACCGACGTCGTCCGTCCGCATCCGAGTAGCGTGCGACATGCCACCGACGCCCCCTCGTGTGGAGCGCCCACGACGGGGCGTCGTACGTCGACACCGCGAAATCTGCTGTATCCAACACTGTTTTTAATGATATTTGTGTACTGGAGATCGAGCCCCGTCACTCCGGAAGCGTACCCCACCTTTCGGGACCCCGCCGACGACGGTCTCTGCCGCGGGTGTCGGCGAGTCAGGGGGGCTCATCTCCCCTCTTCGCGGTGTTACTCGGCGTTCTATCACGAGGATGTCGGCGTCCTCAGCCGCTTCGGCAAGCGCTCGTGCCCGGCGCCGGATTCGATCCGGATAGTTGAGGTCGGCTGCGAGTCGTGATCGGTACATCCTTGGCGTCGCTGCTTTGGCCGGGAGTCCCAGCTCCTCGTCGAGTGTCTTGTACGCGTTCGTGATCTGGGATTCCGTGATTTTCGGGACCGCCACGATGTCGTCGCGGAGTTGCGACGGGCCGTTACATCGGCAGACCCCGTAGACACTGGCTGCGGCGATCACCCCGATGGATCTGCCACGAAGCATATCCCTGTTTTTATCACTCCGGAAGAGCCGGCACGCCTGGTCGCGAAGCGATTCGGAGGGTGGAGTGCGCTCGCGAGGCGCCGCACCTCGCCGAGTCCATGTGCGAGGTTCTGTTCGGCCTTTGACCGCCATCGGCCACGGATCTACTCGCGCCGCATTCGGGCCAGCCGCCGGCGCTTCTGTCCGGAGAGTTCTTTCCCATTCGCATCGGTCCCGCGGCCGATCTCTGTCGAGAGTCCCCGATCGTGGCGGGCCGCAGTCAGCGGTGCGCCCGTTCGCTCGCGCTCGTTCTCATCGTACGTTCGCCACTCCGGCCCTGATTGAGGCGTAGTTCTTTGATAATGAGTCCGCAGTCCTTGCAGACGGTCTCCTTTACCCTCGTGGTGACGTGCCTGTCGCACTCGGGACACTTGTTTACACCCGACTCTCTTTGGATGTCTTCGTGCAAGCCAGTTTCGTAGTTATCGTTCTCACCGTATTCAGGAACTCGCCAGTACGGCGATCCCCTCATCCATTGAGGGTGACTACTGTGATCTCAGAGGTGCTTGACAAGGTCACTTTCTGGACTACCAAGTGTAGTAGCCGCCCAGTAGACGGGAAATGATCGGAGCCAAAGATTATTCGTACGTCTATTTCCATACGCCAGTAGGTGATTTCAATGAGCGAAGATGATGAAGGAGACAGTCCCCTTGAAGATCTTTACGAGGACAAAGACGCAATAAACCAGCAACGGCTTCGGGATACTCTGAAAGACGTTATCGGCGTCGACAAAGATACCGGCGAGCCAATTTTCCATCAGGCATACCACGAGTTATCGAACAAAGAGCAGTTTGTTGCGCAGCTCCTCTATCGAAGTGGAGCGGTAGCACTCGGTGAACTATCCGAGGAAGAACAGGGCGCTAGTAGCGCTGCGTTCGCTGAAAATCTTGAAGTGAGTTCGTCAGCCGTGAACAATTACGCTAGCGACCTCCAATTCGTCGAAAACGATGAGGAACGCGATGGATATATTATCCCAGGATATGCGATTGAGAGAGCAATCGCGTATATCGAACCAGAGGACGACGAAAACCTGTAGAGACAGAACTACCGCTTGGAAGCATTTCGTGGACTCAGCGTTGAATACAAAATCTCAGCCTCATTTTCCTCAACTGAATGGAGTATCACCAGCCCCTTGATAACTAATGAGGAGGATTTGTTCGTATCTCGACCGCCTACGGGGACGAAAGCTGGAGATTTTCGGGGTTGTGTGTCTATTGGGAGCCGCTATTTGGCTAGCTCTGGAAGTCAAGGGAGTAGTCAATATCATCTCATTTGATCCACCAGTTGAGCCCAGCGATTTCGCCCAGATTGTTGGTGGCATTGGATCGCTAGTCCTCACGTTTGGATTGGTGTTCCTCTACAAGCAGCAAACGACGATTCAGCATCGTCAGGAACGGTGGATGAGTGCAAGCCACCGACTGGAGTTGGAGTTTACCGGGTGGGAAGCAGAAGACAACGAATTGTCTTTTGAACTGTCTAATCTTGGGAATGGAGTTGCGAAGAATTTGGCTGTAGCAGTTACAATCAGTGAATACCCCCCGAGAAGCTACGCATCGAACGAGATTAGCACAGTAGCCCCGCTGTACAGGGAAAATCCCGTTGCCCGTTCTCTCGAGGAAGGCAACTCAGAATCCAGAGAATTCGTTTCCGATCCAATCCCAGAGTTTCAGGGAACACTATTTGAGAATGGAATTCAAGGAAAATTCCATGAAATCGTTCAACGGTTCAAAGAAAATGACATAGAAACTGTCTCATTCACGATTACGGTCGAATATGATTTGATTCGAGAAGAATCTGATGACATCTGTGTTTGGGACGGAACAGCCGATATTGAGGATGGACTGTATCTCGACGACGCAATTGAGAAGTCAACTCCAGATTGGGAGGAAATCGATATTGAAATCACACCTGAAAACATTTAGCCACAGATACTTGTGCCAGTGACTGCTACATCTCGGCGAATATGAGTGAAGACAGTGACGACCTTGAAGAGCTCTACGTGAGCCAAGATGATATTAACAGACGTCGGATTTTAGAAGCCCTTCAGGGGGTTATTGGTATCGACAAGGATAGCGGAGACATGGTACCACTACAGGGATTCAAGAACCTTCCTGGTCGTAAGAAGTTCGTCGCGTACCTCCTTTATCGCCGAGCTGCGAATATCCTTGGAGAGATTCAGGATGAAAAGTTGGGAGCGGGATCGAAAGAGATCGCTGAGGTCGCTAATGTGGGTGCATCTACGGTTCGGAAGTATGCTTCTGATTTAGATTTTGTTGATAAAGATACCAAGAATGGCGGTTACTTTATCCCGTCGGCATATATTCCAAACGCCTGTGACGCGATTCCCGAGAAGTTATAGCTCTATTAGTGGATAATAAGACGCTAGCCTCTATCAGTCGGACTAGCCGTGTTATTTGAGTTGTGACAACATCGAATTCTGTGCTGGCAAAGAAGCTTAGTTTGTGAGGTTCAGTCAGATAGTAGGTCGTTTTCGATGTACTCCTCGCCGCTCCTTGTGAGATGGTATGCGTCCGAGCTGTTTCGCTGATCGACGACGTCTAAGCGGCCTTCTTGTACTTGCGTACTGAGATCTCGCGAGACGTTCTGTCCGAGGCCGATTTTCGCATCTTGCGCTCGAGACTCGACTTCCTTGCTGGTGAAATCGTCTTCGTCCTCGTGGTATTCCAGATACCACCCGACAAGCAGTGCTCGGTCCCTCTTGATGATGTCACCGGCCATATTGTAGTATTCCGGAAGGGACCGTGACTTACCCGAGGAACTGTCCTCACCACCAGAGCTCCCAGATTCACTTGCTCCATCAGGATTGGTTGATGTCTGGCTCGCGGTAGTTTCTACAATGGTGGTATCGACTTCAGGGAGGAAGTCTTCACGGAGGGCTTCGAACCAGGTTTCGGCTTCGGCTGCTGGTCCCTCGACTTCGACTGTGGCATTTCCAATGCTGACGTGTAACCGGAGTGAATCGGGAGACTCGTCTTCACTGTCTGCCATGACGAGACCCACCGAGGGCGCACTATTATAATTTCTGACTATTAGCTGCCGGTACTGAGTGTCTTCCAGTCGGCTTTCGTGACATCCACCCCTTTCTCAGCGAGGTACTGTGTGCTCTCACGGCCCCAATCCTCTTCGCCGGACCCCTTCGTGAGGATGATATAGACTGTCGCATCACCGAGCGGGCGCATCGTTCGACCGGCACGCTGCCCGGTCTGTGATCGCGAAGACCCCATCGTAGACGCGAGAATAGCGATTTCAGTATCCGGCAGGTCAATTCCTTCGTCGCCGACCCGAGACACGATGAGCGCGTTAATTTCGCCTGCTCTGAACTGCTCGTACATTTCCTCGCGCTGGTCGTGGCTAGTTTCTCCGTATATAAATGGGAGATCAAGCTCCGATGCCAACTCCTTTCCTTGGCGAATCCAGTCGACGAAGATAAGCGTTTTCTGATCGCTGTGGTCGTTGAGAAGCGAATCGATGACCGGAATCTTCTGAGAATTCCGCGCCGCTTCGATGAGCTGCTTGCTCCCGGAAGCACGCTGATATCGGTCGCGGGCTGTATCACTCGCCCATGGAACAGTAATGAGTTCAACAGACGGCTTCTCGACCCAGCCGTCGGCGAACAGAGACCCCCAGTCGGTGCCAATCGGCGGCCCGATAAGCGTATAGATTTCCTTCGGATCGTCAGCTTCCCGGACTGGTGTTGCGGAGAGTCCAAGTCGGGCCTTCGATTGGATTTCTCGGAACCGCTTCCATGTTGAGGCTACCGAGTGGTGACACTCATCGGCGATGACGAGGCCCCAGTCGCGCTCGCTGAAGAGTTCACGGTGGCGACTCATTGCCGCAATATCGTAGGTAGCAATCGTTACTGGCCGAATCTGCTTCGTGCCACCATGGTACTGACCAATCTGGCCACGCCGCAACGATGTCTTCTCAAGAACCTCGTCGGTCCACTGTTGTGCCAATTCACGGTTCGGCACGATAATGAGCGTCTCTCCACCAATTCTTTCCATAGCTCCCAGCGCAGCGATTGTTTTCCCACTACCAGAGGGACCAACGAACACTCCGGCTCTGCGAGCTTCGAACTGCTTGACCCACTCTTCCTGATAATCGCGTAACGTGATTTTCTGTGTCAACTGCACATCGAGTTTGGCCCCTTCCTTGAGGCGGCGCTGATCGATGATTGGATAGCCTTCCTCGTAGAGGGTCTCCTTGACCGCAGCTTCGCTGTCAGTGGTCACTCGCAGCTCGGTATCTGAGAGGAATTCGGTGTAGTGGTCTCCGTACTCAAGGTTCCGTTTGGCAACGTTCTCGAAGATATCTGCGTTGCGGGCCTTGAGGGTGGTGTATCCGTCCGAGTGGGTGCGAAGATGGAACTGATGGGCTCGCTCCCAGTCGTCGTGGATACGGCTTTCGAAACCACCATCCCATTGGTCCTCGCCGATGAGTTTGAGCAGGTCGCTGCGGAGGTCGGAGAATGAGTCGTACGGGGCGTTCCAGACATCTGTCTCATCGATTTTGTAGAGGTAGCCATCGCCAGTTGAGTCGATAAGATGAGCGGTCCGGGCGAGGATCTGTTGGCTCTTGTCTGACGGTGAGTCCACGACAATTTCGCGCCGGCTAGGGAAGAACAAGGCGCTTTCTGCGCTTGACTCAGACTCATTTGGAGTAGTCGCCTCAGAGGAATCTGGTGTCGGATCGCAGCTGCCAGGTTCCGAGGGAGGGATACCCGAATCGGCCGGTATGTCTGATGATTGGTTCGTGGAAGATTTATCAGGATCTAGTGTGATCCATTGAGGGGCGAACCAAACCTTTGCACGCGCGCCCACTCGACGGGAGGTAAGTACCCCTTGCTCGGTGAGTTCGATTAGTTTGTGCCGCGCTGTTTCTGGCGTGCAACCGACCTCCTCGGCGATGTCCGTTGTGGTGACAAATGGTTGGAACTCTTGGATATCTCGAACTGCCTGTTCAATTGAGTCGATAGGAAACTGTGTATTTTGAGGCATAATCTCGAAATAGTCTCTTCGCCTGTTGAATTTGTCTCGTGCCAACAAGATAATCTTTGTGGCGAATTTCATATACTTTGAGTTGTCACTCCTCCCAGCCTACACTCAAAGGAGAAAGAAAATCTGGCGAGCCCCTGAATACAAATAGAGCCAAAATATAGAATCTTTCTCGTAGCAAGCGCTTACTGTTAATCGAATTTGCCTCGTGGAAATAGGCCCCGCAGCGAAAAGATGTATCCCTCCAACCTCCAACCCAGATTTGTTATTTAGGTTCGGTTGCGTCTTCGAGGTGTTCTATTGCTGTTTCGACAGCATAACCCGGGATAAAGTAACCCCCGTGGTACTCGTCGTTATCGACGAAGTCCAACCCACCATAGTTCTGGATGGTGCTATCACTGGGTTCCATGCGGTCAGCAAGCTCGCTGCTTGACGCACCCAACTCAGATTCTTCGATGAACTCAAGAGCAAGTGCAGCCCGTCGTGCAAGGAGTCGGGCCACGAATTTCGACTCGTTCCCGAGCTCGTAGTACTCCGAGATCGGTACTGGCTCGCCGGATTCATTGTCGACACCGATGATTCCCTCAATGGCATCAGCCAGGCGCTCGCGGTTAATCTCGTCTTTGTCCACCACGATTCGCTGGAGAGGATCAGTATCAGTCTCGTCACTCATATCACCGACTTTTCGCGTAGCTGCTACGTAATACTGAGGGTTGCCTCTGGGGTATATATTATATAGCTTTAATTCAATTGTGTGATTTAGGGTACATATGGATGTTCGGCTCACGCTCCGCAAAGGGCCACTAGAAGTTGAGATAGAAGCGTCCGATGATGATGATTACCAATCGGAGGTACTGGAGATACTAGAATTCTTAGAAGCCAACGAAGAACAAATCCTCGAGTTGGACGCTCCGAACGAAGGGCCAGACTTAGAGCTGGACCCGGCAGCTGTAACTGCAGACCGGGGCGATGGAACCGAATCCTCTAGTCCTGACGAACAAGATAACAGTGACACTAAAGTTGATATCGAGACGGAGGAAATTAGTCCGTCCGCAGAGTTTGCTTCAGAACTCAATGTCAGCTTGGACCAATTAACGGAGGCCATCGACATCGACCCAGAACTGGAAGAAGCACCGTTTATAGTAGCAGATACAGCTGGGTTTGGAGAGACACGACAAGAACGGCAACTCCACGGCACGCTTATTCTGCTTGGTACGTGGCAAGAGTGCTACGGTGCGGACAGGGTTTCCTCATCTGATCTGAAGGATGCACTTGATTTCTCAGGTATCGATCCGGATGGACTGACTAATATCTATCATAATATCGATGGGGCAGACTCATATTTTGATAGGAGTGGCCGTGGCGCAAGCGCGACAGTTGCGCTCACTCGACCGGGCCTACGGGAGGCACGAAGTCGGATTCGTGAATTAGTCGAAGCGTGACTGGAAATTAGACTATTCCTCGCTATCGTCAAGCTTGTCCGCGATTTGGCTTAGATGTGGACTTCTGACCTCATAACCATCATCCGTATCTGCAATCTGACCGTCGTCCGCTAGGTCTCTGACAGCAGGCTTTACCGTATTTTCATTGATACCGCCGAGATCGCTAATCGCAGATGGCCCCAACGAAGCCGAATCAGCCAATCCATGGAGGGTCTTCGCTCGTTCGGCTGCTAGCACAATCTGAATCTGGCTTTTGGAATTGAGGTCCCCGTACGCCTCTTTTGGATAGAGTTCGCCGTCTTCACTGTCAATGGCCATATACGGCTCCAGAATCGAGGCGATAAGTTCGCGGTCCATCTGATCGCCGTCGACGAAAATATCGTCAAGCGGGTCGTCAGCGTGTGTGCCCTCGTCAGACATCATGTGATGGATTTCAGCGAGAATACATAGTTCTTGTCACCGAATCACACGTAATACATAACCATCCAGTAATCGGATAGTAGAACAGCTATGCCGACATTTGACGACCTACTTGACAGCGTATCCGAAGACCTCCGGGACGCCGACATCATCGGATTGGCGGGCTACTACCTCCGAGAGATTGAAGATGAGAGTCCATTTTCCACCAGCCAAATCCGTGGCATAGTTGAGCCCTCTCTCCGACAAGTTCCTCAAGACTCAATCGGAGCGTACCCCAGCCAGTTACGCGACAATGGATACTTCCAACGACGAGGGGAACGGTGGGATTTGACCCAAGAAGGACTCACACGGTACCGAGACCTGATATCGATACCAACAAGCCAAGAGACACCAAGAGATAGTGACGACCTCTTCATTACAGCTGATCCACCCAACGATGACTTTTACGAGCCACTTGTGGAAGACATCAATCGGAGCTACCGCTACCATATTTACGACGCGACCATGGTTCTTAGCCGGAAGTTGCTGGAGAATCTGCTAATTGAGGTTCTTCGGCTACGACTCGGCACGGGTGAGCATCTGGAAACATTCTACATTCCAAACCAGGGGCGTTTTCAGCCGTTCTCCGAACTTATTGAAAACTTCAGTGACAACATCGACGAGTTCAGGCCGTACAATCCTGATCTGGACGCATCGTTCGTAAATCGGCTTGATCGGTTCCGCACACGGGCGAATGCAAATGCTCACTCAATTCAGGTCAACCTCAGCCAGGGAGAAATCGAAGCCCTCAGCGATGATGCAAATGAACTTGCTAGGACACTATTCCGTCTACGTGAACAGGCACGGTTGGACAATGGGACCTAAAGAATTGAAGAGGGAATAGCCGGTTTATTCGGTATTTTCCTCGTGGCAACAGCAAGCAGTTGTTTGATTTTGCTTCGTACCAAGTAAGCTTGAGTACTAATCCCTATGCGCAACATTCACAGCCAAAACCTGTGATTGTATTATCTTTTCATCATCTCGTTCGATCAGGACTGAGGAAGAAAACGAGGAGAACCCACTAGCACGCTTACAATTGACGCTGACGCATTTGATTGAGAGGCATTAGCAGCCTTTCTTGACGAATACATTGCTATCGACGAAGAGACTGGAGAACCACGTTTCCTAGGCCAGTTTGACGACCTCGCGAATGATAAAAAGATTGTTCCGTCAGAAGAGCCGAAGGAGTGCTTACAGAAGAAGGGTTACAAACAGTTTTAGCGGCTCGGAGCGTATGTGATTCATGCCCACGGAGAACTACGAGAAGCGGCTCAACGAGACGCTGGAGAACATCCGGCAGTCCGATGTCATCTGTGCTCGGAACAAAGAACTGGTCCGGGAGTACAAACGCGACAAAGTTCTCGACGGGCTGAGCGAGGCCACTCTCCTGAAGAACGTCACCCGGTTGAAAGTCATGACCGAGCACTTGGAAGGCCAGCCGCTTGACGAAATGGGAAAATCTGAGGTGAAGGACCTCGTCGCGTGGGTTCACAGCGAGTACGACAACGACGAGACCATCGATACGTACAAGAACGTTATCCGGAGTTTCTGGAAGTGGCTGGATCCAGACGCCGACGGAGACGCACCCGAGACTGTGGCGTGGATCAAACTCAACAATTCCACGGGTAACGACAAACTTCCAAAGGACCTGCTGACGAAGGAGGACATCGAGGCGCAGGTGGACGCCGCGAAGAATCACCGTGACAGGGCGCTCATCTGGCTGCTCTATGAGACCGGTGCTCGTATCGGCGAACTCATCGACCTGATTGTCAGCGACATCGAGGACCGTAAGCACGGAAAGAAAGTCGTTATCGAGGGCAAGACCGGTGCTCGCCGCCTACCGTTGGTCGAATCCGTCCCCCACATTAACAAGTGGTTGAGCGACCACCCGAATCCGACGAAGGACGCGCCGCTGTGGTGCAAGATTCAGCAGGGAAGCCCCGACGACCAACTCGGCTATCGCTATATCCGAGACAAGATTCTGCGGAAGACGATGAAAGAAGCCGGGATAGACAAACCGTCGAACCCGCACCACTACCGCCACTCCCGGGCGTCGTATCTGGCGAATCACCTCAAAGAGGCGCAACTATGTGCGTGGTTCGGGTGGGTGCAAGGGTCGGATGTTCCCGCTCGGTACGTCCACCTCTCCGGTCGTGACATCGACAACGCCTACGACGAGATGCACGGGCTGTACGTCCCGGAAGAAGACGGCGACGAACCACAGGTCCGTGAGTGTAAGCGCTGCCAGGAACTCAACGAACCCCAGGCAGCGTACTGTATGCGCTGTGGCTACGCGCTGAAAGGAGAGTCGACCGCTGACTTTGAGGCCGAGGTCGAAGACGACGTCAAACAGGATTACGCCGACACCGATCCGAAGGACGCCACGACGAAACAGAAGCTCGACACCATCGATGCCCTCTTAGATGATCCAGAGGTAAAGACTGCGCTTCTCAAACGAATGTGATTTCGTCAAAGGCTTCGGCGTGGAGGAGGTCTGAAAGTCAGCCAGAGTAGTGTTCGCTTGAGGGGCAAATACTACGTTGCCGAAATGAATATTATACGCCAATAATGTTTGCAGAGTCGGTTGCCATTAGCCTAGCAGCCTCCGGAATAGCGAAGGGTCTCTCGCTATCAGGACAAGAGGTTTTCCAGAAACTCAAAGTGGAAATTTCACCATCCACGTCGGAGGATTTAGCCGAAGCGTTCACTGTCTCCCTTGCGAACCAATTTCCTGATAAAAATGACGTCAGCCCATCGGACTTGGAGGAAATAATTGAACCAGTAAACGAGATTGCTGTAGATTCAGTATATCAAAGCCGTGATGAAATTGCCAAACAAATTGCCGTACAATTGTCTACTTCATCAGCCCAAATCACGGCGCCGGAAGGAAGTGACACGAAACAACTTGTAGAATCCGCCCTTGATGAAGCTGTCAGCAACTGGTTCGAACAAATCAAGGGTACACAAACTGCCGACCAGTTTCTCTTGGAAGCGACTTGGGAGACAAATGCCCAGCTACGAGCAGTAGGAGAGAAATTAGATCAAGCCATAGAAGAACACGCACGAAAGAAGTGGTATTCCCGAATTGATGTTGACGACTCCGAAACGGCATCAAAGGAAGTGTCGAGACAACTGGAATCGGGGCGACCAGCTACCTCAGACATCTATGTTCCGCGACCAGAAATTCCGTCTGAGCTATCTTGCAGCAAGTATCTAATTATTGGCCGGCGAGGGATGGGTAAAACTCGAACGTTAGATCGATTACAAACCGAATTACTCCGTGAGAAAGAGATTCATCATGTGATAGTTCCGAACCAGGAATTCATTGGCGCAGAAGATGCACGTGGATTCTCTACAGAGACATTCAAAGGCGATGTCCTGTTAGTTTGGGATGATATCCATGGTGTTCGTGCAGGTGAGCAAGGAACGACAGTTCGAGAAACTATACTACGGCTTTCAGCAATTCTAAAAGAGTCTAACAACTCACTCTACGTCTTACTTTCAGTAAGAGCTGAATTCATCGATGATATCGAATTTTTTGATCGGTTGAGCGACCGAGTTTGGGGAGAGTTTGAACGAATCGAGTTGCAACCGCTAGACGAAATGGCAGTTGGTACTCTCACTGAACAGGTAATCGCTGCTCATGAGCTTGAAATGGACGAAAGGACTCAGGCTGAAATTGAGTTTGAAATCTGGTATTCTGATCCCTCACCACTCTACGTCGAATCCGTTATTTCGACTTTAGACGGCAGTGGAGACATTCGAAAACAACTTGAGGAACTCCCGTCCGACGTGAGTGGCATCTGGGAGCAACAATATGATCGTCTTATAGCTGAGCACCCCGAAACACGATTCATTCTCTGGGGGATCGATTTACTCAGGATGGGGGCGATTCCCGTCTATGAATCCACAATCAGGCGAGTGTATACGGAAGTTTTCAATCAGGATGAATTTGGGTTTGACCAACCACTCAGAATACTCAAAGAGAAGCAGTGGATATGGGAAACTGAGAATCCTGGCCCAGATGTAGAAGACACGGTTTACGACATCCGCGCTGCGCAGTTAAGCGCGGTCGATGAGGATCGTATGCGAGTCGTGGAAAGGTATGCTGATTTCCTATTGAGCTCGCTTGCAGAGACAATACCCGAGGAAGTAATTGAATGGGTTCCTCACTACCATTCAAATACCGGGATGTTCTTCGCTCACGATCTCGTTGGCGACACACGTTCGTTGGCGGAGCCTCAATTAGAACGAGCTGATGAACTTGCACCTTTTGATCCAACGATACAAAACAACTATGCAGCATTTCTTTTACTTGATGATCGACCGGAAGAAGCAATTGAACACTACGAGAAGGCTTTGGCAGCCGCTCCTGAATGGGCTGCCCTCAGAAATACATATGCAGCTACTCTTGATGAGCTGAATCGACCGTATGAGGCCATTGAGCAGTATGAGAAAGCAATAAAATCGGAGCAGCCTCAACCAGTAGCTCACTATAATCTGGGGACACTCTACACCGAGCTTGAAGAGTTTCAATCCGCGAAAGAAGAATATGAAAAGGCACTGGCTAAGGGATATCATACAGAGGAATTATATAATAACTTAGGTACAATCTGCTGGTCTCTAGGGGACTACCTCCGTGGGAAAGAAATACTTGAAAAAGGCATATCACAATTCCCGAATGCCCGAGACCTTCGATATAACCTTGCAGGGCTTCTCTATGAGCTGGAATACCCAAACCGCTCAGTAGAGACTCTGCTCCCGCTGTTAGATAAAAAAGAAACTGGGGATTCACGACTACATGGGCGTTTGGCTCAGGCTTATTCTGATTTAGGAGAACAGGAATTGACTGAAAAGCATGCTCAGATGGCAGAAGAGATGCCTGGTAAGAACCTCCTTGATTCGGACTTTCTTGAAGAAGTCAAAATACAGGATGTCAGCACATGGGAAGACAAACCCGAGCTTCTCAGAGTAGTGGACGCACTTCTACGGGATGGAAATTACGCTAAAGCGTGGGAAAAAGGAAAAGATCTTCTTGAAAAAAGAAATGATTTCTCTGAAATTAGGCAGCGAATGGGTGATATCGCGGAAGAACTAACTCGATATGGGGAAGCTGAAGAACACTATAAACGCGCAATATCTCTAGACGAAGAGAATGGGAAAGCGTTTCACAATTATGCGAATTTCTTGAAGCACCGTGGGCGAAATATGGAGGCACGGGAAAAGTTTGAGGCGGCCATTGCTGTCTCTGATTCTCCTGTAATAAACAACGATTACGGGCTTTTACTTTTTAAAATGGGAGCATATGCTGCGGCAGCAAGTCGCTTCGAAAGAGGGTTAGAATTAGTTGACTCTGACACGATGGGCGATATTGAAAAAAGGCTCCACCTCAACTATGGTCAGCTCTTATTCTATGCGGGGGGCAGTCAGAACGCGAGAAGACACTACGAACAGGCGATAGACATTGACAGAGAGTATGCGAATGCGAAATTTGGGTTGGGACAGTTAGAAGCTGAACAAAATCGTATCGAATCGGCCGTGACTCTGCTCGAAGAAGCTCTGCGCATTCATGCAAAGGAAGGTAGAATTGACAAATGGATGAAGGTATTGTTTGAAATGTTGAATATTTTGGAAACGAACGAAAGATATGAAACAGCGATAGAACAGTGCGAATATGCAACCGATATGATGAAATCAATTGGAATGGCAGGGTCTCCCGTGGTTTATGCGGTTCAATCCCGGAAAACCAAATATGAAAAGAGGTTGTCGGGTTCTGTAAAATAATGGAGGGCTATCGAACGATTTCGTTCTGAAGTGAACCTGGTGTGTCGCCGGTGAGTCGCTTGTGAAGCGTGACTGCCTGAGGTTCGGTCATTGTGGCAATCATGTCCGCTACAATTCGTGCACGGCGGTGAATCGGGGATGGCCACTGGTTCTCTTCATCTTCTTCTTCCAACCAGTCACGGTATGGTGACGGAATAGCCGATGAATCTAAGTTATCCCTGCCCGTTTCTTCATAAAGCGCTTCGTAGAGTTCTTCAATTACGTGTCGTTCTCCCCGCTGCTGACCAACTAAGGTCGAGTCGCTAATCACGTAATAATATGTGAGTTCCTTGAGTATCCATACCTGCTCACGATATCGGAGATCGATATAGAGGCCATATTCGTTCTCCTCTTCCCGATTTTCTAGTCGAACGAATTCGGGATCTTCCTCGTCAGAGGCATTTAGATAGCGGCTTACCAGATTCGAAACAAGTCGACTTATCGTGTCACTTTCTTCGTCTGTTCCCCCAAATGGTGTTAGGAGATTGTCGTGGACTCCTGGGAAATGAGAGAGTCCGTAAAAGAAGCTCTCGACATCCGTTTCCTGCAAGGATCTTTTGTCACTACGTTCGATATGAGCCTCGAATTCGGAGAGCATTGGCTTCCCTGGAAGGTCTTCCTCTTCGATCTCAATCTCTTCCTCAACGTCGGAAGGATTGATATCCCTCTCTTTCGCAATGGCCTCTTTCCTCCCCTGACGGAGGCGGGTTCGAGTTTCTTCACGGCGCTTAGCTTCGCCAAGCAAGTGGTCTAGGGGGATGAGCCCACCCTTGTAGAAATCGGCAACATCGTGAATAGCGTACGTCACGTCGTCTGCGTAATCCATCAATTCGGCCTCAAGGGTTTTCCCTTCTGAGACATCCTCTCGAACCCACTCAAATCGGTCTTTTTCAGTCTGATAATATCCCCACTTGTCATCGTTTTTTTCGCGCGAATGAGGATACTTGAGAATCGCATTCAGCGTAGCACAGGTGAGATTGAGTCCTGCTGCAGTTTTGTAATGGGAAGCAAGGCGGGTAACGATGCGGAAGGACTGTGCGTTTCCCTCGTACCCATAGATTGGTAGTTCGTCTACTTCGCTATCATCTTCTTCCTCCAGCCACTCTTCGAGTTCATTCCTTCCCTTCTCGTTTTCTTTCTCCGGATCCGTCTTTTCTCGAATCTTCTCGTCAAGCGCCTCCTCTGAGAGATGTCCGAAGGGAGGGTGTCCTAAGTCGTGAGCTAAACAAGCTGATTCAACAACGTGTAAGTCTAATATTGAGTCGACATCGATACTCTCGTTTTGCGGTCTTTCGCTTATCAGCCTCGCAAGTCCCTCCCCAACTTGTGCTACTTTCAAAGAGTGGGAGAGACGGTCATGATAAAGATACGACTCACCGGAGCGTGCAACCTGGGTCACGTCTTTTAGCCGTCGGAGTTCCCGGGTGTAGAGGATACGGTCCCGATCTCGCTCAAAATCGGACCTAGCCCATTCATCGTTCGCTTCGGTTACAAATCTGTCTGTGCGTTCGGGCATTTGTCTCAAAGAAATGATTAGCCGGCGCTCAAGCCTCGCTCCGACGTGCCTCTCGGTACTGCCAGTCCGGCGTACTCGTTATCATGCCCTTCTCCATTAGCGCTTCAAGAATAAGTTGCACCTGCTGAGAAGGGTATCCGGTGTTTTCAGCTAAATCCCCGACGCTCTTTGGCGTCTCTTCATCAATAATGTCCAGAATCGCTTCCATCTGGGCATCGCTAATTTCTGACGTCGAGGTGGTCGCTCCCATGGCTGTACTCTAGTGTAGTACATCCTTCCTTATAACTAGTGGCCTAGTAACTAGTATATGATCTAACCCAGAGGGAGCCTGTCGTTCCCTATGCCTAGAGCTTCATTTCCCAGAGCTTTCCTGCCTATCTGTGTTGGAAAATTCCCCGTCAAATGTGCTGCCATATCGTTCATAGTACGGCGGTATCTCCTCCTCAATCTCTGCAATACCGTATAGCACAACTGTGGACCACTCCACGCCACGGTCTCGCCGAATCTTGTTGATGCGTTCGAACATCTTTGGGTCGAATCGGGCTTTCACAACTCGGCGAGTATCTCGGTGAAAATCGTCGTCTCCCGTCGTTGACTCCGAGTCCGTGCTCATATACTGCGTATTGTATCTCTCACATTATGAACGTCACTTATTGGTCACCAAGTGGTGTATTCTGTGCGTGGACAGCGCGCACGCGCAAGTCGAACCAATCTTGTGCGAAACAAACGTCCACGAGTAGTGTTATCACAGTAGTAAACCGTGTCGCATATAATCGCAACTTGAAGTGTCCTCCTCGTTGAACATGTGGTGTAGTAGAAGCAGTAAAAAGGGCGTGAGACGAGGTCCAAAAGCGTGATAACATGCCTCCCCCTCGTAAGGGTCGTAGTCTGATTCCCAAGAAATGGGCTGCTTAGTAGTCCAGTAGGTCACCACCTCAATGGCGACGTAGGTCGTCACCGGTATCAGTCTCACTCTTGAAGAACCGAACCCCGGCGAAGACGCCCATCCCGTCGTGCCTCGTGACTTCGACGTGTGGCACCTGTTTCCAGTAATTCGTCATACTCTGCTGCGGTCGGATGTCGTATCCGTTACTCGCGGCCCACTCCTTGTACGCCTGATAGGCGCTCTTACGTTCGACAGCGTCGTCGCTGTCGCCGGTTATCTCACATTGTTCGAACAGGAATCGGAGCGGAGCGGAGCGCCAGGAGAGCCAAGTTAGGCGCGTGTCCATGAGACTCCGGTCGCGCGTGAAGCCACCCCGTTCGTGAAGCCGGTCGCGCCCGTCGAGCGCCCAGTTCAGGATACCCGAGAGATCGTTTCCTGGAGCCGTTCTTTGAGGTCGCGGTCGCGTTCCTCGCGTGGGATGGTGTCAGGGAACTCCACGATAAGGACGCGCCGGTAGATGGATTCGTCCTCGCCGACGACGCGAGGCAACCAGTTCGCGCTGAAGAGATGCTTCGCTGCCGGCGCGCCGAACGTCGGGTCCTGGTACTTACGCTCCATCTTCACCCGTTCGCCGGCGAAGATGGTCTTGAGTGTGCCGCTGTCCTCGATTTTGGTTGCGTTGATGTCGTCCCTCGCGTTCAGAGCCGCCTCGGCGAGCGCGCTCCGGTCGAACTGGGTATCGGCGAGCTGCTGTGGCGTCAGGTTCGTGACGCTCGGCATCTCCTCGCCGAACAGCGCCGCGACGGTATCGACGAATGTGCTCTTACCCGAGGCAGTCGGCCCGACGGCGAACAGGTTTTTGGCGCGCTTGTGATGCCACACCTCCAGACAGTAGCCGACGAACTCCTGAAGGGTAGCGCGCGAGCCGTCCGTATCGACGGTTTTGCGGAGTGATTCATCCCATTGCTCCGCTGTTGCCTCCGGATCGTACTCGCAGGCCAGTCCGGCGGTGAAGTAGTAGTCCGGGGTGAAGGGTTCCACCTCGCGGGCGTCGAGGTCGAGGACACCGTTCTCGACGACGACCTTACCCTTGGGCGGTGTGAACTCGTTCTGGTCGAGGTAACACCGATCCCGAACACGCTCGATGATGTTCTTCATCCGATTGTTGTTCACGCACTCCGGAATGGCCTCGCGGAGCCGTTCTCGGATGTACGATTCCCCCTTCCGCCGGTAGTAGCCAAGTTCGGGGTCGTAGCGGTAGAACTCGTCCGTCTCTCGTACGCAGACTAGCGATTCGTCGGCGAGTACGGAGTTGGCGGCCACGTTGTACGCTCGCGTGGTCGATCCGTTGTCGTTGCTGTGGAACAGGGCGCGGACGTAATCCCACTCGCTGCCGCCTAAGCCGTTTTGTCCGTTTCCGAGTGTCCAGGTACCGAGCGCACCGTCTTCTTCGCGTACTGACTCAGCCGTGCGAGTCCATGTCCCCCCGTTCGTATTCCCGTAGTCGATGTCATCCCGTTCCGCGACCTTCGACTCGGGGAGTTCGTTGTAAAACCACTGTTCCGCCGCAGTCTTCGAGACACCGTGACGATGAAACTCCTTGCAGATGACCCAGTCGTGTTCGGAGCGGTCGCCGTCACGCGGATAGTCCTCGTCCACGCCGGTCACCGCGACGACAGCCGCCGGGTCAGGATGGTCGCTGTCGTCTATCGATGCACTGCCCTCGTCTCTGCTCGCCTGCCACGCGCTCTCGCCCGGCCCATTGATGTCTTCGCGCACGTCCAAGGCCATTTCCTCGTTCTGGGCTGACGATGTCATCGTCGGACAGTCGGGGTCAGCGCGGAGAACGTAGGCGAGTTCATCGGCAGTAATCGTGGCGATGGGGCGTCCGTCCGATATCTCATAGCGCCCACCGGTGACCGTGGCGCACGCGTCGCACCAGTCCTTATCACAGCCGTCGAGTTGCGATCCCGGCCCGACGACGTACTGGTTGTGGACGCGGACCTCGCCCCACGACGGGCTTGGGTTCTTCACCCCGTCCCACACGGTCTCAGAGGCCTCACGTGCCGTTTCAAACTCGTCACCGGGTTTGACGTGATAGAAGCGATGGCCGCCGGTTACACCGTCCGTGTGAGGCGTCTCGACGGTAAGCGTCTCGGGAAGGTCGTTGACGGTGGCGAGTGCGTCGGGGTTGGCTCCCTCAACGTAGTCGTCTACATCGACATCCACGAGACCGTCGCCTGCGTAAATGCCATAGTTCCCGCTAACGCGCTCTGGCCCGAACTGTGTGTGGTCGGTAGATTTCTTCTTGCCGTTGTGAACGTCGACGAACCGTTGGGTTTCGAGATCAACCTCGTTGAGTCGGGTAGCCACCCGCTCGTGAGCAGGCGTATCAGACGTGGAGCTATCGTCATCGCCCCTCTCGGCGTGTTCCTCGTCGTCCCCGTCGTCGCCCTCGACACTCATAGCAAGTCCACCTCAATCGTGACGCGCTCGTCGTCGTCGAGAAAGGGCCTCTCCCTCGTGTGGTTGCCCTCATCGTCTTCCAGAGAGAGTCGGTCGGCGTCCACTCCGAGGTCGATAAGGGCGCATACGTGGATCCACGAGACCTTCCCACCACAGTCCGCGCACCTCACGCGGACGAGGGGGTTCTGTTTTCCAGGCCCGTCGTAGAACACCTCTCCCGTAACGCGTCGGTTCACGGAGCCGCACTCACACTGGCTCATTTGTCCTCACCTCCCTGTGCCTGGTCGGGGTGGTCGCGGTCCTCGGGGTCGCTCTCACAACTGAGGGCGCGGTCGCCAAAGTCGAAGGCGCCACTATCGTCGTGTTGCTGTTCGTCCGTCGTTTCGTTTTCTCTCATGTTGATTGTGTCGTGGGTCGGTCGTCTGCCGATACTACAAGGGGACTTAATCGCCCGATTGCGCGGCGGTGAGGTGCCGAAAAGACCTTGACGCTGGATCGACAAGACCGAGATAGACGACGTTCGGAACGTCGTCCGCCACACCTCGGAACGTCTTCGGTCCTCGGCGGCCCCAACCGCCGCGGAAATTTTCACTGACGTATCGGATCACCCCCGTGAGCGCCGCCAGTGTCAGGTGATGCCCTACCCGCTGTCGTCCCCCCCTTGTGGTCCATCTCGTCGGCCAGCGCAAGCAGTTCCTGTGCGTACTTGGCGCACCGGAGGTCGCTCTCGGCGAGGTCACGGAGATCGTTCTCGTGCTCACGCACTTTTTGGGCGACTGCAATGCCCCGTGATACGGTCACGGCACTTCCCTCCGGTTCAGCGGTTCAACGTCGAGGACGACGTAGTCGCCGGGCGATAGGTTAAGATCGCGCCGTAACTCCGCGGGCAGCGTGACCCGACCGGCTGCGCCGACTCGCGTCGCTGCGGTTTGTTCGTCGGTCATACCAGAATCGACGGGGTCGACAGAATTATATGGGCGTAAGTTCACCCCGGGGTATAACAAATGAGCCGCTGGAAAGATTTCGACGGGGTCCTCTCCGAGCAAGAGCGTGCATATCTCCGCGGCGAGCGGGAATTCCCGAGTGATGGTGCCGAACGGGCTGCTCGACACCGCTTGAAGCACAAAATGAAACCGCTCATTCAGGAGGTGGCACTCTATGCGCGTGGTGCCGACGAGCGTGACAGGCGCAATCTTCGAAAGGTAACGCATCCGAAGCCGCGAGACGCCGAACGGGCGATAGACCCGTACCCGGACAACGTCGACATTGACCCTCCAATAGACCCTGATGGCGACCTTGAGGTTGACCTATGGGGAACCACCGGTGTCTGGCGAGAGTTTTTCGACATTGTTCGATTCTTTTGGCTCGACCAGCGTGAGGCGGGACTGTCGTGTGAAGAGTTGGAGCGAAGTATCGCCGCCAGCATTGAGGCTGCCGAGGGCGAGTACCGTCATGGGTGGCCTGATTTCATGCAATACCAAGACGTGGAGGTAACTGTCTCAGTTGAGATCTCCGAAAAGAAAGTCAAAGATAGCGAGTAACAGTTTGGACAAAGAGTTTGAACCTTTGTTTCTGAAGCCAGAGCGTGGTCTGATGCCGGCTACGAACCCGCCGCAACTTGAAGTAATATTTTTATTTGTACACTGAATCACACCAATCGGTGGCACGAGGAGGACTGACTCGCCGGGGATTGCTTCAGATGACCGGCGGAGTTATTTCTGGAGGAGTATTTCTACAGGGTTCCGTCCGATCAACTCGTGCCCAGTCTAGTGAGGCATGGCCGCAGTTTGGGTACGACAATGTGAACACGGGGCACGCACCGGAGAATACTGGTCCAGTAACCGACGGCGTAGGACAGTGGGCCTTTGAGGCAGGTGATGCGGTAAGGTCCTCACCAGCGGTGGTTGAGGGCACCGTCTATGTCGGGAGTCAGGACGGCCATGTGTACGCGTTGAATACCGATGACGGAACCGAACAGTGGGCCTTCGAGACAGACGGTGTAGTGGACTCGCCACCGACTGTGACCAAGGGTACCGTCTATGTCGGGAGTGAAGACGGCCATGTGTACGCGCTGGATACTGTGGACGGCACCGAACAGTGGGCCTCCGCCTCCCCCACTGGCAACCCAGTGTACTCGTCGCCGGCAGTGGTGGGGGGTACCGTCTACGTCGGGAGTGGAGGCGGCCAGGTGTACGCGCTAGATACCGATGACGGAACCGAACAGTGGGCCTTCGAGACAACAGACGGTATAGTATACTCGTCGCCGACAGTGGTGGAGGGTACCGTCTACGTCGGGAGTGCAGGCGACCGCGGCCATGTGTACGCGCTGGATGCCGAGGACGGCACCGAACAGTGGACCTTCGAAACAAGTGACGGGGTATGGTCCTCACCAGCGGTGGTTGAGAGCACCGTTTATATGGGGAGTGAAGACGGCCATGTGTACGCACTGGATGCCGGGGATGGCGCCGAACAGTGGGCTTACCAGTTCGCGGACGCGGTGTTTTCGTCGCCAGCAGTGGTGGAGGGTATCGTCTACGTCGGGAGTCGGGATTCCAATGTCTACGCGCTTAACACTGGAGACCACCCCGTACAGTGGCTCTTCCAGACAGATGGTGCGGTGTTTTCGTCGCCAGCAGTGGTGGAGGGTACCGTCTACGTCGGGAGTGAAGACGGCCATGTGTACGCGATTGGCAGCGACAGGTCGACACCCACATCCACGCCATCCTCCCAGGCTGACGCGACGCCCGTGCCCACATCCACGCCTACTCCCGCCTCCCAAGCTGGCGACAGGAATGATGGTGGCGGAACGGACGTAACTAACACTGGCGGCAGTTCAGACTCGGGCAATGGTGGAACCAACACTACTCCACTTGCTATTTTAGCCAGCTATGTCCTCGGCTTCGCCATTTTTGCCGTGGTTTTCGTATTCGTTGCATATATTTTGTACCGCGAATATGTCAAAGACACATCGTCGACGCGGTCCTGATTGATGGCCGTTCCACAACTTCCGACTCTTGTTGGCGGTGGTGCTATTATTTCGACGGTTATCGGGATTTTAGGGTTCGTGTTGGCAGTACGAACTCAATTCACCGCAGCACAATTAGCACTGTGTGTCGGCGGACTTGCCTCCCTTGCTCTTATCAGTTTCATACTGAGTGCGACTGTACAGACTGCTGTAACTATCTTCGCGTATATCATCATGCTGGGATTCCCGCTGTACGCCCTCTTCTGGGTACTACATGATTTCGTTGAGCGGGTGGTGCACGCATGATTTTGACACCAGCACAGTATGTTCTCCAGGCTGGTAGCCTACTCGATTTCGACCCCGTCCCGTGGTGGTTACCCGGAACGATCGTGGTTGCTGGCCTGTTTTTGTACGGAACTCCACAGGTGGATCAGTTTATTGCCAGTCGATTTCGAGAGTGGCAACACCTTCCAGTCTTCTTCCGGCATCCAATGGTCGGTCTTCTCATCGGCGGAGCCGGGTTGATCGTCTTTTCACAGCTTACGCGATTCGACTGGATGTACGTGTTGTTCCTATTTGGATACGCCCGGGCCGTGGAAGGGGCAACCATCCTCCACATGTTCGGTCGGCTTGACGACGCGATGCGGAAAGCGTTCGGCCAGTCATCCACCGATTCGGCGTCGAAAGTACAGCGGGTTGCAAGCTGGGCCGTCCGCCGGCTGATGAAACGGATCCCTCTGCTGATCGTCACAGTGTTGCTCTCGGTACTATCAGCGGGCTTGCTGATCGCCGTACTGATTGGCTTTCCGGAAACTCCCTTTGGCGTCCGTCTTGCCTTCGTGGTGACGGTCACAACGTTCGCACTATCAACGGTTAACAGCGTGTGGGTATTTTCGAAGATCACGGATGAGGTCGGTCCGGGGGCATTCATCGGATTAGTCTGCTGCACCGTCGGTGGAGAACTATACAATGTTCCGGCAGCGCTCAGTTTGTTCAGCGAAATCCCGGCTGTTGGGGGACCATTCGGTGCATGGACGGCTGTAGCCGTCGGGACTATCGGATGGGGGGTGGGGGTTATACTGGCTGTTGTGTTCTTTATTCGAAAGATCCGCCAAAGAGATCCGACGCCTGAATGAACGGAAGGCAGAATACGGAGTCGAAATTACTTATACGGAACTTCCCAATAGACCGTAGGAGTAGGGGATTGTCATCTGTGGTCTCACCTTATTGTTCTAAAATCTCCAACGTGGCTGGATAAGAAGGGGTGACGCTGATTCCCTTGGCTCGGTGTCGAGATTTGATCTAATACCGTCGTAGAGATGGAAAAGTAGGCTTTGAACCTTTCTTCCTGAAGCCGGAGGAGGGATTTGAACCCTCGGCCTATTCCTTACGAAGGAATCGCTCTGCCAGCTGAGCTACTCCGGCGCGCACTCAACCGTACTGCCATGGTTCAAATAAGGGTTCCGAAACGCCCCTACCGCGACAGCCGCACGTCGAGGCAGACGTTCAGTTCGTGGGGGGCGTACGACCGCACGACGTGCCGGGTCAGCACGTCCACGTCGTAGTCCGTGGCTGTCGCCCGAATCGCTCGCTCGCCCGGGCCGAACGGG